>Ga0315280_10000734_pt1 | contig 59925 bp, 55 predicted proteins | sample YL17G06_40_MG_FD_203697 | JGI IMG/M metagenome (GOLD analysis project Ga0315280, IMG submission 203697) | Sediment microbial communities from Yellowstone Lake, YNP, Wyoming, USA - YL17G06_40 | ecosystem: Environmental > Aquatic > Freshwater > Lake > Sediment | place: USA: Wyoming | collected... | reverse complement strand
GCGGCAGGCTGACGCTGAAAAGCTCCCCGGGCCAGGGGGCCGTCTTCACCCTGCACCTGCCCATCGCCCCGCCCCCAGCCGCCGCCCCGAGCGTCCAACCGATCAGTACCAGATCATGACGACGATGTTCGGCTCGGTGTGCTTGCCTTCGAGCAGCCCGACCATGTGGCCGATGTGCTTGACGTCGATCTCCTCGTCGTCTAGCCACATGTTAATCTGGTTCTCCATGTGCTCCATGGACGATTCGGCGACCTTGCAGTGGAACATGCGGCATCGCACCGCCCCGGTGCCGGTGTTGATGGGGGTGCGCTTGAACTTGGTGCGTTTGCCTATGTCCAGGCTGGTCTTGATCGCCCGCACGGCCGAATGTGTGTCGGAAGGGTCGCCGCTGGCGATCACCGAGTCCCGGACCTCGCTTTCGCTGACGACTCCGATCGCCTCGTCCTCGCTGCCGGACAGAGGTATCGGCTCTTCCTCTTGGCCGATCGGAGTGGGCTTCCTCTCATCGTCCGACAACGGGATGGGATCGTCAAAACGAGATGAGTGCTTGTCCTGCGCCATTGCACGGCTCCTTAGAGAGAAACGAAAATCTGCTGCACCTAGAGATGGTTACATACGTTATTATACTTAGCCCTTTGCGGCGGTCAAGGCGATGTGGCCGGCTGGCCGCCGAGAGGGCTTGTGTTGAGGAGATGAGTTGATGCGTGCTGACAAAGTCATCGTCCTGGCGATATGCCTGGGCGCCCTGGCTGTGTTCCTGGGCATCCAGGCGTTTCGCGGCGGGGGGAGCCAACCGGCCGTCACCAAGGCTGCCGGCGTGAAGTTCTCCGGCGCCGGTGAGTTCCGCGGCGCCAGCCTCCAACTCCACAACGGCGACCCCAACCATCCCTGGGAGCAGTACGTCGACGAGATGGCGGCCGCCGGCGCCAACACCGTCTGCCTGGTGGTCGCCGGCTACCAGGAGAACTGCTCGTCCACCAGCATCTTCGTCGATCTCCGCAAGACGCCCACGGACGGGCGGGTCAAGTCCGTCATCGACCACGCTCACGCCCGCGGCCTGCGCGTCGTGCTGATGCCCATCGTGCTGCTGGAAAACCCGCGCGAGGGCGAATGGCGAGGCAAGATCGCCCCGACCAACTGGACCGACTGGTGGGAGGACTACGAGAACTACGTCATGCACTACGCCTGGCTGGCCGAGGAGGCCGGGACCGAGATGTTCGTAGTAGGCTCGGAACTTGTCTCCACCGAGGCCGACACCGAAAAATGGCGCGACCTGATCGCCCGCGTCCGCAACGCCTATCACGGGCGGGTGAGCTACTCGGCCAACTGGGACCACTACGAACAGGTGGCCTTCTGGGACGACCTGGACGTCATCGGCATGACCACCTACCACGAGCTGGGCGGGGAGAATCCCACCGTCGCGGAAGTGGTCGAGCACTGGCGGCCGATCAAAAAGAAGATCCTGGACTGGCAGCGCGGCGTCAACAGGCCGCTGCTGTTCACCGAGGTGGGCTGGCCAAACCAGGTCACCTGCGCCAAGTACCCCTGGGACTACTACCGCTCGATGGACTCACCCGACCCGGCGGCCCAGGCCAACTGCTTCGAGGCGTTCTTCCGGACCTGGGCCCCCGAGCCGGCCGTCACGGGGTACCTGATCTGGGAGTGGCGCAGCTACCCCGGACAGGACATCGACCCGCAGACCGATACGTCATACGTGCCCTGCGGCAAGCCGGCCATAGACGTGATAACCAGGTACTTCCGCGCCCCAGCCGCCGAGGAGACTGCCCCGCCCAACGGCACCACGCGTCCAGCCATCGCCGCCGGCGCGGGTAAGACCGCCCCCCACGCCTCCCCCAACACGACCACGGAATAGACTGCCGGCCCGTAAGCTGCCGCCCTCTGTCGCGGGTGACTCCTGTCCGCCTGCGCCCGGTTCTCGGCCTTCGGTCACCGCATGGGTGGCGGCAGCGGCGCTACGGCCGGGCACGGCGCAAAAAAGGGGGCGACGTCGTGTCCCCTAAGAGACACTCCATCGCCCTTCGCCTTGGTAGTCATCCGCTGCCTCTTGCGAGGCCCTGCCGAGCGAAGCCTCGGAGGAGGAGAGACCGAGGCATTACAGTGGGCGCTCATCTCCACCGTTCGCCTGACAGACGGACTTCTACCTGAGAAACCTCCGACGACCCAGTTGCCTCAGGAGGAGGAGGAGGGCAACTGCAAGAGGGCGCTTATCTCCGCTTGCAAGGCCGTCGTTTAGTGAGGCTTCTCACAGCTTAGACAACCCTCACGTTTTTCAGGCGACTCTAGTCTAAATCGAGCCGCCATAGGCTCCAGGCTTGCCTGGACGCCTGTTGGCTCCTGGCCACTTAGGAAGTAGCCAGACCCAACTGGGACTGCTCCCTCCTTCCTGTAAGTCTATCACGGGCGGTAGCGTGCGCAACTATCGCGCCCCACTGAGCTGTGGTAACCGGCCTGGTCAGGAAGCTCGCGCCGTTTTTCCGTGCGACCAGTTCGTGTTCATCGCCGCCGCAGTCGGCAACGACCGTCAGCGGGCAATGCGGCCAGCGACGCCTCGCCAACTGCAATCCCTGATCGACCTGTTCTGGGTCGTCGTCCGTGGCCAGGATCACCCCAGCCACTGCACAGTCAGGCGGGAAATCGACAAGGTCGCTGACCCGGTAGCACATTCGAAGCCAGCCAGTGCCGACTTTTAACACCTCTTGGTCGACTGCCCGTGCCTCGCTGTCGTCTCTACAGGCCATCACGATGCACGTGGGCCGTCGGCCCGGCCTCATCGCCGAGGACCTGAAACGTTCGCCCGCCACTACTTTCCCTTCCTTTTACGTCTTCACAGCCCGCTCCATTCATTCCTATAGCAATGCCGGTGCCGCGGCAAAAAGGCTCCGAAGAATAATCGTATCTTCTTTGTTGGCACGCACATAAGACGATGGATTCTGACGGCGGTTTTGTGGGGGCGATTTGTCGCACTGCCGCAGAACGCGACAGTCGCGCCGCCAACTGCGGCGCTTTGCGGCACTCTGTTGCACCGCGCCGCGGCCAGACAACGGCTTTCAGCTTCGACTTAGCGCAGGCGCCGAGCGAGGGGAGCGGAGAGAGCTGGCAAGCGGGTCGGATAAAGCGCAGGTGGGGCCAGTGGCGCGGTCTACCGGTCCAACCCGAGGGCGCGAATCTTCCGCAGCAGGGTCGAGCGGTGGATCTGGAGCAGCTTGGCGGCCGCGGAACGATTGTAGCGCGTCAGTTCCAGCGCCCGCCGGATCATGTCGGCCTCCGCCTGGGCGAGGTTCAGCGATTCGGGCGCATCGCCCTTGCGGTTGCCGACAGGCTTGCGGGCCGGCTGCGGGTCGGGTGCGGTGCCCCAATCGTTGGAGACAGGCACAGTGGCCGACATCTTCGCCGCATACAGCCGCTCCACGTACGCGCACAGTTCCCGCACGTTCCCCGGCCAGGGATACTCCACCAACGCCTCCCTCAGGCCGAGGCTCAGGTGGCGCCGAGGCATCTCGTAGACCTGGGCGTAGTAGTCCAGGTAGTAGTCCAGCAGGACGTCGATGTCTTCCTTCCTCATCCGCAGCGGGGGAATCTCGATGTGCACTATGTTGAGCCTGTGGTACAGGTCGAGGCGGAAGTTGCCCTCGGCGGCGCGGCGGGCAAGGTTGCAGTTGGTGGCCGCGATGAACCGGACGTCCACGGCTATCGGCCTGGACGTGCCCACGGGCGTGACCTCTCGCTGCTGAAGCAGCCGCAGCAGCTTGGGCTGGAGGTGCAGGGGCAACTCGCCGATCTCGTCCAGCAGCAGCGTGCCGCCCTCAGCGGCCCTGACGATGCCCAGCGTGCTGCTGGAGGCGCCGGTGAACGCGCCTCGGACGTGGCCGTAGAACTGGCTCTCAAAGAGGGTTGCACTGATAGCCGGGCAGTTGACCGGTATGAACGGCCCAGATGCGCGCTTGGAGCGGCTGTGTATCCTCCTGGCCAGGAGCTCCTTGCCGGTGCCGGAGTCTCCCTCCAGAAGCACTACACAGTCGTTGGCGGCAACCGCATCGGCCAGCCTGAGCACGTTCCTGAATGCCAGGCTCTTGCCAACCAGTACGGAGCCAACGCCCAGATCGCCTTGCGGAGTGCAACTAGCAAGGCAGTACGGTGTCTCTCCTCCTAGTTCCTTCATTAGACAGATGGCCTCCGTGCGGCAGATTAGTCAAGCGACTTGAGCTGAGATAAGCGCCTCAACAGAAATAAGTATAACCGACACCCCCCGGCCCTGCAAGCCCAAAATGGTCAGCCGCGGCTGACAACCTGACCGCAGGAACGTTCGGGCGGCAAGGCCGCGTCCGGCTGTTGCCGATCCCTGTATTTCCTGCGGGCAGTAGCTGCCAAAGTGCCTGCCTTCTTTTGCCGATTTGTCGGACAAGTGGCTGCCACTGCGGTCTCTCGCTATCTAAATGCGGGCTTGCAACAGACATCTGCGGATAGGACTACAGCCCAAGGTCATCATCATCCTTGCGGTGGTGGTTGTCGGCGCCGTCAGCAGCGGGGCGTGGTTCTACCTCACCGCCGCCGAGTCGCTGCTGGACACAAGCGACAGGCAGTATGCCATTCGCGCCGCGCAGTCGCTGGGGAGGATGGCGGGGGACAACATCACACGGGATCGGGCGGTGCAGCTACGTCGAGTGGTGGAGGACTTCGCCCGCACCGGCGGGGTGGCCTACGTGGCGGTGCTGGATAGCAACGGTGAGCCGATCGCCCGCAGCAGCGGCACCGGCGAGGAAGCGACCTGGGACGGGCAGATGCTCAACCTGCCGCCCAGCCTGTCAAGCACCCGCCGCTACGGCAACATGCTGGCGCTGGCCCAGCCCATTGTGTCCTACAGCCCTGAGGAAGGCCCCAGCCGACTGGTAGGGTCCGTGCGCCTGGTGCTGGACACCAGCCAGACCGCCGCACGGCTGGCCAGGGCCAGGCAGCGGATGTGGACCATCGCCGCAGCCGTCACGATCTCGGTCATCCCGCTGGGCTACCTGCTGGCGTGGCGAATCATGGTTCAGCCGGTGCGCCGGCTTGCCTCGGCCACGCGTCGCCTGGCCGGCGGCGACTTCACCGCCAGGGTGAAGATGCGCCGCAACGACGAGCTGGGCGAGCTGGCCTTGGCGTTCGACGTGATGGCCGACCAGATCGCCCAGGCCAGGGCCGCGCTGCTGCGGGCCAACAGGCTGCTGGAGCAGAAGGTCGCCGACCGCACCCGAAGGCTTGAGTCGACCAATGCCAGGCTCCAGCAGGAGATCACCGACAAGGACGAGCTGCTTCGGACCGTCAGCCACGACCTGTCGGCGCCTTTGAGGAATATTTCCGGCATGGCCGCCATGACGCTGCTGAAGTGGCGGGAGGAGCTGGCGGACGACGTGCGCCGGCGGCTGGAGAGAATCCAGGCCAATGCCGACGCCGAGATCGCCATGATATCCGACCTGCTGGAGGTCTCGCGCATCCGCGTCTCTCGGCGGGAGCGCCAGCTCGTCGACGTCCGGCGCATGTTGCAGCACCTGGCCGACACGTTCGAGTTCGAGCTCAGCAGGCGGGACATCGCGCTGGAGATCGCCGAGCCCATGCCGACCCTTTACATGGAATCCAGCCGCATCAACCAGGTCTTCCAGAACCTCATCGACAACGCCATCAAGTACATGGACAAGCCGCGCGGCGGCAGGATCGTCGTCAGCTACCGGCTCGACGGCCTGTACCACGAATTCCGCGTCAGCGACAACGGTCCTGGAGTGCCCCCCGGCCAGGAGTGTGAGGTGTTCCGCATCTTCCGCCGGGCGCAGAGCCCGCAGAGCTCGACCGTGCCTGGCAAGGGCATCGGCCTGGCCGTGGTCAGCGCGGTGGCCAGCGGCTACGGCGGAAAGGCCTGGGTGGAGCAGGCGGAGGGGGGAGGGGCGAGCCTCTGCTTTACGCTTGCGTTGGACCAGACCGCTTCGCCACGCCGGGGCGGGCAGGCCGCTGCCGTGCGCCATCGCGGCGCAAGCGGCAGGTTCCGCTCGCCTTGTCCCGTGCCGGTCGAGCACGCATTGGATGCGGACAACCCCTCCGGCCCTCAGGCCGACGAGACGGTGGACGATAAGTGATGAAAGCCCGCGAAGCGATCAATCAACCCAGGATACTCATCGTCGACGACGACGAGGACCAGCGGCAGCTAATGTGCGAGGCCCTGGGCGTCTACTACAACGACCCCAGTGGGCGCAACATCGTGGGGGTCTGCTCCGCGGCCGAGTGCCTGGCCTGCGACCTTGAGTCGTTCGACATCGTGCTTCAGGACTACCACCTCCTGGACATGCCGGGCCTGGAGCTGCTGGAGAAGATACTTACCAGGGCGGACCTGCCGGTGATCTTCGTCACGGGCGAGAACAACTGCGCCGCAGCCGCCGAGGCGATCCGCCGCGGGGCGATGGACTACGTCGTCAAGCTGGGCGACTACCTGTTCACCATCCCCGTACTGGTCGACAAGAACATGCGCCTTCACGACCTGAAGAAGGAGAACGAGCGGCTCCAGCGCGAGCACCAGGCCATGCTGGGTGAGCTGCGGGTCAAGAACACCCAGCTCCAGGAGACTCTGGAGCAGGTCAGGACCATGGCCATCACCGACCACCTGACCGGTCTGGCGAACCGGCGGCACTTCGCCGAACTGCTTGAACGGCACTTCTCCGAGGCCCTGCGGTACGGCTTCGACCTGACCTGCTGCATGTGCGACCTGGACGACTACAAGCAGATCAACGACACCCTGGGCCACCAGGTCGGCGATGAGGTGCTGGTAATCGCCGCCGAGGTGATACGCTCCTCGCTTCGAAGCAGCGACGTAGCCGCCCGCTACGGCGGCGACGAATTCGTGCTGCTTCTGCCGCACACCTCCGTCGAGCGCGGGACCGCCGTCGGCGAGAGGATACGCCACGAGCTGGCCTCCCAAAGCGGCCGGGAAGACCGCCTGGGACGGGTGGCGACCATGTCTGTGGGCGTCGCATCCCTAGAGGCGGACCACCCCTCCAACGCAGAGGCGCTGCTGACTTTTGCCGACCGCGCACTGTACTTGGCCAAGGAGCGCAAGGACGCGCCGGTGGTGGCTTACAGCCGCCGGCACGGCGCCAAGGCAAGGGCCTAGAACATCCCCTCCGCTTTCCGCGTAGAAACCACTTCTTGTCGGTCGTGCGCGCGCCGATGCTGTGCACCGCGCGTGTCCCCTGGCCGGGGAGGCAAACAGCGTGGACTAACCCGTCGGCGACCGCTAGAGTGATAGTTTGTCTGCGGGGCACGTCGGCGTAGCCGGCGGCCTGACGGAGAAGCCGGATTGATACGCACGCTGAGTTTCTTTCTGTCTCGTGAGCTGGCGAAGGCCACCGTCCTGTCGCTGGTCGCCTTCACGCTCGTGATGACGGTGTTTGCGATCATCGAGCCGCTTCACAAGCAGGGCCTGGCCGCCGGACAATTGGCGTCGCTGCTGAGCTACACGCTGCCCGTGATGCTCTCCCTGACCCTGCCGGTGGCCGCCCTGTTCGCGGCCACTATCGTCTACGGGCGGTTCAGCCAGGACAACGAGCTGCTCGCCTGCCGGGCAAGCGGCATATCCACCTTGCGGGTGCTGAAGCCCGCGATGGTCCTGGGCGGGCTTGTCACCGTCGCCAGCCTGTTCCTCAGCAACTTCGTCACGCCGCGCATGGTGGCCATGGCTGAGAGGTCGGTGAAGTCCAACGTCGTGCAGATAGTCAAGCAGAAGTTCCGATCGCAGAACTACGTGGACTACGACCGCTATTTCGTCCACGCCGACCAGGTCGAACCGTTCAGCAGTACCTCAGAGGACACCGACGCGCTGGAGCTCAGCGGCGTGGTGGCCGTCGACGCACGCAGGCGCGGGCAGCAGCGCTTCCTGTCTGCCGGCACGGCGGTGGTGGAGTTCTCCGAGGACCAGGGCGACATCTGGGCGACGATCTCGCTGGTAAGCCCCACCGCCACGCCCGCCGGCGGAAGGGACATCGTGGAGCTGGCCTCCATGACGCTGCCGCCGATGCTCGTGCCCGACTGGCCCGCAAAGGAAGAGGCATCCTGGTACGACTGGGGCCAGCTCAGGGAGACGCAGAGCGAGCCCATGAAGAACGCCCAGATCGCCAAGGCGCTGACCAGAATCCGCAGGCGGATATGTCATGACATGCTGGCCGACGAGATCGTGCGCGAGATCAACCGCGGCCAGCCGTACGAGAGGCTCACGCGCGGGGGCGGGGTCTACAGCATCCGTGCCGCCTCGGCCAGGAAGGGCCCCGGCGAGACGGCGGAGCTGGTGAGCAGCCCGGATGGGAGGCAGCGGGTGGAGGTGGTGGTCCTGCGCGACGGGGCGATAGTCAAGACTGTCACAGCCGACGCCGGCAGCGTAGGGGCGGACTGGTCGGCGGTGAGGAACGTCTCGCAGGCGACCATCGAGCTGCATAACGGCGTGATCGTCGGCCCTGCGGAGGGCGGCGATGCCAGCCAGCGCAGGACCGAGTGGGAGACCGAGCAACTGGAGATTCCGGCTACCATGACCGCCCAGGCAGGGCGGATCGGCCTGGAGGATGTGTATTTCCGCGCCCAGACCCTTACTTCCAACCCGATGATCCTCGGGCAGATCACCAAGCTCAAGGAGGATGAGATCTGGCGGGTCATCCGCCGCGTAGAGGCTGAGATGCACGGGCGGATCGCCTACGGCGTGAGCTGCTTCCTGATGGTGGCGACTGGCGCGGCGTTGGGGCTGATGTTCCGCGGCGGCCAGCTCATCAGCGCCTTTGCCCTGTCGGTCATCCCGGCGGCCGTCGTCATCGTGATGATGCTGATGGGCAAGCAGCTCGCCCGCAACGGCGGGGTCCCGGAGTTCTACGGGCTGGCGACCATCTGGAGCGGGGTGGTCGCCCTGCTGATCGCCGACGCGTGCATCTTCGTGCACCTGGGCAGGAAGTGAGCCGCCGATGATCAAAACACTCGACCGCTACATCGTGCGAAACTTCCTGACCTCCGTGGCGCTGTGGTTCCTGATCCTCATGGCCTTGCGGATCGTCGTGGACCTGTTCGTCAACATGGACGAGTACGTAAAGGACGCCGAGGGGGTAACGGGCGTGTTCTGGCACATCGTGAGCTACTACGGATATCACTCGCTGGAATACTTCGCCCAGCTCGGCGGGGTGATCATCGTCGCCTCCGCCGCATTCACGCTGGCGATGATGGGCAGGACCAACGAGCTGACGGCCATGCTGGCCAGCGGTGTGAGCCTGCACCGCGTGGTCTGGCCGATAGTGCTCTGCGCCATGCTGATGGGCGGGCTGATCGTCGTCGACCAAGAACTGGTGATTCCGATGCCGGCCATCGCCAGGAAGCTGGCGCTGCCGCGCGACGACATCAGGGGAGTCGGCGAGTACAAGATGCCGTTCATCGCCGACGGGTTGGGCTCGGTCTGGCGGGCGGACGCCTTCTACCCAGCCGAGAGCAAGCTGGTCAACCCGGTTGTCTTCGTCCGCGATGCCGAATACCGCCAGTTGGCCGGGATATTCGGCCAAGAGGCCCATCCCGGCGAACTGAACGATCGCCACGGCTGGATGATAACGGGCGCGGTGCTGCTGCGCACCCGGCAGCGCGACCTGCTCTGGCCGGCCGTGCCGGACTCCAACGAGATCCAGACCGTGATCGGGCCTGAGCAGCTCCGGACCGTAGCCGAGAGTTCCAACCCGGCTGCCAATGCAGTCAGGGCCCGCGACGTCCAGTACCCCATGCTGCTTGAGGCCGCCGCCTTCGTGCCCGCGAGCCGCGACGCCCCGGCCAGGCTCCAGCGCCCGAGGTTCTCGTTCCTCACCGACGAGGGCCGGCTGCTGGGCACATTCCTGGCATCCTCGGCCACCTGGGAGGGGCAGCGTCACACCTGGAAGCTCCAGGACGGCATGCTGTTCTGCCCGTCGGACCTGACCAAGGCGGACCTGGTGCTGCGGCGCAACAGCGGCTGGCTGGACTACATGTCCAGTAGGCAACTGACGGAGCTGCTGAAGCTGCGGCGCGTGCCGGATCCGGCCTCGGCGATGCTGGTCAAGCACACGCGGCTGACCGAGCCGATCAACAATCTCATCATGCTGCTGCTGGCCCTGCCGTTCATCCTCTCGCGCGAGCGGCGGGACGTGAAGGCGTCGGCCTCGCTTTGCCTGCTGATGGTGGGCACGTTCTACGCGTTCATGCACCTGTGCCGCTACGTGGGGTTGCCGCCGGCCCTGGCTGCCTGGCTGCCGGCGATGCTGTTCGGCCCGGTCTCCGTCGTCATGCTGGACTCGCTGAAGACCTGAAAGACCGGGCGACCGGATTACCGGAAGATCGGAATACCGTAGGATCGGAGGCGCTTGGGGAAGCCCGCTGCGTGAGCAGCGGGATGGTCTGTCAGCTCTCATCGACAGTTGGGCGGGCGCCTGAGGCCTGAAGCCCGAAGCCCAGAGCCTGCTGTGACCGCTGCGAACTAGCCCCTCTCCGCCGGGACCCCAAACGCGGTTCAACGCGTTTGGGCAGCCCCCCCCAGCGGTTCTAGGTCGGCCAGTGAGAGCTCCATCTCGAACGGCCCGGACTGCACGACGGCCTGCTCTTTCTCGGCGTTGATGCGTATGAGGGTCGCCGGCTTGTTGAACGGGACGACGAAGACCCTCTGCCCCGGTTCGGTCTGGAGCAGGGCCTGGCGGTTCTCGTCGGCCTGCCTGCCTCGCTGGCCTCGCCGCCTCATAGGCTTGTCGCCTTGGGCGACGGGCTGCCTTGCGCGCGGGGGCCTGGCCGGCCGAGCGGGGCCGCCTTGAGGCCCAGCGGCGAACGGCCCGGTCTGCGGGAAGAGGTCCTGGAGCGACAGCTCGCACTCGCCCTCGCCGGTTGCCACGGTCGCCCGCAGGCCCGGCAGGTCCAGCTTCACCACCTTGCCGGTTCCCGGCTTGCGGGCGATGGGCACCTGGTCGCCCACCTTCAGCCGGGCGATCGCGCCCAGCCATTGGTCGAACTGCCTGGCGCGATGCTTCTGGTGCTCGACGCTGCGGTGAAGCTCCTCGCGGAGGTGCTCTGCCTGCGTTCGCTCCTGCTCGCTGGTGCGCGCCTGCTGGAGTATCTCGCGGCGGAGCGTGTCGAGCTGCTCCCGCACGGCGGCCTGGCCCAGGTCGGGCATCAGCTCGGCCAACGGCACCTCCACGCTCACGTTGCCCGAGTCAACCAGCGCGATCTGGCGGTGCAGCTCCAGCCGGGCGAGCCGGCAGGTCTTGCCCAGCGACGGGACGAAGACCTCATCTCCCGGCCGCAGCTCACCCAGCCGCGCCAGCCAGGTGTCGAACTGCTCCTTCAGTTGGTGCAGGTCGGCCAGCTTGGCCTCGTAGACCTCCTGCTGCTGGGCGGCGGCGGCCTGGGCCTTGACGGCCTCGGCCCGGGCGTCCTCGGCTACCTGGCGGGCGGCGCCGGTGGCGCGCATCGCACGGCGGAACTGCTTGCCCTGCTCGCCGAGGTGCCTCTTTGCCGCCTGCACCAGCCGCGGGGGCATGCCCAGGTGCGAGGCGACGGTTATCGCGTGGCTCTCGCCCGGCGTGCCGATCCGCAGGTGATAGGTGGGGCGCAGCGTGGCGGTGTCGAACTCCACCGACGCGTTGTCCACGCGCGGGTGGTTGCATGCGTAGGCCTTCAGCACCGACAGGTGCGTGGTGACCATGCCGATACAGCCAATGCGCCGCAACTCGTCCAGTATCGCCTGGCCGATCGCGCCGCCCTCGTCGGGGTCGGTGCCGGCGCCCAGCTCATCCAGGAGCACTAGGCAGCCCTTGTCGGCCTTGCGAAGGATGTAGCGGATTCGCTTGATGTGCGCCCCGAACGTCGAGAGCGACTGCTGAAGCGACTGCTCGTCGCCCACGTCGATGAACACGTCGCGGAACACCGGCATCGTCGAGCCGCGGGCGGCGGGGATGTGCATGCCCGACTGGGCCATCACCGAAAGCAACGCGACGGTCTTCAGCGAGACGGTCTTGCCGCCGGTGTTGGAGCCGGTGATCACCAGCAGGTCGAAGTCGCTGCCCAGCCGCACGTCTATCGGCACGACCGGATCCCGGTTCTCTGCCGGGACGCCCGTATGCTCCTCCTGCGGGGTCCCCCAGCCCGATTCTCCGCGTTTGGGGTCCCCCTCCCAGCCCTGCTCGATGAGCAGCGGGTGGCGGGCCTGGCGGAACTCCAGCGCCCCCTGCTCGCTGAGGGCAGGGGCCGTCATGTCGAACTGGTATGCATACTGCGCCTTTGCGGCGATCAGGTCGATGTGCGCCAGACTCCGCAGCGTGGCGGCCATCTCAGCCGTTCGGCCCTGCACGCGGGCCGCCAGTTGGCTCAGCAGGCGCGATATCTCGTTGCGCTCGTCGACGTAGAGGTCGGCCAGGCGGTTGTTCAGCTCGACGCTGGCGCTAGGTTCCACGAACACGGTCGCGCCGCTTTGACTGGCGCGGTGCACCACGCCGGGCAGGCGGCCGCGGTTCTCCGTCTTGACCGGCAGGACGTAGCGGTCCCCGTGCAGGGTGACTGTGACGTTCTGGAGCAGCCTGGCGACCTCAGGCTGGTGCAGGTAGCCGTAGATCACGTCGTGGATGTGCCGGCTTATCGTGGCGATATCCCGGCGGATCATCGCCAGCCGCTGCGAGGCCTCGTCCAGCACATTACCGTCGGGGCCGACCACCGAGCGGATCGCCTGGATCTCGCCGGGGAACTCGCTGATCCCCTCCGCCAGGGCGTGAAGGCAGTCCAGCTCCTCCGGCAGGGCGTTGAGGTAGTTGCGGACGTTGCCGGCGGCCTCCAGCGTGGAGGCGATGGCGGCGAAGTCGGCCCCCTCGGCGCCGCCACCTGGCCTGGCCCGCGACAGCGCGGCGGTTATGTCGGTCACGCCCCCCAGCGGCGGCAGCGACACATCGCGGATCGCGCGGACCATCTGGCTGACCTGCTCCAGCCAGCGCTGTATGACCTGCGGATTGCGCGACGGGCCGATCCGCCCGGCCAGCGACCTGCCCAATGAGCATCGACAGAACCGCTGGAGGATTCGCCGCACGGCGTCGAATTCGATCTTGTCGAGGGTGAAAGAGTCCACGATGGGCCCGCTTGGCGGACAGACGGGAACCCCACACGCGCTCGTACGCGCGGGGTCGAGGCTCCAACCGCTATGCATCGCGGCTGGAGACCTCTCCCCAAACGCGTCTTATTGCGTTTGGGGGCCCCTTTTGGGGGCCTGCTCAGACCTCATCGATATTATACATGGCGCGGTTCAGAAAAGGTTGTCCAAAGCCAGGTTGTCGCGTTGTTCTCTGTCCTGCCAGACCCGCAATTCCTTATGGGGTCCCCAAACGCGTCTTATTGCGTTTGGGGGCCCCATTGTGGACCTGGATCAGCGAGGGTATAAGAAAGGCCATGTAGGAACCGCGGACGGTTGCGCAGAAACACCCGCGCGTTCGTGAATACCGCCGCCGCGCGGGGGTCTTATTATCAGTGGTCGATGTGCACTTTGCGTGTCCCGACGTTGCGCCGGGCATGCTAGGTGAGGAGTCTCCAACCGCGGTGTATCGCGCTGGGGTCCCCAAACGCGGTTCATTGCGTTCGGGGGCCCCTCTGAGAACCTCGGAAAGGAAACGCAAATGACCGGAATGACTGTTGCCCTGATCATCATCGCGATCGTCGTCCTGCTGATACTGGCGCTGATAGCCATCTACAACGGCCTGGTGCAGAAGCGCGTCCGCTGCCAGGAGGCCTGGAGCCAGATCGACGTGCAGCTAAAGCGGCGGTATGACCTGATCCCCAACCTGGTCGAGACGGTCAAGGGCTACGCCGCCCACGAGAGGGAGACGCTGGAGCGGGTGATCCAGGCCCGCAACGCGGCTATCGCGGCCAAGGGCGTCAAGGAGCAGGCCCAGGCGGAGAACTTCCTCACCGGCGCGCTGAGGCAACTATTCGCACTCTCGGAGGCGTATCCCAACCTCAAGGCCAACGAGAACTTCGCCATGCTCCAGGAGGAGTTGACCAGCACGGAGAACAAGATCAGCTTCTCCCGCCAGCACTACAACGATTCGGCGGCCATCTACAACACCGCATCGCTGACGTTCCCCAGCAACATGGTCGCGCGCCTGTTCGCCTTCCAGAGGCAGGACTACTTCGAGCTGGAGGAGGCCGTCCAGCGCCAGGCGCCGAAGGTACAGTTCTAGAACCAGGGACCAGGGACTAGGGACCAGGGACCTGGGGCTGCGCGGCCACGGGGCGGTGGGTAGCGATGGCTATTGAGACATTTCACACGCTGATTGCCAGGAACAAGCGGAACACCTGGCTGCTGATAGTGATCTTCCTGCTGTTCTTCATTGGCCTGGGGCTGCTGATCGGCTATGTCTGGGGCGGTGGGGCGATGGCCTCCAGCTACACGACGGCGGGGATAGCTGCGGCAATAGCGTTCCTGCTGACGATCGCCAGCTACTACGGCGGCAGCTCGGTGCTGCTGGGGCTGTCCAAGGCCAGGGAGATCACCAAGGCCGACGACCCGCAGCTATTCAACGTCGTGGAGGAGCTTTGCCTGGCCGGCGGGCTGCTGATGCCGAAGATCTACGTGATCGACGACACGGCCATGAATGCCTTCGCCACCGGCCGCGACCCGCGACACGCCTGCGTGGCCATCACCACCGGGCTCCGCACGCGGCTGAACCGCGACGAGCTCCAGGGCGTGATGGCCCACGAGCTCAGCCACGTGCGGCACTACGACATCCTGTTCGCCACGCTGATCGCCGTGATGGTCGGCGTGCTGGTGATGCTGTGCGACATCTTTCTCCGCAGCCTGCGGTGGGGCATGATGGGGCGGCGGTCCCGAGGCCGCGGACGCCAGGCGGGCGGTCCGGTGATGGTCATCATTGTGGTCGTCGCGATCGTCCTGGCGATCATCTCGCCGATACTGGCCAAGATCATCCAACTGGCCATCTCGCGCCAGCGGGAGTACCTCGCCGACGCCGGCGGCGTGGAGCTGACGCGAAACCCAGAAGGCTTGGCCAGCGCGCTAGCCAAGCTGTCCAACGACCAGGAGGTGCTGGAGGTGGCCAACCGGGCCACCGCGCCGCTCTACATCGTCCACCCCATAAAGCAGTTCGAGGAGCGGGCCAGCAGCATCTTCGACACCCACCCGCCTATCCGCGACCGCGTCGCCCGGCTGATGTCGCTTGTGACCTAGGAGGACCCCGGGCTGAGAAGTGGTGATCCGGCGGTGCCGGCTGGACGGCGCTTGTCAGGAAGGGGCAGCGAGGGGGCGAGCCGCCCGCTGAAAGGGCGATTCCGGCTCCACGCTTGACATAAGTCGTTTTGGCAGTACAACGTATTGCACTTCGACACTCCGCTTGGGAAGCGGCGGAGAGGTGTTCCTCGTCGTGGGGCATGGGCGTTCTCGCTCGCTCTCCCTGTCCCGGACCCTCCCGGGTGAGTTTCCACCGACGGCTTGGGGGGGGGTTCCTCCACAGACAGCGGCAGGGGTGCGGCCTGCCTGCGCAGCCGTGGAGCCTATTGGAAGGGAGAAGGCTGTGCTAAGGGTGGCGGTGTCGAGTCTCGCTTGCCTGTTGCTGGTTCCCCTCATCGCATTCGCCGACGGGCCGATGAGTACCGGCGTGGAGCCTGGCCCAGTAGATAGCGCCCCCCCTGTGGGTGGGACGGCAACGCTTCTGTCGCACGTTCCTGCCTACAACTGGTATCACGGTTGTGGCCCGACTGCGGGCCTCCGTTGTCGGGTACTACGACCTGCTCGGCTATGACAATTTGCTCGCGGCCTCCGGCTGGGATGCCGTTAAGCTTACTGCCAACGTGCAGGATGAGATTTCCTCTCCGCCCCACAACGTGAAGTACGATCCGACCCCGGATGATGCATCGCTCCCTCATCCGCCGAAGACCAGCATTGCGTGTTGGTTTGAGACGTCAGTTGACCCGCTGCAATACGGGTGGAGCTATCTGAGCTGTTCCGACAACGCGTTCGAGGGGTACATCACCAGCCGCGGGTATCAGTGCGATTCCTGGTACGAAAGCTATGGCAGTGGGGAGTTCACCTGGTCCGACCTGGTAAGCGAGATCGACGCGGGACGGCCTCTGATGTTCCTGGTCGACACCGATGCCGATAGCTCCACCGACCACTTCGTGCCGGTGTTTGGCTACGACGACAGGGGCGCGGGCGGACGTAGCCTATCCTGGCGACCCCCGCCACGACCCTTGTGGCACCTTCCCCGTCCCTCACCGCTGTCATCCAACCGGCCGCGTCTGGCCGTCGGGCCACAAGAGTCAAAGATTCCTTTGTCCCTTGGCCGATAAGTGCCAGGGCCCCAAAAGCGGCCTATTGCCTCCGGGGCCCCCGGATAAGATAACTGCGTCGCGAGGTTCCCAAGCCGCGATTCATTGCGGTTTGGCGCGCCTCCGGCGGCTGGTGACTCCTGCGTGAGGAAAATCTGCAATGTGTCGTGTTAGGCTCCTGACCACGTTTGTTTCGCTGTCGCTGCTGGCCGTCGTTGTCGGCTGCGCGCGCGGCGCAAGGCCGTTGGCTGAGCTGCCCGCGCACGATCTGGACCTTTCCGCGGCGCGGCCTGCGGCCCGCACGTTGCCCCAGCCGCGCCCGATGTACCGGCCCGGCGATCAGGGCGAGGGCGAGGGCGCGTGGGCGGTGAGAAACCCGCGGCAGTGGCGATACATCGTGGTCCACCACAGCGCCACCGACGACGGCAACGCCGAGACCTTCGACGCCTACCATCGTCGCCGCGGGTGGGAGGGGCTGGGCTATCACTTCGTGATCGACAACGGCCGGGGCGGGCCCGACGGGCGAATAGAGGTCGGACCCCGCTGGCGGGCGCAGAAGTGCGGCGCGCACACCGGCGGCACGCCCGGCAACGAGTACAACGAATACGGCATAGGGATATGCCTGGTGGGGGACTTCACCAAGACGGGCCCGTCAAGCGCCCAGTTGTCATCGCTTCGCCGGCTGGTGAGCTACCTTGCCAGTGAGTATCACATCCCTCCGGAGCGCATCATCGGCCATTGCGACGCGCCCAACGCCACCACCCGCTGCCCCGGGACGGCCTTGCACGGGTACATCAGTGGCACGCTCCGCGAATACGTGCGCAGCCGCTACGCTCTGGGGTCCCCAACGCGGTGAACCGCGTCAGGCAGCCCTTGCCCCAGCAGCCAAGCCCAGCAACGCTCTTCCGCATGTGTCTGCTGCAAAGCAGGCAGCACCCGGTGCCCGGTAGCCAGGCGAAGCAGGCGCTTTCGCTGGGTCCTGGCAGCTAATGGACCGGGGGAATTTGCTCATGTTCGGGCTGAATATTATCCTACCGTATGAGGCCCTCCGGCCACGGGCTTGAGGGCCTCTACAACATATCCACCCTGCGCCTAAGAGGCGCAAGCGGCGAGCTGTAATAACCGAACAGTCGGGCAATCCGCACCCGCCAAGTCTGTTCCCCCGGCGGGCAGCACCGCCAGTCACAACCCAATTAGCGGCTCTTTGAGTTAATCAAGGCTCTCACTGGGGCAACCGATAACACGGTTGGACACCAACAGTGCCTATCGCGCGGGTGCTGGCAGCTTAGGACGAACCAGACCCGGCAAGAGTCTGGACCGCGTGGCTGCCCGCGAAGGGAGGTGAGCGAGGGAAGGACCGACCGGTCAGACGTTGCGGTGGCAGATGGGGCTGATGGACGCAGGCTGTGCGCGGGACTCGCCGGTGCGGTACCGGCTACGCAGTGCCTCCTGAGCCAACTGGCGCCGGAAAGCCGGCCGAGCCGCGGATAGGCAGATAAACGGATTGAAGGACCCCGCACGGAGGGACATGGCAGACAGTCGCCCATATAGGGCAAGAAACACAAGAAGATGAAAGACAACATACGGAGGCTAGTCTCATGACTAGGAACAAAGGCTTCACCCTGGTTGAAATCCTGATCGTCGTGATCATCCTGGGCATCTTGGCGGCGATCGTGATCCCGCAGTTCAGCTCGGCGTCTCAGGACGCGCGGGAATCGGCGCTGACCAGCGATCTCCAGACGCTCCGCAGCCAGTTGGAGCTGTACAACATCCAGCACCTGGACCACTACCCTGACGTAAAGTCGGAAGACGGCGGGGCGACCTGGACGGCCGACACGCCCAACTTCGTTGCCCGCCTGATCGGCACGACCGACCAGTATGGTCAGACCAGTGGTACGACGTTCGGCCCGTACATGCAGAAGTTCCCCACGAACTCGATCAACGGGCTGGACACGGTGCGTGTTGACGGCGCCGCTGCCGGTGAGAACAAGGACGGCTGGCATTTCAACACGACCAGCGGTCGCATGTCGGCCGACGACAGCAAGGCGCACGCAGCGCTGTAACGTGGCGCAGCGAACGGGTTGATTACCTTGTGACGGCTTGTCTCCAGGCTGGGGTCGACGCAGGTCGGCCCCAGCCTGGAGGGGACCCCCAATCCCGACATATCGGGATTGGGGCCCCCGGCCGTACCTGCGGTGGACCGGGGCAGTTGGCTATGGCGGAAGGCGCAGGTCGGGCAGGAGACCCAAGCCTGATGGAACGTGAGCGCGAACATGAAACCCAAGGGCTTTACGCTTGTTGAGATACTAGTCGTCGTCGTGATCCTCGGGATCCTGGCGGCGGTGGTGATACCAAGATTCTCCAACGCGGCAGCCGCGGCACGAGCCAGCATGCTTGCCGATGATCTGCGCACCGTGCGCATACAGACGGAGGTGTTTGAGGGGCAGCACGCCTCACCGCCCGGTTACCCCGGCTGCGACCCCAACAACGCCCCGACTGAAGCGACGTTCGTCGCGCACATGACCATGGCGTCCAAGGTTACCGGCGAGACCGCCGCGCCCGGCACCGCCGGCTACCCCTTCGGGCCTTACCTGCGGGTCATCCCGCAGAACCCGGTCAACGGCAACTCCTCCGTCCAGATCATCCCCGATAGCGGGGCCATGCCCGGTTCCGCGGACGACTCGCACGGTTGGATATTCCAGCCGCGGACGGGGAACTTCAAGGCCGACTGCAAGGGCACCGACGAGAACGGAAAGGCATACTTCGACTACTAAAGGCAGCATCATGAATCGACCGCGCACAGAATGCGGACGAGCCTTCACGTTGGCTGAATCGCTCCTGGCGGCGGCGGTACTGGTGACGGCCATCTCGGCCGTCGTCTTGCCGTTTGCCGCTGGCGCGCGCAGCGAGCAGGTCGACGCCAGGATGACCCTGGCCGTCTGTCTGGCCCAGGAGATGATGGAGGAAATCCTCTCCAAGCCTTTCAACGACCCCGACGGTGCCAGCCTGCCCGGCCCGGAGACCGGGGAGTCCAAACGTTCCAGGTTTGACAACATTGACGACTACCACGGCTACTACGAGGGCCCCGGCCAGATCGCCGACTCCATGCGGAAGGTGGTCACCACGCCGTCAGCCGAGGGGCTCTCCAGATCAGTGACGGCACAATACGTCTACGTCAGCGGGCAGGATGTCACCGATCCCCCTGATTTCATAAGGGTCACCGTCACTATCCGCCATCGCGGGGTCGAGCTGGTCAAGCTGACCAGGCTTGTCTACAACACGCCTCGACCTGGAGGGACAGCCAATGAGGCCGCAGAAGACTAAAGAAGCGTTCACGCTGCTGGAGATGACGATCGCGATCACGATCACCGCGATTACCGGTCTGTCGGTGGCCGGAGCGACGATTGCGCTGTCGCAGGCGCACCAGGACACGGCCAACTTCTACCAGTCGCTTCAGACCGCGCGCAGCGCGATGATCCGGATTCAGAAGGCTGTCAACAAGGCGGAACTGATAACCGCCTGCACAAGCACCGTAATCATCCTGTGGGCCGATGACACCAACAATGATGGCAAGATCAACGTCGACGAGCTGCTGGTGTTGGCGCTGGACGCAGAGTCGCGGCAGATAACCCTGTACCGGCTGGTGTTTCCGACCGGCCTGGCCGCGGCTCTGAACGTGGAGGCGGCCCTGGCGGACCTGACCGACGCCAGCACGGTGACGAAAATGCTGACGGACAGTGAATACGACACCTCGACGGTGTTGGCCACGGACGTAACGGACTTCTGCCTGACCGCCTCGCCCGCCCCTCCGATGACGGTGATGGTCGGCATCAGACTGACAGTAGGCGTCGGGACGACCCAGATCACGCTCCGCAGCGCCGCTGCCCCCCGGGCGGCCAAGACGGCCAGGGTGTCCCTTGTGGAGGGCAAGCTGACCCTAGTGCCCAAGTGAGCACAGTGAGCGCACCCGGGCCGGGTATGAGAGGATGAACCAGTAGGACCGCAAGAGGAAATCATTCGATGAGAGCTTCAAAGAGAAAGCGCGGCTTGGCGATGGTGCTGGTGCTGGTCGTTGTTGCGGTCGGCGTGGTGATGGGGCTGGCCTACGTCACCAGCGCTGCGGTCAAGACCACAGGTACCCACAACCTGGTGAAGGCCACGGAGGCCAGGTACCTGGCTGAGTCCGGGCTTCAGCATGCACTGTACGTGCTGCGGACGGACAAGCTCTCGATAAAGGGAAGTGATCCCAACCATCCGCTGGGACCCTACAAGGCTGTAGAAGGGGGCGAGGAATACGTGTTCTGGGCCATACCGGACCCCAACAGTCCGGGCCGATATACGGTCACCTCCTCGGCAAACTCCGGGGGGATCACCCAAAAGGCCTCTCTGACGGCGATCTGCACCAGCGGCTACAAAGACATGGTTATGATGAACGACCCTATGGGCTACTGGCGGCTTGGGGAGAGCTCAGGCAGCACGATCACCGACCAGACAGGCAAGTATGCCGGGACCTACCACAACGTCGGGTTGGGCTACGAGGGGGCCCTGGGAGACGGCGACAAGGCCGTGCACTTTGACGGGTGGGGCGACTGGGGCAACGTGGATACGCCCGACTTCCAGCTCAAGCAGGACCTGACGGTCGTCGCCTGGGTGAAGTTCGACGCCTTCCCGCTCCTGGGCCTGCTGGGTGACGCCTTCGTCGCCAGCGGGGACTTTGGCGAGGGGCGCAGGAACAACACGCTGTTCCAGGTGGGTATCAAGAAGACCGGCGACATCACCTACAAGCACGAGTGCCTGTGGGGGCTGAACCAGAAATACAGCTGGGACACCAACCTTCAACTAAACCAGTGGTACCAGATCACGGTCGTGCGGGACTCCGCAGCCAAGCAGGTCACGCTCTTTGTCGATGGAAACAAGGTCGGGGTCTACACGTACCTGCGTGACCCGGAATACGGCACGGACGGGGAACTGTACTTCGGGATCGGCACCGCGCCAGGGCTATTCAGTTGCACGCACGGCACGCTGGACGACGTGGCCATATTCGACAAGAAACTGGGCGATACGCAGGTTCAGGAGATCTACGCCTCCAAGGCGGAAGGCGAATCATTCGAGATCGTTCGGTGGAACGATTGAGGTGCATTGCACAGGAGAGCCGACCATGCAGCATGCAGGCAAGACATTGCGGTTGAAAGTGGACGCGTACACGCGGTTCTGCCTGACGGCCATCGTTGTGCTGATGACCGTCATGATCCTGGGGTTATGGGCTGAGCGGACGCCGACGGCCGACCGGGCAGCCGCCGCCGAGCGGTACCAGCCAAAGAGCACGACGGAGATTGGCGAGCTGGTGCGGGTGCAGGAGCGCACCATCGACAAGCTCGAAGAAATCCGCAAGCTGCTGGAAAGCGGAGACGTCAAGGTCCAGGTAACGGAAGCACCGGGCAAAGATGTTGGAGGTGGCAGTAATGTTCAACCAAGCCCGAGCGCCGGCGAGGACACAAGCATCGTGCCGTCAGGCGTTCACGTTAATTGAGGTCATGCTGGTCGTGTTGATCGTGGGCATCATCGCAGCGATGGTGATACCCAGCGCGCTGAACACGGCCGACCTCCAGGCGCTGTCGGCGGCGAGGATGCTGGCGACCGACCTGCAATACGCCCAGGACACGGCCATTACCTCCCAGACGCCCGTGACGGTCACCGTCAACCCCAACGCCGAATCATACTTCTTGAGCAACGCAAGTGGCACGCTGATTCATCCGATCACAAAGGGCGCCTATGTCGTCGACTTCCGGTCGATGCAGGGGTTCACTGCGGTGAACGTCGTGTCGGCCAATTTCGGCGGGACGGGCCAGGTTAGTTTTGACGAAGTGGGCACGCCCAGTCAGGCAGGGAGCGTGGTCATCCAGGGCGGCCCGAGCGTCTACACCGTGACCGTTTCGGCGGTCACGGGCAGGGTGACGGCGAGCAGTTCCTGAGGGGACCGCAAGCGCGAACTATCGCGTTTGAGGGCCCCGCAGAGAAAAGGGGCATGCGGAAATGCTGCGGTTGCCGGCCAGAACAAGGCGGCTGCCTATCGGCATAGACATAGGCAGCGAGAGCATCAAGCTGCTTCAGCTACAGCAGACGGCGCCTGAGGTAGTATCCCTCTGCGCCGCTGCGATCTGGCGCTTCCCCAGGGGCTCGGGGGACGACCCGTCGAATCGCCGCAGGCAGGCGGCCGAAGCCGTCAGGAGAATGCTGCACGAGAACGGTTTCAGGGGGCGCGACGTCGTCTCGGCGCTGTCCTGTCGGCAGCTCGGGATAAGGAGCGTGCGCCTGCCCCAGATGCCCGCCAAGGAGTTGCGCGAGGCGGTCAAGTGGGAGGCACGGGAGCGATTCGGCTTCGAGTTGGGCGACGACCAGATCAGCTACCTTGACGCCGGCGAGGTGCGCAACGGCAACGACACCTATCGCGAAGTGGTTCTCTTGGCCGTCGAAAAGGAAGCAATCGAGGACCACGTGGCGCTGCTGTCGGAGATGAAGCTCCATCCGGTTCACGTAGACGCGGCGCCCATGGCTATGTTCCGTGTGTTCGATCGTTTCCATCGGCGTCAGGAGGACGGGCAGAGCTCGCGGGTCGCCGCGGAGATCGGGGCCTGTGGGACGCGAGTGGTCGTGGCCAGGGGGGGGCAGGTGGTGTTCCTCAAGAGCCTGGACATAGGCGGTTCGGCGCTTACCGCTGCGGTGGCCAAGCAGCTCAACCTCGGCGAGGACGACGCCTGGCAGGTCCGCCAGCGCGGCATCCGCCATCAGCTCGCCCAGTCGGCGGAGAACTCTTCCCAGGATCAGCAGGACCAGGTTGACCGGAACGTCCAGGACGCCGTGCGCGGCGTGTTGGAGTCGCTGGGCGAGGAGATGGCCCTGTGTCTGCGGTACTGCTCGGTGACGTTCCGCGGGCTTCGGCCCTCGGAGGTGCTGCTTTGCGGAGGGGAGGCATACGACCCCTTCGTGTCGAAGGCGCTTGGCGAGCGGCTGGGCGTGCCTTGCGTGGTGGGCCGGCCGCTGCGCGGGTTGGACACCGGACACGTCAGACTGGACCCCGAAGGCAAGGGCATCTTTGCCGAGTGGGCGGTCTGCATGGGGCTGGCCACCAGGTGCCTGGCCGAGTCGCCGCCAGCCTCAGAGGTCGATCATGGAATACATGGACTTTCTGCCTGAACGGATCAGAATCCAGCGCGCCCGCCGGCGCAGCCTTGTCAGGCAGGCGTACCTGCTGGGTGCCTGCCTGCTGGCCCTGGGCATCTTGGCCTACGTCCGCCAGGGCATGATCTCCAGCGCCAAGGGCGAACTGGCAAGGACCAGCGACAGGGTCGCGAACGTCAACAGACAGCTTGTCATGAGGGGCGAACTGGAGCGCCAGCAGGCTGACCTGATGATCAAAAAGCGCATCGACGACCACCTCGGCAGCAGGGTCTACGCCCTGGATGTGTTGGCCGAGCTGGAGAGAACGCTGCCGCAGAGCATATTCCTTACGAACCTGGCCATGGAGGCCGTTGAGATCCGCATCCCGATCAAACCCGCCGAGCAGGACTCCAACCAGGCGGTGGCCGCGGGCAACCAGCCCCAAGACAAGGAAAAGGTGGTCAAGCGCATTCGCCTGTCGGTGACCGGGTTGGCGCCCACGGACGTGGATCTGGCGGACTTCATCGCACAGATGTCTGCGGCCAGGCTGTTCGAGGACGTGAGCATGGGCTACGCCAAGAATGTGGAATTCCGCGGGCGGACCGTTCGCGAGTTCCAGGCCAGTTGCTACGTCGTCCGCTAGGTGGCGGAGGAAGGCCATGATCAAGCTGTCGCGAGAGAACTGGATAATGCTGGGCCTGGCGGCGGGCCTGACCGTCGCAGCGATCTTCCTTGTTTATATTCCGCAGAGCCGGGCCCTCAACACCATCAAGACACAGATCGCCACCCAGAAGATCGCCCTGAACGATGGGGCGAAAAGGGCGTCTGTGGTACCCGACATGGTGCGCAAGGTCGAAAACATGAAGAGCCGCTACAAGGACTTCGACCACCGCCTGCCCAAGAGCAAGGAGCTGGGGGGATTCCTCCAGGAGATCACCGCCATCCGAAAGGCCTCGGAACTGCTGGAGTCCCGGATGGACACCGGCACGCCCACCAGCGAGGAGCTGTTCAACACGATGCCGATCAAACTGCGGTTCCACGGCCGATACCTGGCGCTGGCGGACTTTCTGCGCCGCCTCGACGGCATGCAGCGCCTCACCCGCGTGCAGAGGCTGCTCATCGCCGGCCCCAAGGAGCAAGGGGGCGACCTGGATATAGAGCTCCAGGTCAACATCTACTTCACCAAGACCTGACGGAGACGGCGGCGTTGTGACGGAGCCATGACGATGCAGAACCTGATTAACAAGTTGCTGACCGAACTGAAGCGCGACAAGAAGAGGACCGCGATCATGGCGGGCCTGCTCTGTGTCGCGCTGGTCCTGGTCGGTCGGCTGGTCCTCAAGAGGCCCGCACCGGCGCCGGCTGCCGCTGCTCCTGCCGCACCGGACAGGGCGCCAATGTCGAGCGAGAACACGCTGCCCGCCCTGGCGGATATCACCCCGGACGGCGACAGGGATCGGTACATCAACCAGATAGACCGAACCGTCACGCGTGACATCTTCGTCCCGACGGAAGGCTACTTCCCCGTCGGCGATGGCAACGACCAAGGCCCGCGGTGGCGGACCGTGAGCGACGGGCTGAATACCGAGCAGGAGGCCGTCTGGAAGGAAGGCAAGCAGATGACCTTGCAGAGCACCATGCTGTCGGCCTCCCCCAAGGCGATCGTCGAAGGCCAGCTTGTCGAAGTCGGCGACTACATCCATGGGTTCCAGGTGCTGGAGATCCACTCCCGCTCCATAGTGTTGGAGAAAGAGGGTGTAAGGGTCAACCTTGAAATGAAGCACGAATAGCAACTTCAGTACGCCCCCTAAGGCGTCGAAGACAATTACTATCGCGGCTGCCAAAGAGGCGGTCGGCCCTAGTAAGGAGTAGAGCGATGAGGAGCCATGCTGCAACACTACGCCTTTGTACGGTCATTCTGGCCGTCCTTGTGGCTGCCGCCGCTGCGGCGGACACGGCGACACAGGACAAAACTCCCTTCCCATTCAAGCTGCTTGCTGCTGTGACATCCCAGCCGGCGACTTTGCCCGCCGAAGTGCAGGCCCCGCCGCCTGCGGCGGCGCCCGGTGTCGAGGTGCAGGAAAGCGTCCGCGTCTCGCGTCCCGGCACGTTCGAAATACACGTGCAGGGGGCAGACCTGCGAGGCGTGCTCCAGCTTCTCAGCACCCAGGGCCGAAAGAACATCGTCGCCACCAAGGAGGTCACCGGCACGGTGACCGCCGACCTGTACGGCGTGACGTTCCAGCAGGCCCTGGAGGCGGTGCTGGAGGCCAGCGGGTTCGTATACCGCGAGAAGGACGGCTTCATCTATGTCTCCACCGCCAAGCAGAAGGATGACGCGATCAAGGCCGAGCGAATGATGGCGAGTCGGGTCTTCCGCCTGGCGTACATCACCGCCGCCGACGCCAAGACGATGATCGCCCCGCTGCTGTCCAGCGAAGGGAGCATCACCTCCACGCCCGACGCGGCCATCGGGGTCCCGGAGAGCGCCAGCGACACCGGCGGCAACAGCAACGCCGGGCATGACATCCTGGTTGTCCAGGACTACGAGGACAATCTCAACGCGATCGCCAAACTCCTCGGCGAGCTGGACGCCAGGCCCGACCAGGTGCTGGTGGAAGTCACCATGCTCAGCGCCAAACTGGATGATCAAGACGCCCTGGGCGTGAACTTCAGCACGCTGGCGGGCATCGACTTTGAAGCTCTTGGCTCGGCCAGCACGGCCCTGGGCAACATGGCCAACGCCGGCATGAGCGGGGCCAAGCTGGACTACGCTCCGGCGAGCACGTTCCGCACCGACTTCACGACCACCAGCAACGGGATGACCTTCGGCATAGTGACCAACAACGTCGCTGCGTTCATCACCGCCCTTGAGGGCATCACCGACACGACGGTCCTGGCCAATCCCAAGCTGCTGATCGTCAACAAGCAGCGTGGCGAGGTCATGATCGGCGCCCGCGACGGCTACATCACCACCACCGTCACCGAGAGTCAGGTCACCCAGTCCGTGGAGTTCCTGGAGACAGGCACTCGGCTGGTCGTCCGCCCCTACGTTGCCAAGGACGGATACGTCCGTCTTGAGCTGCACCCGGAGGATAGCGATGGCGGCGTGTCAGTGACGGAGGGCCTGGCCCTGCCAAGCGAGACCACCACCGAGCTGACCACCAACGTCCTGGTCCGCGACGGGCACACCATCGTCTTGGGTGGCCTGTTCCGCGAGGAGACCAGCAACACGCGCAACCAGATACCGGTCCTCGGCAACATCCCGCTGATTGGCCCGGCCTTCCGCTACTCCAAGGACGAGGTCGAGCGCAAAGAGATCATGATCCTCATCACCCCGCACATCGTCAAGCAGGCGCCCGACGAGGCCGTTGGCGAGCAGCTCAAGGACGACGTAGAGCGGTTCCGCATCGGCGCCCGCAAGGGAGTGCAGTGGTGGGCAAGAGAGAACCTGGCGCAGACGTACGTCAGTTGGGCCAAGCAGGCCTACACCGAAGGCAAGGAGACGACCGCCCTGTGGAACGTTGATATGGCACTGGGGCTCCAGCCGCGGCTGGAGGAGGCCATCCGCCTGAAGGAGAGGCTCACGGGCAAGGCGTACTGGTCTGACCATCCCCAGGAGTCCTCCATTAAGTACGTCATTCAGCGGATGATCATGCAGGAGCTAGGCAGGCCGGTAGAAGAGATCATCCCGCCCGACAAGCCTCGCGACGGCAACATGGTCGACCCTGAGGTGAGGGACGCCCTCGGCATCGAGCCGCGGCCCGAGCCGCCCAGGCCCCAGGTGCAGATGGGCCCGAAGGATGAGTCTGAGGTGAAGTTCGACAGTCCTGATTTCGGCGAGCACCCGGAAGGCGGCAAGGCCGGTGAGTGACACGAGCGCGCTTTTTTTTGGCCGACGGTGTCACTTTGGGGCCTTTGCGCAAGACAGGCAACAGCAACCTGCCTCTTCGGTCGGATAGGAGAGTCGGAACATGAAGCGATGGATGCTAGCAGCGGCGGTGCTGGGCATTCTGACAGGATGCCAGACCACCGACCAGAAGGCCCTTAGGGAGCAGTCGATAAAGCGGTGGTACACGGCCCGCGCGGAGGTTCTGTGCGGGCTGGGCAGAGAGCACCTGAAGGTCGGGCAACTGGACAGCGCCGCCAAGGTCGGCAGGGAGGCCCTGGCCCTGGAGGCCAACTGCGTCAACGCCCACGTGCTGCTGGGCAAGGTCTACATAGAGCAGGGCCTGTACGCCCAGGCTGAGAGCGAACTCCGCGCTGCCGCGGAGCTTCAGTCCTCCTCCGCCGAGATCCATTACCTGCTGGGAGTTGCCCAGGAGAAGGCCGGTGAAATGGAGGAGGCGCTGGCCAGCTACCGCCGGTCGCTGGAGCTGGACTCCAGCTACACAGACGCCATCCTCGCCATAGGCGAGGTACTGGCCGAGACGGACAAGGTGGAAGAGGCCCTGGCGTACGCGGAGACCAACATGAAGGTCGCCGGCAATCAGCCCGGCATATACGAGCTGGCCGGGCGCCTGGCGACGATGCTGAAGGACTACGGCAAGGCCGAGAAGTACTACCAGCTCGCCACCGACCTGGACTACGGCAACCCCTACTACCTGGACGCGCTGGCCCAGTCGCAGTTCATGGCCGGACACGCCGACAGGGCGCAGGAGACGCTGCGCAAGCTGGTGGCGATACCCGGGCATGGGAACCGTGCCAGCGTACACGTCAGGCTGGGCGACTGCCTGCTTGCCACCGGCCGGGCGGCCGAGGCCCGCGATGAGTATCTCTGCGCCGGGGAGTTGGCCCCGGACAACGCCGCCGCCTGGACGGGACTGACCAGGGCGTATCTGGCCCTGTCGGACGTGAACCGTGCGTCGCTTGCGGCCAAGGAGGCCCTCAAGGCCGACGGCCTGAACAGTGAGGCCTCCATGGTGCTGGGCTATGCCCTTCTGCGCTCCGGCCAGATTGCCCAGGCCATCAGCGTGCTCAGCCGCGCCGCCTCGGCCCATCCCAACGACGCCATGCTTATATGCCTGCTGGGTAGGGCACACGCCGCCGCAGGGAATACCGACCAGGCCAGGAAGTGCTACGATGCGGCGCTGAAGCTTGAGCCTGGCAACCAACTGGCCAAGACGCTGCTGGCTGGCGGCGAGCAGAGGGCAGCGCCGACGGAGTAGCTCTGGGCGGGTGCTGACAGGGGGACGGCTGCCGCCGTCGCGAAAGCTGTGGAGCGCCGGCGACTGGCTGGGCGGCGTGGAGGAACTTGCCGTGACGACGGCCAAAAGACTGGGGCTTGCAAGTATCGCCCTGATATTGCTGGGCGCCAGTGCCGCCTACTACGCCACCATGATGGCGATGAAGGGCTTCGCCCTGCCTGGCAAGCTGGACTGGCTGGCGCTCGCCCTGGTGGCAGTCACCTCGTTGCTCGTCCTTACGGTCTTCTGGCGGCGGGTCAACCGCGACCTGGCCTCTGTATCGCACCAGCTAGAGAACATGGCCAGAACTGGCCAGTTCGGTCTCTTGATGGCCGACGGGATATGTGAGCTGACGCAGATGACGCGGCCCTTGAACGAGCTGATCTCCGCCGCCCGCAAGCAGGTGGATGAGCTTCAGGCCGCCAACCGTGAGCTACAGATCCGGGCCCGGATCGCCGCGGCAGAGAAACGCCACACGGAGGCGATCATCTTCTCGATATCCGACGCCGTGATCGTCACCAACCGCTTCGACGAGCTGATCCTGGCCAACCAGGCCGCCGAGGAACTGCTGGCCTTCAAGTTCGATGAGACCCAGCGCCGCAACGTCGACCAGGTCATATCCGATGGCACGCTGGTCAGGCTGATCCGCGAGACCCGCGGCCACGGGCGCAGCTACACCCGCAAGGTGGTCGAGCACTCCATCGACCAGAAGGGCTCGCCCAGGACCTTCTCGATAACCCTCAGTTGCGTCGTGACGGCCAACGACGAGGTCGCCGGCGTCGTGGCGGTGCTGCACGACGTGACGCGCGAGAAGGAAATTGCGCGGATGAAGACCGACTTCGTCTCCAACGTCTCGCACGAACTGAAGACGCCGCTGGCGTCCATCAAGGCGTACGTGGAGATGCTCGTCGACGGAGAGGCCAAGGACGACAAGACCCGCAACGAGTTCTACGAGATCATCTCCACCGAGACCGACCGCCTGCACAGGCTGATCGAGAACATCCTGAACATATCCAGGATCGAGTCGGGCGTGGTGAAGATGATCCGCGAGCCGATCGTGCTGACGGAGGTCGTCCGCCAGGCGATCGACGTGGCCGCCCCGCAGGCCAAGGCGAAGAACATCAAGCTGATACAGGATTTCGCCCCGGTCTATTACCAGGTCGAAGCCGACCGGGACATGATCTACCAGGCGGCGCTGAACCTGCTGTCCAACGCGATCAAGTACACGTTGGAAGGCGGGACGGTGACCGTCAGCGTCGCGGTGGACGAGAGGCGCGGCGTGGCTGTCTGCGATGTGGCCGACACGGGAGCGGGCATCCCCGCGGCCGACCTGCCGCACATATTCGACAAGTTCTACCGGGTCAAGGCCAACTCCAAGCTGGCCAAGGGAACAGGGCTGGGGCTTACGCTGGTCAAGCACATCATCGAGACGGCCCACGACGGGAAGCTGGCGGTGGTCAGCGAGGCCGGCAAGGGCAGCACGTTCACGTTCGAGCTGCCGCTTATGAAGTAGGGGACCCCCAAGCCCGGTACACCGGGCTTGGGAACCCTGTGATGGGTTAGCGGCACGGCCTTTCCAGGCTGTGCCAGGAGGGGCGCAGGCCCGAAAGCCTGTGCTGGACAAATGAGCAAGAAGGTACTGATAGCCGACGACGAGGCACACATCCTCCACGTGCTGTCGATGAAGCTGCGAAACGCCGGGTACGACGTGATCACAGCCATCGATGGCGAGGAGGCGCTGGACCTGTGCATGGCCGAGAGGCCGGACCTGCTGATCACCGACCTTGGGATGCCGGTGATGAGCGGCCTGGAACTGTGCAGGGAGCTGCGGGCCCGCCAGGCGACCGCGGACATTAAGGCGATGATGCTCACCGCCAGGGAGTTCGACCTGGACGCCGCGGAACTGGCTGAGGCGGGAATCGTACTGGTCCTGGCCAAGCCGTTCGGCCCTCGTGAGGTGTTGGAGAAGGTCAGGCAACTGCTCGGCGAGGAGACCGGCAAGGTCGATACATCGGGCTTGGGCAGCCCCAGTGCCCAGCCCAGCGGCATAACGGGTGAGGATGCAAACGACGACCGCCACAGAACGGCGATCTCTGGCTGACTTGGCCAGGGCCTTGACGCAACTGAGAATCCAGATGCGCGAGCTGGCCTTGACGGTCTCGGTGTGGGATCGCTCCGGTAAGATCGTCGGGCGGTTCCTGCCCTGCTGCCAGGTATGCCAGACGATACACGACCTGGCCAACCCCTGCCTGGAGGCCTGCGGCAGCGCGGCCGCCAGCGTGATGTCCGAAGGCAGGCCCGCTAGCGCACGGTCGTCGATCGGCTGCTGCGTCGTGGGCACCGGCATCGTCGAACGGCGGCGGACGCTGGGCGCGGTCGTGGCGTGCTATCTGCCGCGGGAGCTGCTCACCGACGAGCCGCTGGCGCAACTGTGTGATCGCGTGGGCCTGGACCGCCGGGCCGCCAGCACGATGGCGGCCGGGGCAAGCCGACACGCCGCCGACGAGGCAGCAGACTTCCTCCGCGTTCTCGGCTGGCTGTTGGCACGTGAGCAGGCAGTCATAACCGGGCAGGACGAACTGGCCAGCCTCAGCGCCAACCTCGCCAGCACCTACGAGGAATTGAGCCTGCTGTACGCCATCAGCGGCTCGATGAACATCAACCACCAGCCCAGGGAATTCCTCCAGAAAGTCTGCTCGGAAATCCTGGAAGTGATGAACATCTCCGCCGCCGCGGGGATTATCTATCCCCGTGGCCAGGCGGACCGGGAGATCGTCTCCGCCGGCCAGTTGCTCCTCCAAGGCGCGCGGCTTGAGGAACTGCTCGCGACCCACTTGGAGCCCGCCCTGGCTGAAAGCCAAGGCCCGGTCATCGACAACAGCTTTGTCGCAGCGGGCGCCGAAGAGGCCGCCATCCGCAGCGTCCTTGCCGTCCCCCTGGCCACCGAAGACCAGGTCATAGGAGCCCTGGTCGCGCTGAATAAACGCAGCGGCGACTTCGACAGCATAGACCTGAAGCTGTTCACCTCCATCGCTGCCCAGGCGGCGATATTCCTGGAATACAGCCGGCTGTACGCGGACATGAAGGACCTGTTGATGGGCGTCTTGCACGCCCTGACGGCCTCCATCGACGCCAAGGACCCCTACACCTGCGGCCATTCGCAGAGGGTGGCGCTGATCTCCAAGCGACTGGCCGAGGCGGTGGGCCTGTCGGCCGAGAGGGTGCAGCGGATCTACCTGGCCGGGCTCCTGCACGACGTGGGCAAGATAGGAGTGCCAGAGAGCATCCTGAGAAAGACCAGCTCGCTCACCGACGAGGAGCAGACCCTCGTGATGGACCACCCGGCGATCGGTGCCAGAATCCTCAGCGGAATCCGCCAACTGGAGGACGTCGTCACCTGGATACAGACCCACCACGAGCACGTGGACGGCAACGGCTATCCGCGCGGTCTGGCGGCTGAGGATATACCCCTGGAGGGAAAGATCATCCATCTGGCGGACTGCTTCGACGCGATGACCTCCAACCGGGTGTATCGCGGTGCCCTTCCGCTGGAGCGTGCGGTTGAGGAAATCCGCCGGGTCGCCGGCACGCAGGTGGACGCCGAGCTGGCCGAGAAGCTGCTGTCGCTGGACCTGGAGAAGATCCTGGCCGAGGCGGGGTCCCCAAGCCTGATGAACCCGGCCTTGCAGCCCGCTCAGGAAGGCGCGGAAAGTACCTCTGACAGGAGCGCGCAATGAACATAAATGCTGAGAGTTATGGACACGCCGTGATCCTAAACCTCAAGGGTGATCTGACCGAAGATTCACTCAGAGCCCTAATGCAGGTCGTCGACCACCACCTGGGCGACAGCCAGGTCGTCGACGTCATACTGAACATGGAGCAGGTGCCGTTCGTTGACAGTGCCGCACTTGAGTACCTGCTGGACCTGCAAGACAGGCTGGCGGAGAAGTTCGGCCAGGTCAAGCTGGTCGGCTGCGACGCGAACGTGAGGAAGATTTTGGAGATAACACGGCTGAGCGCAAGCTTTGAGGTCCTCCGCGACGTTGCCGAGGCCGTCAAGGCGATCCACGTGTAGGACAACAACCCCACGGGCCAACCATGGTATCTGCCGAGAAAACGCGTGGGCTGCAACTGGGCCAGTTGCTCATCGAGCACGGCTATCTGACGGCGCCCCAGTTGGAGCAGGCACTGGCGCACCAGCGGCAGGACCACTGCAACCTGCTGCTTGGCGAGGTGCTCCAGCAGTTGGGGATGTGCACGGAAGAGCAGGTCATGGAGGCCCTCGCCAGCGGGTACGGCGTGCCGTTCGCGAGGATATCGCCCAAGGTCGCCGACCCGAGGGTCATCGACCTTCTGCCGCGCGAGTTCATCGACCGCCATCACGTGCTGCCGCTGTTCAAGGTGCGCAGCCGGCTGACCTTGGCGGTGAACGAGCCGGCAAACGTGTTCCTGCTGGAGGAAGTGGGCAGACTCACTGGATGCGAGGTGCTGGTCGTCTGCGCGACGGCCAAGGACATCAAGGCCACGCTTGAGACGCACCTGCCCTCGGCCAACATCTTCGTGATCGACGATATCTTCGACGACATCAACCCCAGCGAGCTGTCGGTGATCGAGGAGAAGGCCGACGACATCGCCAACCTCGAGGCCGCCGCCTCCGGCTCGCCCGTCATCAAGCTGGTGAACTACCTGATCTACCACGCCGTCCACGAGAGCGCCAGCGACATCCACATCGAACCGGATGACAACAACCTGCGCGTGCGCTACCGCGTGGACGGGTCGCTGTTCGAGAAGCTCCGTCCGCCCTTCAAGATGCTGCCGGCCATCGTGAGCCGCATCAAGATCATGGCCAGGCTGGACATCTCCGAGCGCCGGCTCCCGCAGGACGGCGGCATCCACGTGATGATGGAAGGCAGGCCTGTTGACCTCCGCGTCAGCACCATGCCTGGGCAGTTCGGCGAGAAGGTCGTCATCCGAATCATAGACAACCGCAACGTCCTGGTGAACCTGGAGAAGCTGGGCTTCTCCTTCGAGACGCTGAAGCAGTGGCGCAAGGTCATCACCTCGCCCAACGGTATCGTGCTGGTGACCGGCCCGACAGGCAGCGGCAAGAGCACGACCCTCTACAGCGTCCTGAAAGAGATCAACACCGACGACGTCAACATCTGCACCGTCGAGGACCCGGTTGAGTTCAACCTCGCGGGCATCAACCAGTTCCAGGTCAACGAGGGCATAGGTTTCACGTTCGCCGCCGCCCTGCGGAGCCTGCTCCGCCAGGACCCCGACATCATCATGGTGGGCGAGATTCGCGACGCCGAGACCTCTCGCGTGGCCGTTCAGGCGGCATTGACCGGGCATCTGGTGTTCAGCACCCTGCACACCAACGACGCGCCCGGCGCCATCACCCGCCTGCTGAACATCGGCGTCGAGCCGTATCTGGTGTCAGCGTCGCTGGTGGCTGTTCTGGCCCAGCGGTTGGTGCGGAAGATATGCACCAACTGCAAGGAGCCTTACGAGCTGTCGGACAACATGCGGGCTTCGGTGGAGCGAGTGGCGGGGGAGGTGGAGACGTTCTACCGCGGCGCCGGCTGCGCCAAGTGCCGCAGCACCGGCTACAGCGGGCGGATCGGCATATATGAGCTGCTCATGCCGGACGACCCGATGCGCGACAAGATAACCGCCTCTCCCAACATCAACGAGCTGCGGGCGATGGCCGTGCAGTCGGGGATGCCTTCATTGCGCGAGGATGGGCTTGCGAAGGTCAAGGCAGGGATCACGACCGTCGATGAGGTCTTCGGTGTGACCGCGGCATAGCCTCGAGCTGGAGAGCACCTTGCAGTGGACGATTGACCAAGTTCTGGACGTGCTGGTGAAACGAGGGGCCTCGGACATGATCTTCGTGGCCGGGGCGCCGCCGGTCATCTGGATCACCGGGCGGATGCAGCGGTCCTGCGAGGAGAACCTCGCCGACGAGCAGATCAGCCAGTGTTTCCTGCCAATGTTGACCGACGCACAGCGCCAGAGGCTGGACAACGTGGGGGACGTGGACTTCTCGGTGGGCAAGCCCGGGGTGGGTCGGCTGAGGATAAACGTCCACCGCCAGCGGGGCACGCTCAGCGTGGCCACCCGGTTCATCCCGCATGAAGTGCCCTCCTTCGACCGGCTCAAGCTGCCGCCGCGGGTCCGCGACCTGGCCGACCTGCCTCACGGGCTGGTGCTGGTCACCGGCGGAGCGGCAACGGGCAAGAGCACCACGCTGGCGTCGCTGATCGACCACATCAATCACAACTACGCCTACCACATCATCACGCTTGAAGACCCCGTGGAGTTCATCTTCAGCCACGGCAAGTCGATCATAGAGCAGCGGCAGATCGGCCAGGACTGCGAGACGTTCGCCTCGGCGCTGCGGCACATAGTCCGCCAGAGGCCCGACGTCGTGCTGGTGGGCGAGATGCGCGACCTGGAGACGATCTCTGCGGCGCTGACCGCCGCGGAGATCGGGCACCTGGTGCTCGCCTCGCTGCACACCTGCAACGCCGTGGAGACGATCAACCGCATCATCGACATCTTCCCCGCCGCCCAGCAGACCCAGATACGCGTCCAGCTCGCCGGCACGCTCCAGGGCGTGGTCTGCCAGTGCCTCTTCCGCGATGAGTGCGACGGCGGGCTGATACCGGCTGTGGAGATCATGATCCCCAATCCGGCGATCCGCCGGGCCGTCAGGGACAACGAGACGCACCTCCTGACCGGGATGATCGAGACGGGCAAGGCGGCTGGAATGCAGACCATCGACTCCGCCATCGCAGAGCTGATATCCGCCGGCAAGGTGAGCCTCGACGAGGGGCTGGCGAAGGCCTCCAACCCTGAGAAGCTGGCTAGGCTGGTGGCCTGAGACAAAGGCAGGCAGATGCAGAAATACCAATACCAGGCACGAGACGGCAGCGGACAAGCCAGCACCGGCGTGCTGTCCGCCAACGACCTCGCCGGGGCCACACGCCTGCTGCGCAGGGACGGCAAGACCATCGTATCGCTCAAGGCCGACGCCTACCCCGACGGCAAGGATCCCTCCCTTGCGACCGGCGGCAGGAGATCGGTGAAACGCGACGATGTGATCTTCTTCGCCACGCAGTTGGCGGTCATGGTAGAGACGGGCGTTCCGCTGGCCGACTCGCTGGACTGCATCATCGACGGCACCCCGCCCGGCACGATGCGAGACGTGCTGCGCGAGGTCTGCGAGGACGTCAAGGGCGGGCTTACCTTCTCCGACGCCCTTGAGCGGCACCCCAAGGCGTTCGGCAAGTTGTTCGTGGCCATGGTGCGGGCGTCCGAGGCGTCCGGCACCATGGGTCCGATGCTCCAGCGCATAAGCGAGTACCTCGAGCAGGACCGCGACGTTCGCAAGAAGATCAAAGGCGCGATGACCTACCCCATCTGCATGTTCGCCTTCTGTGTGCTGGTGGTGACGGGATTGATGCTGTTCGTGCTGCCCCGCTTCGAGAAGATATACCAGGGCAAGGGGGCGCTGCTGCCTCTGCCTACCAGGATGCTGCTGGGCCTGAGCGGCTTCTTCGTCCACTACTGGCCGCTGCTGCTAGCTGTCGTGATCGGCGCGGTGGTCGGCTTCCACCTGTTCGCCCGATCCAAGGATGGCCGCAAGGCCATCGACAAGGTGCGCCTGGGCATGCCTGTGCTGGGGCCGATGCTCCGCAAGGCGTGCCTGGCCCGCTCGCTGAGGACTATGGCCACCATGATATCGACCGGCGTGAGCATGCTTGAGGGGTTGGCCCTCACTGCCGACGTGGCCGGCAATTACCTCTTCGAGCAGGTCTGGCGCAAGGTGTCCCGTCGCGTGGAAGAGGGGGCCACGCTGGCCGATGAGCTTGCCAACCACCCGCTTATCCCCAGGCCCATCACGCAGATCATCTCCGCCGGTGAGCGCACCGGACAACTTGGGCCTGTCATGAGCCGGGCAGCGGGGTTCTGCGAGAACGACCTGAAGATCGCCATCAAGACCGTCACTGACATGATCGAGCCGATCATGATCCTCGTGATGGGCGTCATCGTGGGTGGCATCGCCATCTCGCTGCTGCTGCCGATCTTCAGTGTCTCGAAGCTGATGGCCCACTGATTCGCCATAGGAGGGGGGCAATGGAGGCGGGGCTGTGGCAAGCCCTCACTGGCGGCCCTAGCGCCGCTGGGGGCGGAGGGTAAGCCTTACTAGGGAGCGGGAGTGGGTTCGGCTAGTTCGGCGACCCGCTCCCTGCTTTTTTCTCCGCCGGCCGGTCCACTGGCCGGGCGCTCCGGCCTCAGCTAGAATGTCTCCATGGGCAAGAGGGATTACTACGAGGTGCTGGGCGTCAGGCGCGACGCCTCTGACGAGCAGATCAGATCCGCCTACCGCAAGTTGGCCCGCAAGTTCCACCCCGATGTCAACAAGTCACCGGGGGCCACTGAGAGGTTCAAGGAGGCCACCAACGCCTACGAGGTCCTCAGCGACCCCCAGAAGCGGGGCGCCTACGACCGCTTCGGCCACGCCGGCCCGCAGGCAGGACCATTCGGCGCGGCGCGGACCTACACCTGGACGAGCACCGGCGGCGAGGGCGCGCCGTTCGGCTTCGAGGAGATATTCGGCGGCGGGGGCGGCGGGTTCATGGGGATGAGCCTGGACGACATCCTTGCGGCCCTGGGCGGGCGAGGCAGGCGGGCTGCGACCGCGCAGGCGAGGCGGGGGCAGGACCTGGAGTATCATCTCAACCTGGACCTGCCCCAGACGCTTACCGGCATGACTGCCCAGGTGCGGATGCGGCGGATGGACGCCTCCGGCCGGGAGGGCACCGAGACGATAAGCGTCAAGATTCCCCCCGGCGTGCGGGAGGGTTCTCGCGTTCGCGTGAGGGGCAAGGGCGGCGTCGGCCCGGCCGGCCCGGGCGACCTGTACATCGTCACGCACCTCAACGCCCACCCGTACTTCCGCCTGGAGGGCGGCGACATCTACGTGGACCTGCCGATCAGCATCGCCGAGGCCGCCCTCGGCGCCCGCGTGGACGTGCCAACGCTGGAAGGCATGACCACGGTGACGATCCCCCCCGGCAGTGGCGGCCAGCGCAAGCTGCGCCTGCGCGGCAAGGGGCTGGTCGGCCCCGCAGGCAAGGGCCGCGGCGACCAATACGTCGTCCTTCGCATCGTCCCCCCGCCGACCGTCTCGCCAAAGGGCCGAGAGCTGCTCAAAGAGTTCGACAAGACCGAGAAGCACGACCCCCGAGCAAACGTCCCATGGCGATAGAGCATCCAAGGCTGCTTCGCAGGATCGAGTTCGCCGTGGTCGTCATCACGCTGATCGTGATGGCCACGGGCCTGCTGTGCCTGATGTTCATCGCAGCCGGCCACGCCGCCAAGGAGAGCGACGTCGAGCTGCGCAGGACCCTGGCCCGCCTGGCGTGGATGTCCTTCGCCCTGGCGGCATTGGTGTTCCTGGTGCTGGCGTGGCTGGTGATCCGATACGTCTCGCATTACCTGCGCCAGAGAAAGGCCAAGCCCCAACCTACTCCGTACCTGGACGCCTGGGCACTGGCCGGGGAGCGGTTCAAGCTCCCGCCTGACACTCCAGAAACCCTCGCCGACCTCGGCATCGGCGGGCACGAAGACAAGCGAGAGGAACGCGGCGGGGACGGCGACAGCAGGGAGGAGTAGCTCGCTCGGTGCCACGGGGACGCGCACCAGCCCGCTGCCGTCGGCGAACAGCTCGACGAACGTCTTACCTACGCATATGCCCTTGGTTTCGGGCATGTGCTACAATTCCTCCAGGTCGGACATGAGAGAGGCACAGTCCCAGTGAGCCACGATACGAGGCATCGCGTGAACTACCGGCAGCTCGCATTCACCCGCTATCCGCCGATCTGCGCGTATTGCGGCTTCGGCGTACCGGAGGTGCTTGAGGTCGCGCACATAGACGGCAATCGCCAGAACAATGACATCAAGAATCTTGTCATTCTCTGCCCCAACTGCCACAAGATGCACGACATTGATCTGATCCCATCCGATGTTCTCCGGTCGGTGCGTGACCGAGAGCGCCGCATAGATTGGTCGAAGCGGATGAAGGATGCAGGTGAGAAAGCGGCGGCCACCCGACAATTGCGCAGAGCCATTCGGAAAGCCGCCGCGGCGAAAGCGGTGGTAACCCGCAGGCGGCGCGCCGCCGCCCACAAAGCTGTCGCAACGCGAATGCACGGCAAGCTCACCTGACCAGTGGCTTGATCTCCCCGTCTGGTCGCATGGCTTCGCTGTCCGCAGCCGTGCGAGCTTCCTAGAGTTCCAGGGGGTCAGGAACCTGTTCTGCTCCTGTCGAAGACGATTGTCCAGGCGCTCTCGCCAAACGGCCCGACTGCCTGCCCCCACCTGCCCAAGAAAAGGTTCCTGACACCTTCTGACCCTAGCGCATCTGCGCTGCTGCTGTTGCGGCAGTCCTGCCCGGCGGTGATAGGTAACCTTGCCCCGGGGGGCATGGGTTGCTATCGTTAGCAGTCGTGAGCGCACTGCGGAACAAGATTGAGCGGAACCTCGAGAGGATCAGGGAGGACATCGCCGCAGCCTGCGCGCGCAGCGGAAGGCCGCCGGGGGATGTATCGCTGGTAGCCGTCACAAAGTCGGCTGACATGCCTGCGATAAAGGCGGCCGTGGAGCTGGGGCTGCGGGAGCTTGGTGAAAGCCGCGTTCAGCATCTGACTGAGCGGGCGGCGGAACTGGCTGAGGCGCTGCGACGGTCGGGCAGCCAGGGGGCAGCGGCGGTTCGCTGGCATATGGTCGGGCACCTTCAGCGCAACAAGGTCAAGACCGCCCTGGAAGCTGCTGAGGTGATCCACTCCGTTGATTCTCTGCGCCTGGCCGAGCACATCAACGCGCGGGCCGAGCAGATGGGCAAGACGATCGACGTGCTGCTCCAGGTCAACTGCTCCAACGAGGCGCAGAAGTTCGGCGTCGCGGTCGGGGCGGGCAAGTACCTCGGCGAGCTGGTCTGCACGCTGGGGCACCTGCGGCTGATCGGGCTGATGACCATGGCCCCGCTGGTGGCCGACAGTGAGCAGGCCCGGCCGACCTTCGTCCGCCTCCGCGAGCTGTTCGACGAGATGCGCAACGAGAACATCGGCGGGGCGAACTTCCGCCACCTGTCGATGGGCATGAGCCAGGACTACACCGTCGCCGTCGAGGAAGGTTCTACGATACTAAGGATCGGTACGGCGCTGTTCGGCTAGGCCGGCGGCGCCCTGCCAAAGCCGGCGCCGCCGAGCGGGCGGACGGTCGATATGGCACCTGGCCAGAGTCTTGCCTATCGGCCAAGTCCAGTTATGGCAAAGGCTTAGGTTCCTGGCATGTTGCTTGCTAGGGTTATGTTCAGGTGTGTATATGTCATTGCGCGCAGGCCGCGGGGCAAGCTGCTTCGGCCCGGGCGGCCTAGCATTGGAGAGTGAGCGAACATGGCATCGAAGAAGATCATCGGCATAGACCTGGGCACGACCAACTCGGTGGTCGCGGTGATGGAAGGCACGACCCCCAAGGTGCTCATCAACCAGCAGGGCGGCCGGCTGACCCCCTCGGTGGTGGGCTTCACCGACAAGGGCGAGCGGCTGGTCGGCCAGCCCGCCCGCCATCAGCAGATCACCAACCCCAAGAACTCCGTCTTCTCCATCAAGCGGTTCATGGGCCGGCGGCACAACGAGGTCCGCACCGAGGAGAAGATGGTCCCCTACGAGGTGGTCGGCGGGCCTGAGGAGCTGGTCAAGGTCCGCGTGCGCGGCAAGGACTACACCCCGCAGGAGATCAGCGCGATGATCCTCGGCGACCTCAAGAAGACCGCCGAGGACTACCTGGGCGACAAGGTCGAGCGGGCGGTTATCACGGTGCCGGCATACTTCAACGACAGCCAGCGCCAGGCGACCAAGGAGGCCGGCGAAATCACGGGCTTCAAGGTCGAGCGTATCATCAACGAGCCGACGGCCGCGTCGCTCGCCTACGGGCTGGACAAGAAGAAGAACGAAAAAGTGGCCGTGTTCGACTTCGGCGGCGGCACGTTCGACATCTCAATCCTGGACATCGGCGAGAACGTCTTTGAGGTGCTCTCGACCAACGGCGACACCCACCTGGGCGGCGACGACCTGGACGAGGTGCTGATCAACTACGTGGCCGAGGAGTTCAAGCGGCAGGAAGGCATCGATATCCGCAAGGACGCGATGGCGCTCCAGCGGCTGAAGGAGGCCTGCGAAAAGGCCAAGTGCGAACTGTCCACCGCGATGGAGGCCAACATCAACCTGCCGTTCATCACCGCCACCGCAGAAGGACCCAAGCACCTGACGATGACCCTCACGCGGGCAAAGCTCGAGCAGCTCTGCGAGCCGGTCTTCCAGCGGCTGGTCGACCCGTGCAAGCGGGCGATGAGCGACGCCAAGCTCAGCCCCGACAACATCGACGAGGTGGTGCTGGTGGGCGGCTCGACGAGGATCCCGCGCGTCCGCGCGATCGCCAAGAACCTGTTCGACAAGGAGCCCAACAAGTCAGTCAACCCCGACGAGGTGGTGGCCATCGGAGCCGCCATCCAGGCGGCGATACTGGCCGGCGAGGTCGAGGAACAGATGGTCCTGCTAGACGTCACCCCGCTTTCCCTGGGCGTCGAGACGCTCGGCGGGGTGATGACGAGGCTGATCGAACGCAACACGACCATCCCAACGGAGAAGAAGGAGGTCTTCTCCACCGCCGCCGACAACCAGACCGAGGTGACGATCCACGTGCTCCAGGGCGAGCGGGAGTTCGCCCGCGACAACCGCACGCTTGGCCGGTTCAACCTCACGGGCTTGCCGCCGGCCCCCCGCGGCGTGCCGCAGGTCGAAGTCAGCTTCAACATTGACGCAAACGGCATCTTGAACGTCTCGGCCAAGGACATGGCCACCGGCAAGCAGCAGTCCATCGAGATCAAGGGCTCCAGTGGCCTGAGCCAGGCTGAGATCGACAACATGCGCAAAGACGCCGAGAGCCACGCCGAAGAGGACCGCCGCCGCCGCGAGGTGGTGGACCTGAAGAACCATGGCGACGCGATGGCCTACCAGATGGAAAAGATGCTCCGCGAGCAGGGCGAGAAGATCTCCGCCTCCGACCGCGGCAACATCGAGTCGGCCATTTCCTCCCTCAAGGAGGCCCTCAAGGGCGACGACGCCTCGGCCATCAAGCGGTCGATGGAGAACCTGGAGAAGGCCTCTCACAAGGTCGCCGAGGAGATGTACAAGTCTGCCGCCGCCTCCGCTGCCGGACAGGCCGCACCCCCGCCCCCGCGCCAGCAAGGCCCGCAAGCCCAAGGCGGCAAGGGTGGGGACGACGTAATAGACGCAGAGTACGAAGTGAAGGAGTAGCCGGCTTGCCCACCGTAGCTTCGAGCTTGTCGAGGGGCGAAGGCGAGTGCCTGATGCGTGGCGCCTGCTGCTGACTGCCTGCCTGTTCCCAGGGATGAAGTAATGATCCACAAGTTCCCGCTCTTGGTCCTGGCCGCGGTGATTCTGGGCGGCTGCGCGCTTGAGGGTGAGTACATCTCGCCCTACGTTCACGACATCCGCAGCGACAGGGGCCTGGTCATCGTGCTGCCAGGCATCGAGGGCCGAAGCCCGCTCAACGAGGCGATATGCGATGGCCTGGTCGACGGCGGGGTGCAATGGGCGGTTGACCTGATCGACTGGACAAGCCCGGTGCCGATGAACTACCTGATGAACCTGCGCGACCAGGCCCGCAACCGCAGCAAGGCCGAGGAAATCGCCCATCGTATCATCCGCTACAAGATGGCGTACCCCGGTCGGCCGGTGGTGCTGGTGGGCCAGAGCGGCGGCGGGGGGATGGCCGTCTGGGTGGCCGAGGCCCTGCCCGCCGATGAGCGGATCGACGGAATCATCATGCTGGCCGCGGCGCTGTCGCCGGACTATTCGCTCGACACGGCCCTGGCCAAGTGCGACAGGGGGATCATCAGCTTCTACTCCTCCAACGACTGGTTCATCCTGGGCGTGGGCACGACGATCTCGGGAACCATGGACGGGGAGCACACCTCCTCAGCGGGGCGGGTGGGCTTTTACCCGCCGCTGGCGAGGCAATCGGCGGAACTGTACGCCCGCAAGCTCTTCCAGATTCCCTGGCAGCCGGAGATGGCCGACGTCGGCTACACCGGCACCCACCTGACCAGCGGGGCGCGCACATTCGTCGCCCAGTACGTCGCCCCGTTCGTGCAGTCACAGCGATGGGACCTCCAGTACGTCCAGGCCGTCCTGGGAGGGCGGGCTGAAATGCCTACCTCCGCGCCGGCGACGCGGCGGACGGTGCCTCCGGTCTCCGAGCCGACGGGCCCGCCGCCCCAGCGCCCTGCACGCACGCCGCCGCTGCACTCGCTGCCTGCGCTGGCGCCGGCCGAGCGGACTGGCCCGCCCGTCAGTCCGCCTTCGCTGCCATAGCCTGCCCCAGCTCCTCCAGGCGGCGCAGTATCCACGACACCTTGCGCTGGACCATGGCCAGGAACGCAAAGCCGTCCAGCCGCCCGAAGCTGCCCGTCGTGGCGATGGGCAGGACGGCCTCGGCGATCATCGCTTCGCACATCAGGTAGGGTATCGTGTCCAGCTCCCTCTCGCTGACGAGGCAGAGCGAGGCGTAACCCTGAACGAACTGCCCCAAACGCGCCACGTCCGCCTCATCGGGCCAGGCTGCCGGATCGTTGCCCCCGCCGATTATCGAGAACTGAAGCGCCCCGTTGGCCAGGTCTATCACCCGCTGCTGCCACCGCGCCGCGTCGTAATCCACCACCGCCGCAACGGCGTGGCCACGAAACAGCATGTTCCCCGGGTGCCAGTCGCCGTGGACGGTCTGCTTGGGCCAATTCGGCAGGCCGGCGCTGTCGGCCTGCTCGGCGCACATGACGTAAGAGTGGTGCAGCCATTCCGCCGCACCCGTGACGACGTGTGCGGGCGGGCGGCCGGCCAGCGGCAGGGAGCTGACCGTGTTTCGCACCGCCTGGCGGATGCTGTCGGCGTTGTGATAGCTGCCGGAAGGCGGGCGATGAGCGGCCTGGAAGTCTGCGAGCAGACTGTGGTACATCGCCAGCGTCCGCCCGCTGTCGAACGTAGCCGCCGGCGAACCGTCGTAGCCGCTGCCCGTGACGAACTCGAACATCTCATAGACGTTCTCCTCCAGCACCAGGACAGTCCGGGCGTCCTTGGTCGGTATCAGCTCCGGAAGCGGGAAATCCCGCATCGTCAGGTGCTGCTGGATCTCGTGCGTGAAGTTCACCTTGGCTAGTTCGTCCAGGCCCCTCGCGCGGCGCTTGAACAGGAACCTGCCGCGCGACGAGTCGATGACCACCTTCGGCGAGCGTCGCGAGCCGCGGATGAAGTCCCGGATGGCCGTGATCTCGCCCAGGTCGTAGTGGCTCAGACAGCAGGCAAGTTCGGCGGGGGTGAAGTTTTCGCGGTCTATCTCCATGGCTCTCCGCACGGCGGACGTAGCGACGCCCGCAACCGCAGAGGGCATCTTAGCTGCCCGCGCCGCAGTGTCAAACGCCGCCTTGCAGACCGCTGGCCTGCGCGACGGTGCGATGTAGCCGCCGCAGCGCAACAGCCTGGCGCCGGGGCAAAGCCTATTTGCCTGCCCCTACGTGGGGCGTATAATCTCTCTAATCGGCGGGCGTAGCTCAATGGCTAGAGCTCCAGCCTTCCAAGCTGGTTGTTGAGGGTTCGAGTCCCTTCGCCCGCTTTACCCCGAGCCTGTCGGGGGATTGCCCTGAGCTTGTCGAAGGGTCGTCGGACAACGGGGGGAGGTCTGACCTCCACGGGAGCAGGCCATGTCAACAGACCCAGCCGACGTTGCCAAGATCATAAAGCTGGCCGATGGTTTCTACGTCCGCCAAGAGGTGGACAACATGGGCTGGATCGACCTGGGCGAGTTTGCCGTCGTCGTCGACGCGCTGGAGCAGGGGCATCTGGAGCAAGAGGTACTGGTGGCCATAGCGCAGACCCTGCCGGGCCGAAAGGTCAAGTACGTCCTCAATACGCACACTCACTACGATCACATGGCCCTGAACGCCGCATTTGTCCGGCGATACGGCGCGGAGGTCGTTAACCAATCGACGAGCCGGATTCCCTCTGAAGGCCGCTGGTTCGAGGGCCCGCGGCGGAGGCTGCTGATGCTGCCGATGCCTGACTGCCACACGGATGAGGACTGCGTCGTCTGGGCGCCGGGCGAGAAGGTGCTGTTCGTGGGCGACATCTTCGGCTGGGGACTGATCCCGCTGAGCGGGCCGCTGGACGCCGAATCCGCCGCCCTGCTGGTCGAGACGTACACCCGCCTGATCGACTTCGGCGCCGATGTCGTCGTCCCCGGCCACGGGCCCCTGTGCAGCACGGCCGAGCTGAAGCGGTGGGTGGAATACTTCCGCTGGCTCATCGCCGAGACGGTCCGGCTGGTCCGCGACGGCAGCAAGGACGGGCAGATCGAGCGGGAGCTGGCCGCGCCTGCGGACATGCGGCAGTGGTGGCGATTCCTGCAATGGAAGCACGCCGACAGCCTGGAAAAGGTCGTTCGCGCCGTCCGCCGCGGGCAGCTCACCTCACCGCCCTGAGCTGTCAGTCTTCCTCGTCTGGCATGACGCGTCGGCCGCGGTGGGGCTCGTAGCATGGCCGCATGGGCGGCAGCTCGCCGATCTTCCCGGCCAGGGCGGCAGAGAGGTACAGCATCGCCGCCGGATCGTTGCTGTCCAGGTCAACCGTCTGTCCGTCCCGGCCGGCGATGAACCGCCCGTCCCTGAATCGCAGGTTCAGGATGTTGTCCGCCACTCTACGGGCGGATGAGAGGAACTCCTGGCGTCCTGTGGCCTGGTGAAGCTGGAGCATGGCAAGCACGGCGGCTGGGTCGCTGCAACTGGTCTGTGCGTTCAGCGCGGGCTGACCCGCTGGCTCGCCCAGCTCGCCCAGCCCGTTGCCGCGGGCCAGGTCGGCGGCCATCTGCCACATGAACGCATCCTTTGTCAGCCGGTATGCCGTCGCGTAGGCGAGCAGGTATTTGCAGTCGCCCGGCCCGGCCCGGAAGAAGTCGCCCATCGGGCCGTAGTAGCCGTCCTTCTGGAAGACCATGCCCGTCAGGATCGTCCCGTCGGTGTGGATGGCGTTGAATACATTCTCTCGCGGCTGGTAGGCCCACTTGCCGTATGCGGCCAGGTCTTCCACCGCGGATGACAGGAATTCCTGCCCCTCGCGTCCCAGCGTCTCGCCGATCGCCATGCGGATCATGCCGGCCTGGACGCATATCGCCTTGATCTGCCTGGCGGTGGAGATCGCCCCTTCGCGGACCACGTGCCCGCAGAGCATCCCGCTGAACTGGTGGATCGCGCGGTCGGTCCAATGGTCGGCGTTCGGCAGGTAGCGGATGGTGAACTGGTATCCGGCCATGCCGGTGGCCGGGTCGCGGGTCTCGATGAAGCGGTGGTTGAGCCTCTTGGCCCAGACCAGTGGGCGGGCGTCGCCGGTGAAGCGGTGGAGCGCAGCGGCGGCGTAGTAAAGGTCGCTGCCGGTGTTGGTGAACGTCAGCCCGCGCCCGGTGAACCAGACCTGCCGGCCGACGTACTCGTTGTCCCACAGCCGGCCCATAGGCTGGCCGTAGCTGCCGTGGCGGCTGAAGTCCAGCACCGACCAGTCGTATATGTGCGCGTTCCAGAACGCCTCGATGAACCGCTTGGTCGCCGCGGGATCGACCCGCCACATCAGCTCGTAGTGGGGATACACGCACTTCATCTCGTGCACGCCGGCCCTGTAGCCCACCCAGTCGTCGGCGAGTGCATCGTAGGCGCAGTGCCCGCCCCAGCGCAGCAGGCCGGAGGGGTCCGTCAGATTGGCGAAGGCGTAGCCCAACGCCTCGGCGGCGGCGGCGCGGTAGTGCTCGCTGCCGGTCAGCGCGGTCAGCCCATCGAGCACCGCGAAGAACTGCTGCTGCATGGCGAGGTTGGACAGGATCACATCGTTCGCGCCTCGCCGGTTGAAATGCCAGGGGGCAGGCGTCGCTGCTCCGTTTGATGAGTCGATCCTGTCGACGAACAGGGGCGTCTTCTTCGGCCCGTAGCGGTCGCGGGCGTGCTCGATGAGGTATTCAGCGTGCTGGCGCACGGCCCGCAGATAGGGACAGTTGCCCGATGAATCCCGCCCGCTGCCTGCGGGAACTGCCTTGTTCATAGTGCTTGGCTCCTGGCGCCTGGAGGTCGCCCGGGCGCTGGCGACCCGGTCCTGATGGGCACAAGAAGGGGAGCCTAGCCGCGACTACCTGCCTTGTCAACGTGCCCCGCTGGGGTGATATGTCTTGACAGGGCATCGGGCGTCGGCGAAAGTCCTCACCTGCCCCGCGGGCGCAGCGAGATGAGCGCGAAGAAGCAACCCAACGTGCCGTTTGCCGTCCTGGCGATATTCCTGGCCTGGATCGTGCCGGGCGCTGGGCACGTCTATCTGGGCCGGCCGGTGCGCGGGATTATCATCTGCCTGACGATCGCGGCCACCTTCTGGGGCGGCCTGGCCATGGGCGGCGTGATGACCATCGACCCGGTAAACGAGCGGTGGTGGTTTATGGCCGACATGCTCACCGGGGTGCACGGGCTTGTCAGTTGGCAGGTCGAGAAGCGCGTGTGGGACCGGCTGGTGGCCGACCCTCAGGTACTGGCCAGTCGCCAGGCTTTTCCCGGCGACTCTTCCGTGCTCATGGCGGTGGTGGACCGCAAGCTCCAGGAGGAAGGGCTGGCCCTGACCGCCCCGACCGACACGATCGCCAGGGCCTACGCCGGGATCGCCGGCCTGCTGAACCTCATGTGCATATTTGACGCGGTGATGCTCTCGATGATGGGCATACGCGGAGAGCCCGTCCCGGCGGTCAGGGTGCCCCAGCCCCAAGCGGTGAAAGCGTGACGGTCGCGGCCCTTTTCTATACACCGATGAGCCTTGCCTACGACCAGTTGCTGTGGCTGGTGCTGCCGCTGTCGGTCTCGCTCGCCGTGGTATATAAGACCGTTCGCACCAATAACATACGTCGCCTGCCCCTGGAGGTAGCCGGCCTGGTGGGCCTGATGCTCCTCGGCCTGGTGGCCTTGGGCGTGGGGCTGTGGTTCATCCAGGCCTATCGCCGCTAGCCGCCCGGGGCCTCCAAACCGCCAGTCTGCCCCGATCACCCCGACAAGTCCTCTCGTATCATCTGCTTCCACAGTTGGATAGGCCCGGCGCGCAGGCGGGCCTAGAATGTATTAGAGCGGTTAGACCCCCAACTCGTACTAACCGCAGAGGTTGCCATGCAGTACGAACGGATATTGCTAGACATTGACGCGCAGCGGGACTTGTTCGTCCCGGGCGGCGCGTTTTACCACAGCGGCTGTCGCGATGCTGCCAGGCAGGTACGCCGGCTGTTTGCCTGGGCCAAGGCCTGGCGTGTGCCGGTGATCAGCACGGTGCTGCGGGTCCGGCGCGACCGCATCGGGCCGTTTGGCGCAAGGCCGCACTGCGTCGAGGGCGGCTTGGGCGAGCGCAAGATCGTCAGCACGCTGCTGCCGAGGCGGATCGACTTCGGCCTGCGGAACGTGACCGACCTGCCGCGGGACCTGTTCCGGCGATACCAACAGCTGATATTCGAGCAGCGCGTGACGGACATCTTCGCCCAGAGCCGGCTGGAGCGGCTGATAACTGAACTGCACCAGACGACGTTCGTCATCTGCGGGGCGGGGCTGGCGCACGGCGTATTCGAGGCCGCGGTCGGGCTTCGCAGCAGGGGCTTCAGCGTGATCGTCGCGGAGGACGCGGCGCTGACCGTCCCCGGCGAGCAGAGGGAGATGCCCATGCTTCGCATGCAGGCCAAGGGCGTGATCTTTGCCCCGACCAGGGACATCGTCGCGCCCGTCACCCGCCGACCCGCCACGCCGTTCAGGAGCCCGCTGCACAGCCAGACGCGACGGCAGGGCACGATCATCACGTAGCGCGCGCCACCGCGCGGGCCTGACAGGCTGACGCCCGCCGCCCGCGGGGCGCCGCTGCTTGCCAAGCGCCGCCGGCTGTGGTAAGCGCTCGGCATGACTCAGCCGGCCGAGACCTGGACCGTCCTGAAGCTCCTTAACTGGACCAGGGACTACCTCGCCGCCGGCGGGGTGGAGGACCCGCGCCTGGCGGGGGAAGTGCTGCTGGCCCATGTTCTTCGGTGCGACCGGCTGCGTCTTTACACGCGCTTTGACTATCTGCCGACGGGCGAGGAGCTGGCCGCCTTCCGCCGGCTCGTCCAGCGGGCAAGGCAGCACGAGCCGGTCGCCTACCTTGTGGGCGAGAAGGAGTTCTACTCCCTGCGGTTCAAGGTCACCCCCGACGTGCTCGTGCCGCGCGGCGAGACGGAAGTATTGGTCTGCGAGGCCGTCTCGCACCTTCGCCGCCTGCCGGCGCCGCGGCGCCTGTGGGACGCCTGCACGGGCAGCGGGTGCGTGGCCGTCGCAGTCGCCAGCCAGGTCGAGGACCTCCAGGTGCTGGCTACCGACATCTCCGCTCCGGCCCTGGCTGTCGCAGCCGAGAACGCCGCCGCCCACGGGCTGGCCGCCCGCATCCGCTGCCGCCGGGCCGACCTGCTGACCCTGCCCGACGACTGCCGCGACATGCTGCCATTCGGCGCGATCACGACCAATCCCCCCTACGTGGCCGAACACCAAATGGTAAGCGAGACCGTGCAGCACGAGCCGCCGGTGGCCATCCACGGCGGGGCCGACGGGCTGGACTTCATCCGGCGCGTCGTCGCCGATGCGCCGAGCTGCCTCGCTGCCGGCGGGGCGCTGATCATGGAGTTCGGCTTCGCCCAGGCCGATGAGGTCCGCGACCTCCTCCTCGCCACCGGCAGCTTCGAGGAGCCGAGGATCATCTCCGACCACCAGGGCATCGAACGCGCGCTGGTGGCCGTCAAGCGGGGATGAATCCGCCTGGCCCGGTGCGGCCGGTCGCTAGCGCGGCGACACTATGTCTCCCTTTGACGGCACGATTCGGCCGGGAGACTTCTTTCGCGCTCGCCTGCCGTGCAGCCGCAGCGGGGAAAAGCCGAAGGGCACGCCCGACTGTGCGAACTGGAGGCTAAGGACGCTGTCCAGGTCTGGCGGGGCGTCCAGGACCTCGATGTGCAGGTGCGGGCCGGACGTGTTGCCGGAGTTCCCCACCTTGCCGAGGATCTGTCCCTCCTTTACGCGCCGGCCTGCGGCGACGCGGACAGAGCCCCGCTGGAGATGCCCCAGAAACACGCATTCACCCGAGTCCAGCCTGATCACCACGTGATTTCCACACATGACCGTCCTCGGCGCACCCTGCGGCGGTCCGTCCGCGAACGTCGCCTTCGTTGGCGTGGGCGGCAGGTCGGGAAAATCGCTCTCGGCCACCAGCACCACCCCGGCCGCGGGCGACCGCACAACCTGGGCGAAACTTGCGAACTCGCCAAGCGCCATCCGTCTTGCCGGCGGGTGATCGTGGTAGGCCATGTCTTCCGCCCGCACGAAATCGAAGCCGAACTGGCTGCCCAGGCAGTGGAGGTCCGCCCGAGCGTTGGCCGCCAGCCAAGGGCCTTCCAGGGGGAACCGCAGGAACCACGTCCTGCGGGGGAACAGGCGAACGCATCGGCGGCAGGGGACCTGCGCCCCGCGCGGCGTGAGGAAGACCGGTTCCACGCAGACGGACCGCGGCGTGATACCCTGGCCCGCGGGCTCCTGGATGTCCAGCACCACCCCCTTGCCCCTGGGTACCGCTGCGCCGCCCTGCACGAACATGGGCTTTAGGGCGTCGCCGGCGACAGTCCGCTGCCTTCGCGCCCCGCCGGCAGCCTGCGTGATGCGGACTGCCCGAAGCGCCAGGTCTTGCCCGGTCTTGTTGATGGCTACCAGCACGAGCCGCCATCTCGGCCCGATACCGTCGGTCGCGCGGTAGCAGGTCCTCGGCAATACGTGCGTCTCTATGCCGGCGGCATCGATCATGGTACTTTTCCCGACGCCAGCTCACTCAGATCAGGACCTTTTTGAATAGCACGCAGTCCAGCGGCCTGCCCGCATGGGGGATGAACTTCCGCCCCCGCGTCACTGCCCCGAAGTCCAGCGACTTGTAGAACCGCTCCAGGAACCCTGCCGTGCAGTCCAGCCACACTACCTGATGTCCGGCCTCACGGAGCAAGGAGAGCGACCTGTCCACGGCGAGCTTTCCTATGCCTCTTCCGTGAAAGTCGTCGGCCACCGCCAGCGTGCACAGCCACATCGCGCCGGGGTCTGCTGCCACCTCCGACCAGTACGATGGCACCCCTTGCACCAGGCAGACGATTGCCGCCAGGCTGCCGTCGACGAACAGGCCGTAGTTCTCACCGCGTAGCTGGCGAGAGTGGTACACCTCCCTCGGCAGGGACCTGTCCCACAGCATGATGCCCGTCTTGCCCTGCCAGGCTACGTTGCCTGTGAGGACCTGGTATCCCAGATCCTCTTCGTTGTCCCTCAGCGCACGGAATGTGACAGTCTGGCCCATGTCGTGTGCATCCGGCGGTGATGCGGAGAGAGTCTAGCCCGCCTGAGGGGGCCCGTCCAGGCCGCCGATGCCCCGCCCCGTCGGGGGGCCTTGCCCAGCGGGGCCGCCGGTGGTATGTTGCGCAGGGAAGGGAATCTTTCCCGCCAACTGCGGAGCTGAACTTATGGATAAGTTCGTTATTGCCGGGGGGTCTCGCCTCAAGGGCGAGGTCGCGATGAGCGGTGCCAAGAACGCCGCGCTACCCATCCTGGCGGCCACTCTGCTGACCGACGGCCCCAGCGCCATACTCGGCGTGCCCGATCTGGTTGACGTCACGAACATGCGGGAGCTGCTGGGCGAACTGGGGGCGGAGGTGAGCGGTGAGAGTGGTAAGCTGGAGGTGCACGTCAGGGACGAGACGAGCAGCCACGCCGTGTACGACCGCGTCCGCAGGATGCGGGCGAGCATCTGCGTGCTGGGCCCGCTGCTGGCAAAGCGTGGCAAGGCCCGCGTGGCCATGCCCGGCGGCTGCGCGATCGGGCTGCGCCCGGTGAACCTGCACCTTCGCGGCCTACAGGCGCTGGGGGCGAAGATCGAGCTGGACCAGGGCGACATCGTCGCGACGGCCAAGCGTCTGAAGGGCGCGTCGGTGTTCCTGGGCGGGCCCTTCGGCTCGACCGTGCTGGGTACGGCCAACACGATGATGGCCGCTGCGCTCGCCGAGGGCCGCACCATCATAGAGTCGGCCGCGTGCGAGCCGGAGGTGGCCGACCTGGCCGAGTTCCTCAACGCCGCCGGGGCGAAGATCGCCGGGGCGGGCACGCCGCGGATCGTCATCGAGGGCGTCAAGGCCCTGCGTGGCGCGCAGCACCGGGTCATCGCCGACCGCATCGAGGCCGGCACGTTCATGATCGCCGCCGCCATCACAAACGGCGAGGTCACCGTGCGGAACGTGAACCTCGACCACATGATGGCCGTCGTGGACAAGCTGCGCGAGATCGGCGTGCATGTCGAGCCGGCGGGCGACTCAGCCGTGGTGGTCTCCTCCGCGCGGCGGCTGGCGCCGGTGGACGTGACCACCCAGCCGTATCCGGGCTTCCCCACCGACCTCCAGGCCCAGCTCATGGCCCTTCTGTGCCTGGCCGACGGCAACAGCGCGATCACCGAGAAGATATTCCCCGACCGCTTCCTTCACGTGGCCGAGCTGGGGCGGATGGGGGCCGACATACGCAAGGAGGGTTACACCGCGATCGTCACGGGCGTCAAGCACCTCATCGGCGCCCCTGTGATGGCCAGCGACCTGCGGGCGTCAGCCACGCTGGTGCTGGCCGGTCTGGTCGCGCGCGGTAGCACCACCGTCAACCGCGCCTACCACATCGACCGCGGCTACGAGCGGATCGAGACCAAGCTCGCCGCCCTCGGTGCCGATATCAAGCGCACGGACGGCGAGGCGCCGCCGGCCGACTGATCCGAATTGCGAATTGAGGATTGCGAATTGCGGATTGGGGGACAGAAAACCACTCGCACCGCGAGTAGGATTCGCTTCCTGGGCCGATATTCCGTGAAATAAAAGCCCCCCTCGCCGGCGACTAAAGGGACGATGGCGGAAGCTGCGCGTACCGAAAGGGCGATTAGATGACGGACTGGCAGGAGATCGTCGCTCGGCACAACGAGTTGGCGTGGCGGACAGCCTACCGGCTGCTGGGGAGGTACGAGGAGGCGGCCGACTGCCTCCAGGAGGCCTTCCTGGCGGCGTGGGAGGTCTCAAAGACCGAGCGCATCCGCAACTGGCCGGCGCTGCTGGTCCGCCTGGTGAGTCGGCGAGCACTTGACCGGCTGCGCAGGCGCCTGCGTCTGGCCGGTCGCAGCCAGGACATGCCGGACTGGTCCGCCCTGGCGGCCAAGGACCCCTCGCCGGCAGACCAGGCCATCGGCTCGGAGCTGGCTGAACGGTTGCGGGGGGCGCTGAGCCGATTGCCCGACCGCCAGGCGGAGGTGTTCTGCATGCGGTGCCTGAACGACCTGAGCTACAAGGACATCGCCAGGCAACTTGAGATGAAGGTATCTGCGGTGGGCGTTCTGCTGCACCGCGCCCGCAGCCGGCTGCGCGAACTGCTGAAACAATCGGTTTCAAACGAGCGAGCGGAGGTTGAGCCATGAACCGCGACGGACGCCAGAATGCAGACATTGTTGATCTGGCCACGCGAGCCCTTCGCCAGACTCCTGCCCCGCCGGGTCCCCCGGCGGAGGTGCTGGCCACGTTGAACGCATTGGACGGCCGGGTGAGCGCAGGCGCCCAGGCGCCGCACGCATTACAGATCAAGACAGGGAGATTCCCCATGAGACGGGTTATGAGCATTGCGGCAGCCGTGCTGCTGTTTGCCGGCATTGGCGCGGTGGTCTATGCACTGCTCGGCAGCAGCAAGAGCGTGGCCTTCGCCGAGGTGCGGCGGCAGATCGAGCAGCTCGAGACGATGAGGTGGCACACCAGCATGGACTTGAAGCTGACAGTCCCCGGGGCGCCCGGCCACCTGGAGATGGATTGCTACTACAAGATGCCCGGCCTGATGCGCCAGGAGATCACGATCCCCGGCATGCCCGACAAGGCCATCAACGCCGTGGACTTCAGCACCGGCAAGGTGCTGTCGCTGATTCCCGCCGAGAAGCAGGCCGTGATGATCGACCTCGGCCAGCTTCCCAAGGCCGCCAGGGATAAGCAGAAGGACTTCGTGGCCGAGATGAAGAAGATGGTCCAGGGCGATGCCATCGAGCTGGGCACCAAGGAGATCAACGGCCGGCCGGCCAAGGGCTTCCGCGTGACCAGGAATCAGCAGGTCATGGACATCTGGGTAGATCCCAAGACCGGGGCGCCCCTGGCCATGGACATGAACATTCCCGGGCTGGGGTCGATGACCATGGACGGCTTCGTCATCGGCGCGGAGCTGGATGAGTCGCTGTTCAGTCAGGCCATCCCGGAAGGCTACAAGCTGCTGAACCTCCAGATGCCCATGGGCAACCTGGGAGAGGACGACCTGATCGGCGGCCTGCGGTACCTGGCTGACCTGAATGACGGGAAGTTCCCGCCCGCGTTGACGCCCTCGGGCGAGATCATCCAGAAGCTCAAGGGGCAGGAAAAGGCGTTTGAGGGTCTGTCGGATGAGGAGGCGGCCCAGAAGGCCCTCAAGATGGTCGCCCCGCTGGTCCGCATGGGCCAGTTCGTGCAGACGGTCAAGGACTTCAATTACGTCGGCGCCGGCGTGGCTGTGGGCGACGCCGGAAGGATCATCTGCAAGTACAAGGTCACCGAGAGCATCGGTCACGGCGGCAAGGGACCTTACCGCGTGGTCTACGGTGATCTGAGGATCGAAGATGCCCCGGCCCCGGAGCAGCCGCCGGCCGAGACGGGCGAGTAGGCAGCTCCGTTAGAATTTCACCACACTTCCTAGTGCGCAGTAGCCGAGGGCGGGCCATCCAGCCCGCCCTCGGCCTTGGCGTCTGCTGCACCCTCCTCGCCACTTGGTCTGCTACCAGCTCGGTTCCGGCGGCCGTCACTGCTTTGCCATTGCGGCGGCGAGCTTGGCATCCTTCTCGCTGTCGGAGAGTGAGTCCCAGGCGGGGGGGCAGGCGGCACAGCAGAAGCCGACCTTCTGCCCCTTGTACAGGCGAGTCAGCGAATCGGGCACCTTGGCTGGGTCGATCCTGGTGCCCATGATCGGACAGACGCCGTTGACCACCTTCGCCGGCGGCGGGGCCATTGCGGCGGCGAGCTTGGCGTCTTTCTCGCTGTCAGAGAGTGAGTCCCATGCCTGTGGGCAGCCGTCGCAGCAGAAGGCCACCAACTGCCCCTTGTACTCGCGGATCAGATTCTCGGGCACGTTGGCCGGGTCGATCCGCTTGCCCTTCATCGGGCAGACGACGTTGACGAACCGCGGCGCCAGCGCCTGCCTGGCCACGGTGACAAGCACCTTGGCCTGGTCCAGTGCGTCCAGGGCCGCCTTGCTGTCGCCGGCCTCGATGGCCTGGCGGGCAATCTCGATGGCGGCCAGGGCTGCCTTCAGCTTGCCGGCGGCCAGCGCGGCGGGCTTCGTCTGCCCTCGCCCCTCGTCAGCGGGGGCCGTGGCTGCCTGTCTGGCGGCCGCGCCCGCGACGATTCCTGCGCCGGCGAGAATCAACAAAGCCACTACCACGCGTACAAGTCTCGAATGCTGCATTATCGGGCTCCTTACGGGCTGAAGTCACTTGTCCGTGACATTCTAGGCGCGGGCGCAGTGCGGCCGGTCGGTGACATCGCCAGTCGCGGATTGCCGATTGCCAATTGCCAATTGGAGATCGGTGGCGAGCGATGGCCCCCCTCCCTGGGGTTGGGGCGGGGTCCTGCCCTCGTTCTACCACCCGCTGGCCAGGGCGCCGGCGGGGGCGGGTCTGGCCCACCAGGACGGGTCGCGGAAGTGGTGCTTGAGCATCATGGCCGCCACCACGCCGTCGGCGCAGGCGGTGGCGAGCTGCATGGCCGCCTGCTGGCGGCAGTCGCCGGCGACGAACACACCCGGCATGGAAGTCCGCAGCGCCACCGGGTCGGCGGCGATGTAGCCAGCGTCGTTCATCTCCACAGCGCCCTTCAGCCAGTCGGTGTTGGGAACCATGCCGACGAAGACGAACACCCCGTCAGCCTTCAGCTCCTCTATCTTGTCCGTCTCGAGGTTGCGGATCTTGACGTGGTCGATCTCGGTTCCCGCCGCGTCGGGCACGATCTCCACCAGCACGTACGGCAGCTTGATATCGATGTCCTTGCTGCGGGCCGTCTCGCGCAGCTCCTCCACAAGCACCTGCTGCGCGCGGAACTCCTTGCGGCGGTGGATGAGCGTGGCCTTGCGGACGAACCGCTTGGCCAGGTAGATCGTGTCCTCGACGGCGGTGTTGCCCCCGCCGACGGTGAGCACGTGCTTGTCGCGGTAGAAGGCCCCATCGCAGGTGGCGCAGTAGCTGACGCGCGTGGCCTGGCGCATCTGCTCCTCGCCGGGTACGTCCAGGTGGCGGTAGTCGCTGCCTGGTGCGAGGATGACCGCCCGGGCGCGGTAGGTCTTCTCGCCGCTGTTCACGCCGATCTCTAGCACGCCGTCGCCGCGGCGGGTGAGTGAGTCGGCTGCCTGGTTGGCAGCGATCTCTGCCCCGAAGGCCTCCGCCTGCTCGCGCATCTTGGCGATGAGGTCCGGGCCGGTGATGTTCCGGTAGCCGGGGTAGTTCTCGATCCGCTCGGTGAGCATGATCTGCCCGCCCGGCAGGCCGTTCTTTTCGACGATCAGCGTGCGGTAGCGGTCGCGCGCGGCGTACAGGGCCGCCGCCAACGCCGCCGGCCCGCCGCCGACAATGACCAGATCCAATACGTCCTTGTCGGCCATCATTTCACCTCGCCTGCCACCTCGCCCCTGCCGGCTGCGTCGGCATCGATCTGCGGGAGCATCGCCTTGGCGGCGGGGAACCGCTCCAGCACCTCCTGACGTGTCGATCGCTCCATTACCACCCCTCCGGGGCTTTCCTTTCGCAGCAGTTGCCCGGTCGGGTCGAGCAGAAGGGTTTCCTCCTCGGCGTCCTCAGCCGGCCTGACGGTGGCGCGGACGGCCGAGACCTTCTGCCCGCCGAGTGCGACCTCCTCGGGCCCGACGACAGTGAATGTGTAGACGTCCAATTCGTTGGCGTTGCCGGTGTATGAGGCGAAGGCATACGAGCCGGCAGCGCCCAGGTCCACCAATCTTCCCAGCATCGCGCTCATCGCGACCGGGAGGTAGCAGCGGTCCATCGACTCATCCAAGACCTTCTGGGAGGTGTCCGAGGCCTTCTCCGCAGGGCCGGCCGTCGACGAGCCGGCAAAGAGCAGCTTGTTGCCGTCCTTGGTCAGGCTCAACGCCCTGGCACCCTTCTCAGCCCCGCCGGTGCTGATCACCCAGTTACAGCTCTCCGTGCTGCGGTCGGCCGAGGCGAGCATCACCGCCGCGCTGTGCTCGACCGAGCCATCAGGCAGCGAGAACATCGACCAGGCCTTCGCCTCCACCCCTTCCTTCCCGTGCACCGCCGTGGGGCGCTCGCGGACGACCATGAAGCCGATCTCCTTGCCCTCCCGACGGATGAGGAACCAGCGGTCCTGGGTGTCGATGGCGGCGGCGAGCTTTTGGGCGGTCAGGCCGGCCAGGAGCTCACGGCCTGCGGCGAGGTTCGCCTCCCGCTGGCGGAGCAGGGCCTGCGGGTCCATTAGCTCCAGGCTGTCCAGCACTGCCTGGTGGATGGCCAGCAGCGCGTCCTGCCGACCCAGCGGGCCGAAGATGTTCAGCGTGAGTGACTGTCCCGGTTCGGTCGGGAGGATCACATAACGCAGCCAGTATTGTCCCTCGTGGATGGTCTGCGTGACCCGCAGGTCGATAGCCTTGCGGCCGGCGGCGGTGATGACCCGGCACGACTGCACTTTGATGCTTTCGTTCTTGGCCATCTTCTCGGCGGTCTGGCGGGCACTGTCTTCTATCCCCTGCTCGGTCAGATCGCCGGGGTGGGCCAGAGCGCCCAGTGTCCAGGCTACGGCGCCGGTCGCCTTGTCGCGGGCGGACCAGCTCACCAGGCGGGATGGCCCGCGCACCTGCACACGGCTGGCCTCGGCAGGGGGACAGAGGGAATAGCCTTCGGTAAGGTTGAAGTACCGTTCGCCGAGCTGGACGGCCGGTCGGGAGGCTGTGGTGGCCAACAGGCAACAGGCACCAGAGGCAACCGTCAGCGCCGCGACGATCCATCTTTGCATCCGAGGTGTCCTTACTTTGCTTCTGCGCCCAGATTATAGGCCCGAGGCGGCGCCAACGTAAGGGCCGTGCGAGCGAGCCGAGAGACGGTGCCTTTCCACTTGCCATCGGTACGTCTACAATGCCCTGGCGCTGTCAGAAGGAGGACTGACTTTGAAGTGGATCACTAGATCGCACGTACATGTGGACCGCGTGGCCTGTCCGTGGCTGATCAAACGTTTCGTGGACAGCCAGGCGGAGTTCTTGTTCGCTCCCGCCAACGACATCGAGGAAGTGGCCGCGCAGCAGCAGGCGATCCTCTTCGACGCCCCAGGCGCCGAGCTTGGCCATCGCGAGGACCAGTGTTCGTTCGACGCGATCATCCAGAAGTTCCAGCTCAACGATAAGGCGCTGCTATTGCTGGCAGAGATCGTGCGGGCGGCCGACACGAACCGCCTTCAGGATCACCCGGCGGGGGCCGGCCTGAAGGCTCTTGCCGAAGGCTACAGCATTCGTTTCCCCGACGATGGCGAGAATGTTGCCAGGCAGATGGACCTCTACGACGCCCTGTATGCCTGGTGCAGGCTGGAGGCGGCAAAGAAGTGAACGCCGACTCGTCGCCTCAGGAAACCGCCACGGGACCCGGGTGGAAGGCCTACTTCGCCATCAACTCATCAACCGGCGCGCTGCTGGGGGCGATCATGCTGGTGTGCATGGGCAGCGAGCTGTGGGCGCCGTTCGTGCCCAAGTACATGAAGGGGGTGCTCTCCTCCTCGCTGATCGCCATCGCCATCTACGGGAGCTGTCGTGACTTCCTGGAGGCGGTGAACTACCTGATGGGGGGGTGGATTGCCGGGCGATTCAACACCCGCCGCGGCCTGCTGCTGTTCAACGCCACGCCCTTGGTGGGGTTGCTGATTCTGATGTTCTGGCAAAGCACCCTGGCGGTGTATGTGGCGGTCCCATTTGTTTTCGTGTGGGATTCGCTGGCCGGCCCGGCGCTGCTGACGGTCGTGGGCGATTCCCTTTCACCGGAGCGACGCGCGATGGCGTTCTCGCTCCAGTCGCTATTTCGCCGCCTGTCCCGCGTGGTTGCCTACGCGATCACCTCGTTGCTGATCCTCGGCACCGGCCAGAAGCTGGGCATGAGGACGGCCTTTGCGCTGAGCTTCGCGGTCGTCCTTGCAAGCCTGCTGGTGCAGTACCGGTTCATGAAGACCGCCAGCAACGACCGGGGCACGGTGATCCACAGGCCGTGGCAGATGCTGAAAGGCTTCCACCCGCAACTGAAACGCCTCCTTGCCGCCGACATCCTCGCACGATTGGCCGAGGGCATGCCGCGCGAGTTGATCATCCTGTTCACGGTGGGGGTCTTCGGTAAGTTCCTGGGCGCCGGGGCCGCCGTGGCCATGTACGGTACGATGCTGATTGTCTCGCAGATCACCAGCGCCGTCACCTACCTACCGATGGGCGCCGTGGCCTCCAAGCCGGGTTTCGGCAAGCGGCCCTACATCGGGCTGACGTTCTTCTTCTTCGCCTCATTCCCGGCCATGCTCGCGGCGATGGGTCTGCTGTCGCGGCCCGGCCTGGTGCCGTGGCCGGTGGCGGCGATCTTGATGGGCGTGGCCTTCGTGTTCATGGGGATGCGCGAGATTGGTGAACCGGCGCGAAAGGCCATGATCGTGGACCTGATTCCTCCGGAGTACAAGACGCAGGCCATCGGCATCTATTGGTCGGCGCGGTCCGTGGCGGTCATGCTCGCCCCGACCGTCGGCGGGCTGGTCTGGATCGCCGCCAACATGTTGGGCGGCTGCCGGATTGATGACCCCACCGGCCCCGGTCCCGTGGCGATGCTCTTGGCCTCCAGCGCTTGCGGAGCGGCCGGAGTCGTCTACTACTACGCGCGTTTCGGGAAATAGGGTGCCGGCGGGCTCGCCGGCAGGCCGCAAG
>Ga0315280_10000733_pt1 | contig 59925 bp, 48 predicted proteins | sample YL17G06_40_MG_FD_203697 | JGI IMG/M metagenome (GOLD analysis project Ga0315280, IMG submission 203697) | Sediment microbial communities from Yellowstone Lake, YNP, Wyoming, USA - YL17G06_40 | ecosystem: Environmental > Aquatic > Freshwater > Lake > Sediment | place: USA: Wyoming | collected... | reverse complement strand
AATCCTTCTACCCAAAATCAAACCCAAAAACCACCACCGGGCTCCTGGGGATATTTCCTCCACATCCCGTGGATAACCCCTTCGACTTACGTCCAAAAAAACTCTTGCTTTGCCCTTAGGAAATATCTTGTCGAATCCCTTTGGTTTTCGCCGGTTCTGGTTGCATCTCCGCCGGGCGGTGCCCTCCACGGTTCATTTTCACGTGGTCTTGGGAAGCCCTCTATCGTCACCCAATCTTCGGATATACCCACGGGGCGCGGTAGGGGCGTTCGAGGAGCTTGTTCGCCTCGGGATCGTTGAGGATCACTTCTTTTTCGCCGTCCCAGGCGACGCTGCGGCCGAGCTTCATCGAGAGCATCCCCAGCAGACTCGCCACCGTCGAGAGGTGGCCCTCCTCGATGTCGCTGATCGGGCGCTCGCCGGTCTGGATGCACTGGAGGAAGTTGGCCCACAGTTCCTTGATGTTCTGACTGTCGGGTTCGTGCAGCTGCGGCTCCTCGTGGAGGGGCTTGTCCTTTTTGTTGACCGGATAAAACGTCCAGCCGTCCTGCCAGCCGATGTGAAACGTGCCGTTGGTGCCGTAGAAGTAGCAGCCAACTGACTCGCCTTTTTCCGCGTTGTTGCCCGCGAATTGCCGGTGCTCCCAGGTCACGTCGAAGTCGTCGAACTGGAACGTGGCCAACTGATGATCGGGCGCGTCGCTGGTCTGCTCGTCCTTGGTCAGGATCGGCTTGCCCTTGATCGGACGCCCTCCGACGGAGAACACCGTCTTGGGCGACTTCACGTCGAGGATCCAGCGAATCTGGTCTATCCAATGAATCCCCCAGTCGCCCAGGGTCCCGTTGGCGTAATCGAGATATTGGCGAAAGCCCTTCGGGTGGATGCCTCCGTTATAGGGGCGCAAGGGCGCCGGGCCGCACCACATGTCCCAATCCAGGCCCTTGGGCGGCTCAGTGTTCTTGCGCGGTTTTTCCGGCCCGCCGCCGTAGTGGACAAAAGCGCGAACCATGCCGATCTTGCCGACTTTGCCCGACCGGATGAATTCCCTGCCCGAAACATTGTGCGGCGAAATGCGCCGATGCGTGCCCACCTGGACAACGCGTTTGGCATCGCGCGCGGCCTGGACCATTGCCCGACCTTCCTTGATCGTGTGGCAGATCGGCTTCTCGACATAGACGTGGGCGCCGGCCTTGACGGCGGCGATCATGACCAGCGGATGCCAATGGTCAGGCGTGGCGACGATAACGATTTCGGGTTTTTCCTTTTCCAGAAGCTCTCGATAGTCCTTGTACTTTTTGGGCATCGAGCCGGTCTTCTTGACAACCGAATCGGCAGCGGGGTTCAGTTGATTTTCGTCCACATCGCACATGGCGATGACGTCAGACTCGCCCGCCGCGATGGCTTCGTTAAGGATGTTCATTCCCCACCAGCCGCTGCCAACGATTGCAGTTCGATATTTCTTGTTTTTCTGGGCACCATGGATGGCGGGCGCGCCCAAGGCCATGGCGGATGCGGCAGTTGCCGCGAGAAAATCACGACGGTTGACTCTCATGACGGTTCTCCTTGGCTCTCCTCGTAATTTTCGGCCGATAAATCGAGGCTTGCAGCCATCCCGATTGCAGCTTTGGCTCTGGGACAACTCGAGTCCTCATCGCTAAACCGTTCACGGGTCTCGGCCGTACACTGATAAGTTCACCCCAACGGGACAGGACTGATTGTAAATGTGAGAAAGCCGTTGTCAACCGTTTTGACGCTTTTGCGGTGCGCTGCGATCTGAATGCAGAGTCCAGCGACAAACCATATCCCTATACCCTGCTGAAATACCGAGACTCCACCGACCGAGACCTGTGGCGATACCGGGTGTTCAGAGTCACGGCAGAAGATACAACACATACGTTCGATTACGCCACCACGGCCGGCTTGCTGATTCAGCCGCCTTATCCCTTGGCTGCGTTGCCGGAGTGTGGCGAAACCACTCCCGGACTGCACAATGGAAACTATGGCGTCTCGGGTCCCTATTGGCAAGACCGCAACAAGTCATTCTGGGCACGAGCCGCCAGCGATGACGGGGGAACCTCGCAAATCGTCATGCGCTTCTGGTATCCGGTCCAGGAAGGCTGGGCCTTCCCCAATCCACTCGACTACAAGAGGTATCCTGTGGGCGAGCGCACGCCCTGGCTTAACAAACTCACCTCACCCTACACGGAGCCGGAAAATATTCGATTAACCGTCCACTGGCCGAAGAAAATCCCGTACCTGAAAAAGGGCGAAAGCCTGGTCCTGGCCAAGTATGGTTTGCCGGAGATTCTGGGCCAGTGCAGCGTGGAGCGTATCTATGAGTCACTGAACCACAGCACGCTGCCCTCCACCGCGCTGGGCCACCAAAACATAACGCTGATTGACCCGCTTCGCGAGCAATGGGTGTCTCTGGACGAATTGCCCACCGGGCCCGATGCGATTGCGACCGAGAATCTCCGCGGCAAACAGTACTTTCTGGAACTTCCACCTCACCTGCGAGGCCGCCTCTCCTATGATCCGATCAATAGAAGGCTCGCCTTGGTTGGAGAGTTTTACGATCGGCTGGGCTTCGATGGAGACTTGCTGCTGCTGAACGTTCTGACGCAACGGGACAAGGCTTACCTGTATGCTCTGACCCCCAACCAGAAGTTCCGCAAAGCGGTGGACGATCTGTGCAACCTAGCGAGCGAGCCGATTCTTCTCGGGCCAAAAGATAGCAACTCCACCGGCAAGGCGGTCGTCGGTGTTTCGGGCGATATGGGCGGCTATGTGACGCTGGCGATGCAGAACCATCTATCGTGCAAGCCTTTGCCTGTCTCGCTTGAGATTATTCGCGTGGTCGAGGATCTGTTCCAGGGCGAAATTGTACCGAAATACAATCGTCCGCGCTCGGGCTCTGGGGAACATTCTGAACGGCGCGCCGCAAACGGGCGGCGGTATAGGCGATCCCGGTCTGGCCGATGCCATGGCACGCATGAAGCTCAATTGGGACCTCGCGCTCAAGGGCCAACTGGGCTTCAATAATCCGCAGGCCGAAAGCAACCGCTTCTCGCTGAGAAACGAACTGTTCCGATCTGTCACGGACGACACGTGGCGCGAAGTTCTGCGCCAGCACAAGGTGGACGACCTTCTGAGTGTGCGTGAGTTCCGGCGCTACTGCCGGATGTTCCAGCCACAGCAGCCTGTGGAGCCGGGCATTGTGATCCCAATCCCGACGACCGTGAACTTCGGGTTCAACTTCTTCGGCCGGACATTGGCCGCCGGAGACAGCGCGTATGACTCAACCAATTTTGCCACAAAGGTCCGGTCGGTGGGTGTGTGGTTCAGCAACTACGATGCTCTTACTTCCCAGGGTCTGTCCAATACGCCAAGAGTCTATCTGATTCCGGTTGGCTACGACATCATGCGATCGCCGACGGGAGAATTGGGGGAGATTCGGACCTGGAAGATTCTGGATCAGAAGCTGCCCGTGCCTTTCCCGATCGGTTCGGCCGATCTGGGATCGCCCGAGTGGATTCCCATGGTGGACACCCTGAGCGAGGAATACGCGGCTCTCCGAAGGTATTCCTCGTTCCGCGCCTATCATGACTCGGGCCAGTTTGATGCAAAGGAAACAGTCTCCGACAGCCGTTTGATTGGGAGATCGGTCTGGAATACGCGCTGGTTGCTGATCATTCCGGCGGGTACTTTGCACTCGGATCGCCAAAAGGCGCTCGACACGTTCATCAACGGTGTCACAGACATAGAGGTATTCTTCCAAACATACGCGTATTCAGGGGATTGATGGAACGGCGGAGAAAACGAAAAAAGGAATCTGCGCTTCGGCGCAGGAACGGTTGACAGGATGATCTCCTGGACGAGGGACAAGACGATGAGAAAGAGTATGGCCAGCAAAGCCGTGGCGGTTTTCTTGGGTCTAATGTGCATTTGCCTGGCTTCACCGAAGGCAAACGCCGCCGGTGTCCCAGAGCCGGGCATCACAATGTATGGACAGGTCTTGGCGGATGACGGCTCCCTGGTTACCCAAGGTCGCTTGGCCTGGACCTTCAACCGCCTGGGGGACCTGAATCCCTTGCAGGTGACGGTCACAGCGGACCTTTATCCGATCCAGGACGGTTCGGGGACCACATTCTCGTACGCAATTCATATTCCCGCCGAGATGGTCGCTCCGGGAAAGTCCATTTCGCCCAATTATATGCCGGAGACGCCCGACCCGGTTGGCTACTCGCGCGAAGCGACACTGGATGGCGCTTTCACCAGGGTGGCTTATGATTGGCTAACTACAACAACGTTCAGTGTCGCGGAGCGCGGCAAGGTGGAGCGCGTGGACCTAATGAGCGGGGTTGGTGGTCCGCCCGACGTACCCTCCCAACCCTCGCCAGCTAACGGAGAGACGTTTGTGCCGCTGGATGCCTTGCTGAACTGGGTTGACACCGCCAGAGCGGACAGCTATGATATTTATCTCTGGCAACCATTGCAGGCGAAACCTATGGCGCCCACGGCCCCCGGCCTGAAAATGAGCGAGTTTCAGCCTCCCTTGCCTCTCCGACCGGATGCGGAGTATCTCTGGCAGGTCATCGCCAAGAACAGCAAGGGCGCCACCGCCGGGCCTGTCTGGACATTCCGAACCGCATTCCAGGGGGATTTACAAAAGCTCCTCGAGTACTTACTGGGCAAACGCTATCTGAGTTTTCAGGAGCAGCTAACCCTCGATCTGAATGCCGATGGCAACCTCGACATTGCCGACTTCATTAAGGGCCTGAAGCGCAGCAGCTATGCCGGGACGCCTCCCGACCTCTCGTTCCAAAACCTTTCGGGCAATCAGGATACCGTCGAGCAACCGCCTTCTTTACTCGACCAGCGGGCAATTGCGCTGGGAACGGCTTATGTGGAAGTTGGCAAGACGGTTCCGGTGACCCTGCCGGTCAACGTTTCGCCGGCAGTGGATGATGTAGCCGGGATTAACCTTCACATTCAGGGCGATCCTACATTGACCGAATTCATAGGTATCCGCCGTCAACGCGCCTATTACGGAGAGTATCTCTATTCCTATTCCCCCCACCCCGGTTTGATGAATGTGGTGTTCTTCAGCAACCCGGTGGGCGGCTTGAGGTCAAGCGCCCTGGGAATCCTATCGCTCGATCTTCGGGCGACACTCCCTAACGAGCGGGGCGCATCTACTCGGATACGCCTCGAATCGGCGGGGATGTCGGACGTCAACGGGATTACCATCCCCGATGTCGAGAAAGGCGATGGCTACGTTCTGTCGGAAAGAACCTGGACATCGAGCCGAAATTGGCAACTCTATCATTGAGCGACCGGGACTGTGAGTGAGTTCCGTATGTCCCGAAAGTGCCCCTGGCCGTCGGAAAAAGAGCAGAAACCGCAACGGCAGGCAGGGCACGGGCCTTTCTCTGGGTTTGCGGCGAAACGCTTGATTCGCCGACCTTCCTCGGGCTTCCAAAGGCTGCTGTTTGGATGGAACGCGAGGTAACCCATTTGACCGCTGAAACATCTTGAACAGGCAGCCATCCCATACCCACCTTTGCGTCGGCTCGTTCTCTCTTCGGTCTTGTTGAACGACGAATCAGAACTCATCGAAGGCATCGTGGGTAACACACTCGAAATGAAGACCACTTTTGAGCGCGGCAATGCAAAACGATATGGCATCCGACTCAATCGCGCGACGGGCGAACAAGTCCTGATTGCGTATGAGGACGGGAAACTCGATGTTGCTGGAACACGCATGCCCCTCGCACTGGGAGAGAAGGAACCCCTCGATCTCCACATGTTCCTGGACAAATCGGTGCTCGAGGTGTTTGCCAACGGTCGTACTTGTTGCACGCGCATCCTCAAGACCGGCGGCGAGGACGTTCGCGTGCCGCTGTTCGCTGAAGCGCCAAGACGCCGAAACCGAAATTGTTCTTGATCAATCCCAGCGTAACAGTGATCAAGAGCCACTACAGAAGTATGACTCTGCGACCATCTTGACAGAATGTGATGACGTCTTGGTGCCTTGGTGGTTAGAATCATTCTATTCGCCGAGGTTCTCGACATTCTCACGAGCTGGACAACGAGGTGAATCATGAAAAGGCATGCAGTAGTGCTACTGGCTGTGGCGGTCGCAGCGAGCGCAATACTTGCTTGTGGTCGCGGCGAGGCGAAGAGGAAAGGCACGATCGGGCTGTCGGTGCTGACGCTGACCAATCCATTTTTCAAGGTGATCGCCGACACGATGACCGCCGAGGCCGCGAAATATGGCTTTGATGTGATCGTGGTCAGCGGCGAGTTCGACGTCGCCAAGCAACAAAACCAAGTCAAGGATTTCATCGTCAAAAGAGTCTCGGCCATTGTCCTGACGCCATGCGATTCGAAGGCCATCGGCCCGGCGATCAAAGAGGCCAACGACGCGGGCATCCCCGTTTTCACCGCCGACATCGCCTGCCTCGCGCCCGGTGTCAATGTCATCTGTCACGTGGCTACTGACAATTATCAGGGCGGTCGGCTCGCCGCCGATGCCATCGTCGAAGCGCTCGGCGGCAAGGGCAAAGTGGCCATCATTGATCATCCCGAGGTCGAGTCGGTGATTCTGCGCACCAAAGGGTTTGAGGAACGAATGGCCGAGTTGAATAAGCAGCCCGGCGTGGCCATCCAAATCCTGGGCAAGTGGCCCGGTGGCGCCGTGCCCGACAAGAGCCTGAAGACCGCCCAGGACATCCTTCAGGCCCACTCCGACCTCGACGGTTTTTTCGCGATCAACGATCCTACGGCATTCGGCGCAGTGGCGGCGTTGGAGAACGCCGGAAAAATCGGCCGGGTGAAGGTCATCGCCTTTGACGGCCAGCCCGAGGGCAAGCAGATGATCAAGGACGGCAAGATTTACGCCGACCCGATTCAATTCCCCGACCAGATCGCTATCCAGACGGTCGAGGTGATCGTGAGACACTTTGAGGGCAAGGAAGTGGCGAAGGAAATTCTCATTCCCACGGTGCTCTACCGCAAGGCCGACGGCGAGAAAGACCCGACGCTGAAATGAAGGAGAAGCACCTCCGGCGTGCCGATTTTCGCCTTTCTCGCAAGTTCCTCCGTGTCGGCCAAAGCAAGCATGCATCGGCACGATGGTACAGCGATCCCCACGAAGCCATTGCCCGCGAGCGGTTCGATCCAGATTGGGAAACGGTGATGCGGACGGCCGGCGATCTTCATGGACAGGATTGCCAGGCGCTGCTTAGTACACCAAAACAGAATCTGGGGATCAAAATCGGCACGCCCACATTGCCGGTGAGCACACCGGCTTGTGCTGACCAACAATAGGAACAGGCAAGATGCCTATACCACCAATAGAGAAATCCCTTGAGACGGTGGTATAGGCTTCCAGCCTGTGTTCTAGGTGGATCAAACCAAACGAATTTGGCCCCTTAATTGTGTTGGGCTGTACTTAGGTTCCGCTCGTCTTGAGCCAGTTCTGCCGCCTTGCGACAGGCTTCTGGACCGCCCGGCCCGGCCCACATCGTATGGGATTTTGGATGAACCATGTTTGAGATGCTGAAGAAGACGCTGTCTCGCTTCATGTCGGATTACGGCGTGCTGGCGGCCTTGCTGTTGCTTTGTGGCTACTTCAGCTGGGTGACGCGGGAGGAACAGCACCTCAACGGGATCGCGGGTGCAGAGCAATTGGCCAGACAAATCAGCCGGCAGTATGACAGGTTAGCCGCCGTGCTGATCGTGGCGCGCGACAGCGAGGAGGACGTAAAGTTTGCAGATGCGATGCGCGAGCGGCTCGCAGCAGCGGGATTCTCCCCCTATCCTCCCGTGAAGGGCCAACCGCTTGATGCGCGCAAGGGGCTGGAGGAGATCGGAAAGTCCGCCCGGCGGCTCGACGTGATTGCGTGCAACCACGTCACGGCCAGCTGGGCGTTGTTTGAGGATCTCCCGAATCTGAGCAAACAGCATCCCGGTCTCGCAAATGCTATCGTCCTGACACCGCGAAGCTACTGGTGGCCCAGTTTTCTCACAGCCGGCAACTTGCTCAATGTAGCCAATCAGATCGTTGTCATTGCGATTCTCGCCATCGGCATGACGATGGTCATCATCACCGGGGGGATTGATCTTTCGGTCGGCAGTCTGATTGCCCTGTCGGCTGTTGCGGCGACGCTTCTGATCCGCGACGTGGCCGGCGCCGAGCGGGCCGGCGCCGTCGGGATGGTATTCTGCTGTCTGGCGGGTATCGTCGTGTGCGCGGTCATGGGTTTGTTTTCCGGCCTGATGGTGACGATCTTTGCGATCCCGCCCTTCATCGTCACTCTGGGCATGATGCTGGTCGCCAGTGGCCTCGCCTACATTCTCGCCGAGGGCCAATCCATTTACCAAGTGCCCGACTCGTTCGTCTGGCTCGGACGCGGCACCGACCTGTTGGGCATTCCCAATGCTGTGGCGCTGATGGTGATTCTCTACGCGGCGGCGCACTTTATGATGTCGCGATTACGCATGGGACGGTACATTTACGCGGTGGGTGGGAACCGCGAGGCGGCGCGGCTGTCGGGAGTCTCGGTTCGGCGCGTGTTGCTGTTCGTCTATACCATCTGCGCTTCGCTGGCGGGCCTGGGCGGCATTGTAACGGCTTCCCAGCTCAAGAGCGGCTCGCCGACCTATGGCCTCATGTACGAGCTCTACACGATTGCCGCGGTGGTCGTTGGGGGAACATCGCTAGCCGGTGGTGAGGGCAAAATCCTGGGCACACTCCTTGGGGCCTTTCTCATCGCCGTGATCCAAAACGGCATGAACCTGACCGGCGTGGAAAGCTACACGCAGAAGGTTGTGCTCGGCATGGTCATTCTCGGCGCCGTTTTGCTCGACATGCTGAAAAAGCGCGACTGGAGAATTTTCAAACGGGCACGTTTCCAGCAATGAGAAGAGATAACCAAGAGCTCACAAAAAACCGGGATCTTTTGCACAATGGCTGCGAGGCTCGGATCCGACACCGGTGATCGAGACGAAATCGGAGCAATGTGGATGAGGGGACGGGAGCGTATTTCCAGAGTATTGGCCGGTGAAGCTGTAGATCGCCCTCCGGTCCTGCCGATCATTCATACGGGACTCGCAGGCGTTTTCGGTGCGCCTCTGGGCTGCTTCTTCACCGACGCCGAGGTCATGGCCCGCGTGATTGTGGATGGCTATCGCCGGTTCGGCTACGATGGTGTGCAGATTTCCCTGGGGGTGACGGGTGAAGCCGAAGCGCTTGGCGCGACCACCGAACAGCCTGACGATGGCGCTCCCGCTTTGAGGGAACATCTTCTCACCGATATTGCCAACATTGACAATCTTCGCTCGCGCGATCCGACCACCGGCGGCCGAATGCCGCTCTTTTTCTCCGCGCTCGAGAAGGTCTCGCGACAAATTGGCTCCGGAGCATTCATCCTGGCCACTCTCAGGGGTCCGTTGCTGATTGCCTCGCAGTTGCGTGGCCCCGAGGAGATCCTGGTGGACATGCTCGAAAGTCCTGAAGCCGTCGAGCAGATGTTAGATTTTGCGGTCGAGGTGGCCCTGAAGCTCGCCCGACCAACGCTGACCGCGGGCGCGCATGGGTTGGTCCTTGGTGAGGCCACGTGTTCGCCCAGTTTCATCTCGCCAGCCCTGTACCGCCAACTGGTTTTGCCTCGTCACCGGCGTCTGATCGCCGAGCTCAAGCGAATCGGCTGGCGGTTCATCGGGCTGCATGTCTGCGGAAATATTGTGGCAATTCTAGAAGACCTGATCTCCACGGGCACGGGTTTCCTCGATGTGGACTACCAGGTGCCGGTTGAAAAGGCCATTGCGCTGACCCGCAACAGGGTGGCGCTGCGCGGCAATCTCGACACCAGTTCCGTCTTTCGCTTCGGCACACCGGATAAGGCGAGAAGAGAGACGGAGGCCCTTTGCCGGGCGACCGTCGGTGCCCGGTGGCTTATCAGTAGCGGTTGCGACATTCCTCCGGGTACACCGGCAGAAAACATTGCCGCTTGCATCGAAACCGTCCGGGCAACTGCAACGTCGCTCGGGGCCTGTCGGGAAAAGACGAGAGGAAACCACGCACACTCTTGAAGCGACAAAGGCAAGAGCGTCGTCAAAGACCATGCGGGCAATTCGATTGACCTGCTCTACAGCTCGCGTCCCTTCACGGGCGGCGCCGTGACCAGCGTCCGCTTCTGGCAGCTCTACCGCTGATGCGAGACGGCGCCTCTCATCCCGCGGTGATCTCGCGCTTCTCGGCGTCATAGACCATGCGGCGGCCTGAAATCATGGCCATGTCGGACAGGATGCAGGCCACACCGTGCTGATAGCCGGCGTCAACATTGGCATTGGGCTGCCGGCGCGTTCGCAAACACTGCAACCAGTTCTGCATGTGAGGGGTGATTTCGACCGGCTCGACCGGTCCGTCCTTCTTGATCCGGTCGGGGTCCTCGGTTCCTTTGCCGGAGACAATCGGTTTGTCCCAATCGGTGCTGTCTATCATTCCGCGTGTGCCGAGAAAGTGCATGAGGTTGCCGTTGCCGAGACCAAAACTGGTCGCGTAGCTGACCAACATTCCGTTGGGATATTCGAGCAGCGTCTGAATGACTTCGGGACACGTGAAGTCATCTTCCCACACCTTCTTGCCAGTAAGCGTCACGGCGCTCTTTGGGAAGCGCTCGCCTGTGATGTAGTGAACCAGATCAATGAAGTGGCTCATGAAGCCACCAATCGGTCCGCTCGAAAAGTCGCGATAGCCATACCAGCCGGCCAATAGCTTGGCACTGAACGGCCGAGCGGGAAGATGGCCCAGGAATGCTTTCCAGTCCACGTCGGATTCCTGGATCGGGCGTTTGGCGTAGTTGTGCCAGTAGGGACGATAGCCGTTACGGACTTGTTCGGCCTTGAAGACCTTACCCAGCGCGCCGGATTGGACCAGCTTGCGGCAGCCCGTAAACGTCTCCATGCTGCGAAGCTGCGTTCCAGCCTGGACAATCCGGTTGGCCTTTTTGACGGCATCCACCATCATTTTCAGATCTTCGAGGGTCATCGCCCACGGCTTTTCGCAATAGGCGTCTTTGCCCGCATTGGCGGCCGCCGTGAGAATGGCCGGGTGGAGATGGTCGGGGCTGGCGATCATAACGGCGTCTATCTCGGAGAGCGCGATCAACTCCTGGTAGCGGGAGAACTGCTTGGCGTCACGGCCGTACCATTCTTTGACCATGCCGGCCGCTTCCTCACACATCTGTTTCCAGGGATCGCAGACGGCCGTGATCTCGACGTTCTCGTCCTTGCCGAACTGGTGACACTGCTTCATGTGGGCTTGACGCCCGCGGTCGCCACAACCGATCTGGCCGATCAGGATGCGGTCGTTGGCGCCGATGACCCGGGCATAGCTTCGGGCCGTCAATTGCGCCGCGGTGGCGGCGGCCGCGCCTACCGCGGCGGATTTCAAAAACTCCCGACGCGTTCGACGTTTGAGTAACATGATTTGCCTCCATTGTCCTTTCAATCTTTGGGGTCTGGTGGTCTTGCAAAGGCTAATCGAGCCTTCCGGCAAAGCCAAGAGATTTCTGCATAGAACGATGGGCAAAGGTGCATGTCGGTCTTGTTGATGCACCCGGTCGCAGGCGGCGCATGGACAGGATACCCACGCGCCATCGGGTGATTTGCCCAATCCGCGGATGGACGAAAATCACAGATTGGCGCGACCTCGCCGCTTCTACCCGTTCGCTTGTTGTGTGGGATCAACGAAACAACTGTTTGTCCTCGTCGGCCAAGGGGGCCTGGCGGAGAGTGGGAAAGACAATCAAGCCCTGGGCGCCGACTGAACCTCGGACTTCGAAAGGTAGCCGTCGCGAAGCTCGGGCGATCTCCCCTTCTTCGAGCGCGGCCTTTTCGTCCACCCACGTCTCAGCGGCGGCGCGAAGAATCGCTCGACGCTGCGGCGTCAGGTTGGTGTAGCCTCTGCGCCCGTCCACACACACATAGGTTGCCGACGTGGGCACGTCGCGCCAAAAGACCAGCCCGCGATCGTCTAATTCACCGTTGCCGCGCGCACCGTCCATCAGCTCGTAGGGAATGCGGACACCGAGTTTCATCCAATGGATCGGGTCTTCGGCCAGCCAGTCATGCGGGATTTCAAAATCCACCTTGGATTCGGTGCGAAGGCGCGCGAGGTGTTCGCGAGCGCGTCCGGCGGCCTCGGTTTTCGGATAGGTCGCGACCAGCCGCTCGAGCAACAGAATCTGACGATTGACATCTTCCATTTCCATGACGCGACGGAACTGCTCGTCGCCAGACCGTTCGGCCAGCTGTTTGTCAAGTTCCGGCGAAAGAATTCGGGCAGCCCGGTAGGCTGCCGCAGCGTCCTCATAGCGGCGCAGTTTTTGATAGAGTACGCCCAAAGCAACACGAATGTCGGCTTCCTCGTCGGGCGTCAATCCGTTGCGCGGGTCGGCAAGCAATTGCTCGCCCGCCGCCAGGACATCCTCGGGCGAGACAGGATTTCCGAAAGAAGCAAGAACGCTGCGCAAGAGAATGTCGGTGAAGAAAAAAGCGCCTGCCGCGCCCAGTTGCGGCACCGATGGCGTGGCCACCTGAGAGAGCAATTCCACGTTCTGGCGGACGGTTCGTTCGCCGGTCAGAATATAGTGAGTTTGGCGGCGGCGATACCGCGACATCTCCTCATCGAGCCGAACGCGTGGATTGTATTGAGGATCGTTCAGTCGCGCCAAAGCCGCCCGACCGGCTTGCGCTTCTGGATAGCGCAGAGCCAGGTGGCGCTGGACTTCGAGGGCGTTTCGCCGGTCGCCCGTCCACTCGATCATGACCGACCAGGCGTCTTCGGCGTCGTCGGCAAGCGGCGTGCCGGCCAGAACAGGACCAGCGGCTCCCGTGCATCGCCTCAACCGCTCGCGATCGCCCAGCGCCAGTGCGTTCAGCAAATCGCCATAGGCGCGGACCTGTTCGGGAGTTCGCACAAATCGCTCCGTATCGGCCACCGTGAGCGATCGCTCGGTCCACCGCTTTTCGTTGCCGACTGTCTCGCGCACCTGGCGGCGGAATTTGCCTTTGCCGCGATAGCCCGCTTCCTCGGCCGCGCGGACGTAGAAATAGGCCTCGTGCCACCAACCTCGATCGGCATAGAAACGCGCAACTTCCATGCATTTGAGGATAGCGTCGTTGCGAAATCTGGCCTCAAGTTTGGCCATGCGCTCACGGAGTCGTTCGGCTTCTTCGCCCTTCGGGTGGAGTCGAAGATAGCCGTCCATCAACCACCACTCTTTGCGTTCGTGCTCGGTGACCTTGCGGAATTGGCTGGGAGAGAAAATCAATTCGACCAGAAACCTTGCGCTCCCGACGAGCTGTCCATTGGCCAGGCGACCCAGGTTGTGGCCGACAGCGGTCATCAAGTCGGCCCAGCGGCTCCAGACATCCTGGCGGTGCGTGTCATGGATGCGAACGGTCAGTGTCTGGTTCAGGCCGGTTTGCAGATTTGTTTCGACGAGGGGGTCGGTTGGCTGTTCCAACTGCTTGCGATATCCGGCCGCGCGAGCTTCGGGTGTGGCCAGCGACTCGGCCCATAGCCAGGCAAGATTGTCGCTCAAACCGCACCGCGAGCGACCTTGCGATTCCAGCATCAGATCATAGGAGGTCAACGCATCCAGGCAGCGTTGAACCTGCCGTGGGTTTTCCAAGAAACTGGCCGTAAGAGCGCGATAGACGACGGCCTCGACCGGAAAGCCGGTCGCGGTGCTCGTCGTTGCCGCTTGTGACGAAAGAACGAGCGGCAGGACGAAAAACGAAACGCTGGCCAAACCTATCGTTCGCATCATCGTATTGCGCGATGAAGATGCCGCGCCTGGTGCATGAACGCTTCCAGCCGGATGCAGTTCGCGAGATTCTGCTGTCCGGTATAGGTCATCGTCAGGACTGGGATCCCGTCGAAGTCTTCCCGAAGTCGTCGCATGAGAGCATTGACAATCGTTCCAGGCATACAGGTGAAAGGCATTGTATTGACGATCCCGGCGGCGCGGTGATGGCGGATCAACTCAATACTCTTGCCAATCGTCAGGATCGCTTCACCCTCGAAACTTGTGTCCAGATAGGGTCCGGCCAGATCGAGCAGGTTGGTCACGGGAGGGTCCGGTTCAAAACCCAGTTGACGATACACACGCCGCTCCAAAGCGACCTGGACCTTGCCACGCAGCGTGTTGCCGAGGAAAGCACCGAAGTTGCGCTGCGATCGCTTGCGGCGAGATCGCGTCCATCGCGAGTAGTGGATCCATTCCGCTATCGCCGGCAAGGCGACTTCTCCACCCATCTGTTCGATCCGCTCGACGAGACGGTCGTTGGCAAAGCGGTTTGCTCGAACGTAGATTTCACCGACCACGCCGATCAGCGGTCGCGACCCTTGCCCCCGTGCTTCAATTCGGTCATATCGCTGGCGCGCCTCGCGCAGGACCGCGTCAATCGAGTGCGCCGCAGCGATGGCCTTGCACACCGCCCGAAGCGATTGCTCGAACCACCGGTCGGTCTCACCCCGATGGACTTCGTAGGGACGTTTCGAGAGGAGCAAACGTTCGAGAGCATCAATGGCACAGATTCCAGTCCACGCGTTCCGCTCGAACTCACCGCCTCCGGCGATTCGGATGTCTTCGCTAAAGGTGTCATCCTGATCAATCACGTACAGCGGCACCTCGCGCAGCCCCATCTCGTCGAGGACCAGGCGGTGCAGGTGGTTGTATTGACCGAAGCGACAGGGCCCGTCGGCGGCAGCCATGAAAAACGCCGATCGCGCCGGGTCAAAACCGCTCGAGCGAGTTTGACGAATCATGTCACCGACGGTCAGCTGTGCCGGATAGCATTCCCTGCCCGTTGTATGTTTTCGGCCCCATTCGATGGACTCGTCATCGGACTCCGCCATGACAACGGCGTTCATGCCCACAGATTGCATGGCCGCCGTCAGGACATGAGCGTGCCAGGTCATATTAGGCAGGTAAATCGTGCGATGGTCGGTATGGCGGCGCAAATAGACGCCAAACGATGGGCGCTCTTCGAGGACGGGCGCGGGGCGATAGCTGCCAAGCGTATCGAGAAAGGCCTCGCAGCGCGTGAGAATTCCCGCGTCAGCGCTGTGCTCGTCAATTTCAATCTGGAGATGCGGCTTATCGCCGAGAATGTGGCTAAAAAAGTTCAAGAGAAACGAGTCGGGACCGCAACTGAAGTTGGTCACATAGATCGAAAAAAGACGCGGGTCGCGCCGGATGATGTCGGCGGCTTTGATGATCCGCTGACCATAACGCCAATACATGCGACGCCAATCGCGAGGAAGCGGCATCGCGTCGAGCGGGAGCATGTCCATTGGGATTGCCAGGATACCGAGGTTGTGCAACTTCCTGGGAATGTCGAGATTCACACCCGAATCGCAACCATTGTAGGGACGACTGACCAGGATGATCGCCTTTTCGTCGTCGCGCAACTCGTCGAGCACCTGACAGCCACGGGCAACCATCTGCCGGCGGAACCGTTCCTGCGCCTCGTAGCCTCTGGTCAGTGCGCGCCAGATTTCGCCTCGCGTGCTTCGCAAGATCGAGCGATGCTCGGCAAGCGCTTCGAAGACACCGCGTCGAGGCATCTGCATGTAAAGAACCGGACGGAAAAGCCGATCGGCTCGGTGACCCAATTCCGTGTTTGCCTGGATCATATACGGGATAGACTGCACCAGAGGGCAATTGAAATTCCAGCGGTCGTAGGGGCCGTAGTCCGGCGCTGCCGTGTTGATGATGCTGGGCAGAAAAACGAAGTCCACGTCGCGGCTCATCAAAGCAGCCGCATGTCCATGAGCGACCTTGATCGGATAGCAAGTCTCCGCGGCGACCTGCTCGATTCCCTCATGGATAATCGTCTTGGTGGTCTCACCCGAAAGAACAACCTCAAACCCCAGAGCGCGGAAGAAAGTCCCCCAAAGCGGCAGGAATTCATGAAACAGAAGCGTCATGGGAATACCGACGCGACCTCGCGCGGCGGGTGGGAAGCCATCGGTAGCACAGCCATCCTGCCTGTGATGGGAGTCAAGACAAGCGCGCAACAGCGCCGCCCGTTCGGCAAAAAGGTCCGGCAGCGAAGCGGCGCCCATTTTCGCTGCTTTGCGTTGCCCCCGCTCTATATCGAATCGTTCGCATCGGCTGCCATAGAAAAGGGGACGGTCGTTCTCGACCTCGACTTTTCGAATCTCGCACGAATTCGGACACTTGCTGCACGTGAACGTTTCGACCCGGTAGTTGCGATGGCTCCAGTCGAACCCCTTGAACTTGGAAGGCCCTTTCGCCTGGTCACGCGCCAAAAGGGCGACGCCGATTGCGCCCGTCACCTCGTGGTGAGGCGGCACAACGACCGACCGGCCAAGGACACGATTGAATGCGGCAACGACCGCGCGGTTGAAGGCGGTTCCACCCTGAAAGAATACCCGCTTGCCGATCAACCGATCCCCAACGACACGATTCAAATAATTTTGAACAATCGAATACGCCAGGCCCGCAACCAAGTCCTCCTTGCTTGCGCCCGTGTGCTGGTGGGCCAGTAAATCGCTCTCCATAAAGACTGTGCAACGGTCGCCAAGCGCAACAGGATGCTGTGACGCGAAAGCGCACCCGGCAAACTCCTCGATCCGCAAGCCCAGCCGCTCGGCCTGCTCTTCGAGAAACGCACCCGTGCCGGCGGCGCACGCTTTATTCATCTCGAAATCGCGAACGGCGCCACCGACGATGCTGATATATTTCGAATCCTGGCCGCCGATCTCAAAAATGGTGTCCACACTGGGGTCAATCGCTATCGCGGCGGTCGCCTGGGCTGTGATCTCGTTGCGAACAAGGTCGGCGCCGACCAGATCGCCGATCAAATAGCGCCCGGAGCCGGTTGTGCCACAACCGCAGACCTCGACCCCGTCGCCGACCTCGAGGTAGATCTCTTCGAGGCCGCGCCGTACCGCCTCGATCGGCCTGCCGGAAGTCGGTAGATAACGTTTGGCCACCAATTGGCCTTGGCGATCAATCAGGACAACGTTCGTACTGACCGACCCAACGTCAATGCCCAGAAAGACCTCAAGTTTCTGGGCTTCCCGCAATTCAGCCAACGGCAACGAGGTGGCACAGGCATCCTGCCCGTGAACCATCATGGGCAAAATGCCCATGCCACCACCCTCGATCGTTTCAACCACGGCGCCTGACAAGGGTTCGAGGCCGGCCGCGGCTGCGGCTTGTGAATGAACGTGAGTTTCGAGCGCGCCGAGATCACACCGTGGCGTTTCGACCTTTTCGTCTATCAGAACGTGCGCGACTCCCAACGCTCCCATAACGGCATGGTAGGGATCCACAACCAGTTCGGCGGGAGAAAGCTCGAGGACTTCCTCGAAGGCGCGTCGCATCCCGGCATTGGACGCCACGCCGCCTTGGAAGCCGACCGGCGGTTTGAACGATTTGCCTTGACCGACGGTCGAACGGAAGTTGCGCGCCAAAGCAAAACACAATCCCGCCACGATGTCGTGGACTGGCGTGGCCGTTTGCTGCAAATGGATCATGTCCGACTTGGCAAAAACGCTGCACCGGCCTGCCATGTGGGGCGGATGTTGGCTCTGCAAGGCAAGCCGACCAAATTCCCCCTCAATGGCCACTCCCAGGCGACTGGCTTGTTGATCGAGAAACGAACCTGTGCCGGCGGCGCACAAGGCATTCATCGAAAAATCGCGGAGAGCGCGCTGGCCCGTTCGGTCGTCCGGCTCAATGATCAACAGTCTGGAGTCTTGCCCGCCCATTTCGATGACGGTTCGAACGTGGGGTGTCCGAACGGCGACCGCGCGGCTCTGAGCAACGATCTCGTTTACGAAACGACCGCCGAGCAGCGCGGCTAGCTTCTGGCCACCGGTTCCGGTCGTGCCGATTGCCCGAAAGCGATCGGGCACAAATCGGCCAAACAAATCGTGGAGGAGATGAAGAGCGGTTTCATAGGGCAGACCGTTGTGGCGCTGGTAGTGATGTTCGAGGATTCGCCCTGCCGCGTCGCAAATGACGGCCTTGACAGTGATCGAACCGACGTCGAGTCCCAGATATAGATCGCTCGCTACTGTCATTGGTCCGGTCAACCGATCAGCGCGAGAATGCCGGCGTTTTGCCGGTCCTCGCGACGGATGTAACCGATTCGCCGCTGTAAATATTCGGAATTTAACTGGTTCGAGGCTACGCCGTAGCGCCTCGACTCGATGGCCTCTCTTCCACTTGACCGGAAGAATTTTTACGGTCGTCGGCTCGGACATGCAATGCAAAAATTCTCCCTGATTTCCCGGAGAGTGGGGTTCCGCCGTCAGAACAGCTTCGGCACCAAGTGGAACTGGCATTTCAATCCCCTCGCGTTGGCTCGATCGGCATGAATGGGACAAATCGGTGTGACGTCGTTCTTTTGGGCGCTCTAACACAAAAGGAGGGTCAGATTCTGTTGAAAAGTGACCGGATCATCGGGTGAAGGATGCGGGCAGGCGAATAGTAAAAGCGCTGCCTTCGCCAAGGACGCTCTGCACTTCCACCCGCCCCGAATGTGCCTGTACGATGTGTTTGACAATGGCCAACCCGAGTCCCGTTCCGCCAAGCTTGCGGCTTCGCGCTTTGTCCACTCGATAGAAGCGTTCGAACAGACGCGGCAGATGTTCTTTTGCAATTCCATAGCCGTGATCGCGAACCTGTACGACGACCTCGCCGTTGGCTTGCACCGCTTCGGCCTCGACCGTCTTGCCCGGCTCGCTGTATTTGATGGCGTTGTCCAGGAGGTTGACGATGGCTTGTTCGAACAGCGGCGCATTGATCCGCGCTCGTATGTCGTCCTCGCACGTCAGTTCCATCGTGATATTCTTCGCTTCCGCGCTGACTCTACACGACTGGATTGCGGCCTGAAGCACTCCCCTTACCGAGCCTTCCTCGAGAGCGATTCCCTTGCGTTCGCCCTCTTGTTCAATTTTCGATAGGCTCAGAAGGTCTTCGATGATCGCATTGAGGCGATCAGCGTGTTTCGCGATAATGTTGAGAAAACGCCGCGCGTCTTCGGGATTGTTGATCGCACCGTCGAGAAGGGTCTCCACAAAGCCTTTGATCGAAGTAATGGGTGTTTTCAATTCATGCGATACATTGGCGACAAATTCACGGCGAACGTTTTCGAGGTGGCGCAGACGTGTCATGTCATTCAGGACGATCAGTGCGCCAATGTTTCTTCCCTGCGCATCGCGGAGCGCCGTCCCGTGCGCCTGAAGGGTCCGTTTGCCGTCAAGGTCGAGAACGATGTCGCTTTCCACAGGGGTCTGGCTCCCCAGTGACCTTGCCACGAACCGCTGCAAATCAGTGTGTCGGATAGATTCCTGGATGCTTCGCCCGTGCACGTCGCCGGCTACGACTCCGAGCAGTCGCGCTGCCGCATTGTTCAGGTTGATGATGTGTTCGTCGGCATCCACAGCGAGGACCGCTTCGGCCATGCTGGAGAGGACAGCTTCCAACTCGTTGCGCTGACGCACGACGGTGCGCAACTGTTCGTCAATCTGAATGGCCATTCGATTTAAGGCCCCAGCCAAGCCACCGATCTCCAACGAATCGGGGATTGTGAGTGGATGTCGAAAATCGCCTTGGGCGAAACGCTCTGCACCGCGCTTCATTTCTTCGAGAGGACGGCTGATTCGGCGTGACACCACGAACCCCAGGGCAGCCGCCATGAGCGCAATCACAAGGCCACCGACGGCGATGTGGAGGTATATCGCTTGTAGTGCCCGATCAATGGATGTGACCGGGATGGCTGTTCGGACGACGCCCAGAATCGAACCCTGATCGTTCGCCGGTATCGCCACATACATCATGTTCTCCTGAAGCGTGTAGCTGTAGCGAATAGATTTGCCCGTCTTGCCCGCGAGAGCCTCGATGACTTCGGGGCGGTCGGAGTGACTGTCCATTCTGGCCGGATCTTCCATGGAATCGCCGACCACTTTGCCCGAGGAAAGTACGACCGTGACGCGCGTCGAGGTCTGCCGGCCGATTTCCTTGCACAAGACGTCCACGCTTTTCATATCTCCCGATCCGAGCGGGACGAGGAGGTTATTCTCTACGAGATGCGCTCTGGCCGTCAGTTCAGAACGCACATGCTCGAGGAAGAACCCGCGCACATAACTTGATCCATACCATGTCACGGCCACTAAAGAGATGAGCGTGATCAGCAGATACGATGGGTAGAATTGCCAGAGAAGCCGTCGTCTGCGCATGGTTTACTCCTTGAACCGATAGCCGACGCCACGCACCGATTGGATGCATCGGCCCGCTGGGCCCAGTTTCTTTCGCAGCCCGACAATATGTACGTCCACCGAACGATCGGTGACCGGATAGACTTCTCCACGAACCGCTTCGATGAGCTGGAAGCGTGTGAAGACCCATCCGGGGCGTCGAGCGAGAATATGCAATATTCGAAATTCCGTAAAGGTCAGCTCGACGGGGATTCCTTTGAGCAACACCTCATGGCGACCGGGATGGATAACCAGGTCGTGGATCTGGATCGTGGAGTCTTCTTCGACCGCTTGTTTCGCTTTCCGCCGCAGAACCGCCCGAACCCGCGCGAGCAGAACGCGGGGACTGAACGGTTTGGTCATGTAGTCGTCGGCCCCAAGCTCCAGCCCCGTCACAATGTCGGCCTCTTCTCCCTTGGCCGTCAGAATGATGATGGGGATGTGCTGGGTCTTGAAATCGCGCTTGAGCGTCTTGCAAATCTCCAGGCCATTGAGGCCCGGCAGCATGAGGTCCAGGATAACAAGGCTGGGCATTTTGGCCTTCACCATTTTCAACGCGTCCTCGCCGGTGGTTGCGCCCTCTGCGCCATACCCTTCTTTGGCGAGGTTGTAGCGGACCAGCTCCAGGATGTCTTCGTCATCTTCAACAACGAGAATTTGTTCGCCCGCCATGCGTTCTCCCCTTTGGCCACCGATTCAATCCGAACAGAAATCGAAATCTCATTGTGTTAGAACAATGTTAGCGTGGAGCAAGAATTCTGTTGGTTCTTCGCCGATACGCCCAAAGAAGAGCATCTCCGCAGAGCGTGAAGAAGTCCACAGAGAAAGGGCAGGCCAAAGACCGTCCATAGTGAGAAACGAACGCTTTCCTCATGCAATCCTGACCCTTCCCTAATAATAGCCTAACAATTGATCCGCTTCATAGCTGTTGGTTGTGGATGGGCGTTTTGCGGGACTAATTTCAACGAACTCTGCCGCCCATCAAGAAGGGAAACAGATGGAGCAGGGAGTGTTGCGAGACATACTCGCGATTCTGGCACAACCCTATATCGCGCTCATCATTCTTGTTGCTCTGGCGTTTGATTTTGTTAACGGCTTCCACGACGCCGCCAACTCGATCGCAACGGTTGTGTCCACTCGCGTGCTGCGTCCGTTCACGGCGGTGTTTTGGGCGGCCTGGTGGAATTTTGCGGCCGCATGGTTTTTTGGGGTTTACGTCGCCAACACTGTTGCCAAGTGGGTAAACCCCACCTATGTGACCCCCGAAGTCATTCTTGCGGGGTTGCTGGGAGCGATCATCTGGGATCTGATCACCTGGGGTTTGGCTTTGCCCACCAGTTCGTCTCACGCTCTTTTGGGTGGTTTCGGTGGCGCCGCCATTGCGTTTGCCGGTAAGTATCACGGCGTGGTCAAGACGGACAAGCTGTGGCAGACCGTCGAGTTCATCGTCATCGCACCTCTTATTGGCCTAGTACTGGGCTTCCTCTTTGTGATCGCGGTCCTGTGGATTTGCCGAAAACAGACGCCCGCCAAAGTGGACAAGTACTTTCGGCTTGTCCAACTGGGCACGGCCGCCGCTTACAGCCTTGGACATGGCACTAACGACGCGCAAAAGACCATGGGCATCATCGCAGCATTGCTTTACGCCAGTGTCTGGCAGAACCAGCAGGCGGCATTTGCAGCCGGCATAGTGCAGTTTCCGTTCTGGATTGTTCTCATCTGCCATCTGGCTATCGCATTGGGAACAATGGCCGGCGGCTGGCGGATCGTCAAGACGATGGGGATGAAGATCACGAAGTTGCGTCCCTATAGTGGGGCCTGCGCTGAGTCGGCGGCAGCACTGTCATTGATTGGAACAGCTGCGATGGGCATCCCCGTCAGCACGACCCACACGATCACGGGAGCGATTGTCGGTGTTGGGTCGGTCCAGCGACTTTCTGCCGTGCGTTGGGGCGTGGCAGGGCAAGTGGTCTGGGCATGGACTCTTACGATTCCCATGTCTGCGCTTGCCGCGGCGGTTTCATTTCTTGCCATCAGCTTCGTGCGCGCGCGAGCCGCCGGCTGAAAAGCAGGATTCCGCGAAAGTCGCCCAAATCGGCCAGGAAAAAACTACTGAATACAGCCGCCCAAACCCCAGACCCTTGACGTCGTCGCGGCGACAAGGATCCGCACTTGACGGGTACTCCGGTCATACGTCATCTGAGGATGCCATAGCCCAGGCGAATGACCCACGCAGGGATCGCGTTTTCGGTAGGAACAGGGGCGCAGCCCGCCATGAGGCGGACTGCGCCCGTACGCCAGGACCTTCTCTCGGTTTCGCGAGATGCACCCTTTTGCCGCCGAATAGACCTCGGCGAGTGTCCGCCAGTCAAGTAACCGGTGAGGTCACTGTTGAAAATCTCCGCCCGCCCTTGCGTCAACGCGGCGTCAGGGGTCTCCAGGCAGACGCCCACCTTCACCGTTCAGGCTTTCCCCAGTTCCTCGCGGTGCGCCCACACCTTCGCCGATCTCTATCGCCGACGCTTCGAGGCTCTTACGATACAGCGGGCGAAGCTTGGAGCGTTTCGGTTTCCGGCGGCCTGGCCTATGTCGCGGACGGCCAGAGCGGCCTTCAGATCATTGACGTAAGCAATCCCACATCGCCGCAACTTCGCGGCGCCTACGATACGCCAGGCGGTGCCAATGGCGTTTTTGTTTCCGGCGGCCTGGCCTATGTCGCGGACGGCCAGAGCGGCCTTCAGATTATTGACATAAGCGATCCCTCGTCTCCCACACTTCGCGGCTTCTACGATACGCCGCGGAATGCCTGGGACGTTTTCGTTTCCGACGGCCTGGCCTATGTCGCTGACGAATGGAACGGCCTTCACATCATTGACGTAAGCAATCCCACATCGCCCACGCTTCGTGGTTCGTGCGATACGCCGCGCAATGCCTGGGACGTTTCCGTTTCCGACGGCCTGGCCTATGTCGCTGGCGAAGGGAGCGGCCTTTGGATTCTCCGCTACACGGGGCCGCGCCCCGCCGGCGCAACGCGGCCCTGACATCTGGATCGCTGACAGCACGCCAGCGCTCGTTGTTGCCACTTCAGTGGCGCTCCTTGCCGCCTGAAGGCGCGACTACGAACCGATCTTTGGGGGAAGGGATCACTGCTATCCAAGACAAGTTCAGAAGAGTCGGGTGCCGCCCTCCCGCGGTCCGCCTCAGGCGGATAGCCGGCCGGGTTGTGATCGAAGCGTCACCGAGGGGACGGTCGTCCTGGCCTGTCCCCCGCCCTTGAAAATGCTTCGGTCAACCCCCTCATGCCTCAAAAAACCCAAGGCCCCCATGCGGGGGGATATCCACTAATCCGCCTGAGGCGGAGAGGCCAATTGTCCATTTCACGGTGAACCAGGACAGGTTCTCAACCCGCGTAGATCTTCCGTCTCTCGACGTTGTACTTCATCCGTTTGCCCTTGAACAGCGCGTCGGCGGCCATGATCGTTGCCGCCGCGTGCTGATGGCCAAACTGAATGTCGGCGTTTGGGCGCTTGCGCGTGCGAATGCACTCCAGCCAGTTTTCCATGTGCGATTGCGACAGCTCAGGCTTGATCTTCTGGGTTTGAACCTTGGAATCTTTGCGGCCACCGTCGGCCGAGATCGTCATGATGTTCGGCGTCATGTGGTCGTTGCCGATCACGAGCGTCCCGTCGGTTCCATATACTGCGAACTGGCAGCCGGCCGAGTTGCCCAGTCCAAACCCCCAGTCGAAGAGGAATCCTTCGGGATAGTCGAGGACGGCGTGAAATGTGTCCGTATGTTGGCGGCCGTCTTTCCAAACATAGATGCTGCCGTTGGAAACAGCGCTGGCCGGATATTTGGCCCCCGTCAGCAGATGAACGGCGTCCACATAATGGCTCATCCAGAGTCCCGAAAGCCCATTGGTGCACTCGCGATAGAAGTGCCATCGTCGCAGCAGGCTGGGATCGAAAGGTCGCCTGCGCAGGTTGAGCAGATAGGCCTTCCAATCAACCTCCGTTTCCTTGCAATCGGCAAACGAGCGGTTCCAGCGCCCCTCATTGAAGTTTGCCTGTGCACAGATGCGGTTGATCTTGCCGATGACACCGCTGGCCAGCACTTTCGAGGCCGCAATGAAGCTCCCGTCACTGCGGAACTGGGTGCCTGCCTGCACAATCCGATTGCCCTTGCGAGCCAAATTGAGCGCCTCATTGGCGCTGTCGAGTTCCATCGTCATCGGCTTTTCGACATAGACATCCTTGCCGGCCTTGAGCGCTGCGACCATGATCGGCCCATGGGCGAAGTCGGGCGTGGCAATCACCACGGCGTCAACGTCTTTCAGCGCCAGGAGTTCGCTGAACTTGGTGAACTGGCGCGGCTCTTTGCCGGTTGCTTTTCCGACGGTGGCGGCGGCACGACGGAGATTCGGCTGCCACACGTCGCAGACGGCTGTGATCTCGACGTTCATCTTCTTGGATAGCGATTGGATCGAAGCGAGATGGGCCGAGGCTCGGTCGCCAACCCCGATCACGCCGATCGAAAGACGCTCATTGGCTCCGTATGCCCGTCGGACCACCGAAGCACTTGCACCGAGCGCGGCGAGACCTGTTGAGGTCCGCACTAGAAATCTGCGGCGAGACATCGTCTCCTCCAACATCGCACTCCTCCGTAAATGTGTCGCCGGGGATGAAGTGGGTAGCACAGGCTTCCCGCTTGTGTAGATGGCCGTTTCTCTTCCCGCGCGACACGAGATGAAACCACTAACATAGCCTTCCAGCCTCCGTGAGATCTGCAAAGCCGAAGGTCCTGTTTCAATGGGTATGCCGGATCGCAACATTTTGCAACAGTGTTCTGTGATCAGTCCACTGTTTCTTGACTCGGCCTTCTGCTCTTGGTATAGACCTGCTCAGAATTACCTTACTCGGTGAGGGAGTATTCGCATGGCCGACAAGAGAAAACCGACAAAAGAATCGGATCGAACTGTCACTCGCAAGGGCGACCAGCTGGTCGCTGTGCTCCGCGATGATGTGGACCGCAGGGACTTCGAGCAGCGTTTGCGCGCGAAATGCGAGGAGGCGGGAATGAAAGTTCCGCCGTTTGTCCCTTACGGCGCGGGCGAACGCGTTGCCATCGCATGCAAGAGTCGCGACCAGGCAATCTTTGTGCTCGATTTCGCCGAAGAAGCAATCGCTGAAATGCCTGAATGAAAGTGAATGATGAACAAAGTATCTAACAGCACCCTGAGGGATGTAGCAAAGGGATGTAACGGAGGGCAGACTCGCTCACGGTTTCTCAATGCGAGCGGGTATCGCCGTTGCGCCTCCCCGGACGCACCGAACGTAGTTGTAGATGCGGATGACATCCCCCTGCGGACCGCGGCCGTGCGGAAAGGTGGCGGGATCGCCGCTCTTGGGATCGCTGCGCTGCGCTCCCGCACCGTGGACGTCGAGCAATTGATAGTTGCCCCATCCCGGCGGGAACTGCATCCAGCCCAGGGCGCGGCCGAAGGCAACGTAAATGGCGGCGGTCCCTTGCCGGTCGGGAGGCCCGTCCAAGTGGGTCGTGCTCGACCAGAAGAACGGATACTCGCCATCACTGATCTGGGTGGTCTGGAACATCGGGTCGATAGCGGGAGAATGGGTCACGGCCGGCGCCCGGGTATAGTCAACGATGCTCTGTAGTTCCTTGGCGTTGGGAAGCCGCCGGCCATGTCATGTGAGCCTGCTCACTTCTTGTAGTCACTTCTGGCTGATGTCCCACCGCAACTTACGGGATTCGCGTGGCCCTTGCCATGGCTTGCCGCCCAACTTCAATTCCTTTCCATCCTTGACTGCCGTGCCACTGGGACCGAAGCCGAACTCAGTGACATATTGCCATGTGGTGGGAGACTGTGTTGCTTTACTTTTCTTCTCGGCCATCGGTAGCAATTCATCCAGACCGACTGACACGGTCTGCCACTCGTGGGATGCCTTCAGTTTCTTCTCAGCCACGTATGAACCCGTGAGTTTTTCGGGAAAGGTGCTCCACTCATTGTATTTGAACTGAAACACCAAGAACCTGCACCAGACCGGGGAGTTTTCTCCCGCCTTTTGGAGAGCCGTAGATCGCCGCTATCAGCGCCTTCCGGCCCAACGGCCCGTCCGCCTTGTAGAGGTCATCGCCGCCGTCCACGAATGTGATACCCCTCGACGTGGGCTTGCATTTCGTGCTCAATCTTGTCGTTCGCCAAGAATCGGAACGCCAGGGTTTCCAGCAACCTGGCACACCCGACGCTCAGGGCAACGGTGCGACCCATTATGCTGACGAATCTTCTTGTGTTGCGAGCGATTCTTCTGCGTTCAGTTTCGCCAAGGAAAATGAGCAACCTGTCCCCGCAGTGGTTGTCCTTGGCTTCGCTCAGGCCGGTTGTCCTGGAATCGGGACAACACCCTCCTTCGGGATTTCCACGGAGTCGGTCTCAAAATCTTCGGCCGTCGGCTTGAGCGTGAGGTCGTAAAGATCCGGCTTCTTCTTCGGATCCTCCATAATTTCTTCCCAGAAGACCCGCTGGCCGGTATAGGCCGAGATTCTTCCCAGGACCGCTGCCGCCGTGGATTCGGCAACCTCTCGTGCATGATCGAGCGGTTTTCCCTTCGACACGCAGTAAAGTGTATCCACCTGCTCTTGCACGGCGTCATTTGGCGCTTGCGGTAGGTCGGAGGGGATCGGCGATGCTTTTGGCTTTGGACCGTTGCGGCCGTCCGTCAGACCCTTTTCGTAAACGAACTCATGACCGGTCCAGTTCCAGCAGCCTTTCACCTGGCGGCACATGCTGTGGATGTGGACGCCGTCGCCGTAGTCGAAGTCCACGCTAAAGAAATCGTACATGTCGCCGGCCGGGCGTCGGGCGCGTCCTCCAAAACCGACCGCGCTGACTGGCGGATGCCCGACGAACCAGTTCGCCGTGTCAATATTATGGACATGCTGCTCAACCAAGTGATCGCCCGACAGGGCAATCCAGTTCTGCCACGATCGAACGAGGTCCGCCGGCTCTTTGGGATTCAGGGGCACCCGGTTGAAGAAGTGACCGGTGCAGAACGCGATACGGCCTCCGTAGAGACGGCCCAAGGCCTTCTCGACGGCCACCGCTTGTTGCGTGTTGATGGCATCCCAGTCATGGCGATTATCCACGCCCGAGACGATCACGAGCCCCTTCTTCTTCGCCAATTCGCCGGCCTCGATGACACGGCGGCAGCCCGGTGGGTCCACGGCCACCGGCTTCTCGATGAAGGCGTGCTTGCCGGCCTTGATGCAGGCCTCGAGGTGCAGCGGCCGGAACAGCGGCGCCGTGGCCATCAGCACGATCTCCACGTCGGTCTCGAGGAGTTTCCGGTAGCAATCGGGCCCGCCGAAACAGCGTTCCGGCGGCAGCCCGTACGGCTTGCCCGCCTTTTCGGCCCGGTCTTTGAAATAGTCGGCCGTCGCGATCACCTGCACGTTGAACTCGAGCAGCTTGCCTGCCTCGATGCTTTGGCGCAAAGCGCCGCTTCCCCGGCCGCCACAGCCGAGCAGGCCGACTTTGAAGGTCTTCCCCTGACCCTTCGCCGTCGCTCCCAGGATCATGGGTGTTCCCAAGGCAACTCCTGTGGTTCGCAGAAACTCCCGTCTCGAAACGCCTCGATCTACCTTCTTCATCTGTTTATCCTCCTTTCCAGTGACCGTTCTATCGCAACAATGCGAAGTTGTGGACAGGCAAACTCCTTTCAGGCCAAGGATGTTGACCAATCCGAACGAACCTGTGGCGCTCCGGGTAAACGTAACCTGCCAAGTCAGATGCCGCAAGAACAATCCTGCACTACCGGAACAGCGACAACGCCGCAGTCAGCGATTGCGCCCAGCCCGATGTCGCAACAGATTTGCCTCAGCAGTCGCTTTGTCCAGTACCGCCCTGGTAGTCCTTCACGTCGTAACGGATGGAAAAACGCGGCATGTCCGCCTCGGGCGGATTGCCCATGAAGATTCACGGCCAAGATGGCCGTGCCACAACGGGCGTTTGGCAGGCCAACAGCCTGCCAAACGCTATGAAGTTATCCATCAACATGGACGTGACAGAGTACCAGGAATAGCATCACGCTGGCCTTGACATCGCTGCGAAGTCTGCTTTGACTGATTTCCACTGCATGGATGCACGGAGGCGATACATGCGATACGGCGTCTGTTTTGTGCGTGCGATCCTCGCCACAACGCTGGCTTCCGGGGGCGTCTCGCAGCCCGTAACAGCCCAACCAGATCCTCCCGGCAATCTGACGATCGCCAGCTTCTCTTGTGATGTCACACCGCCTGTGGGCCATCCGCTGTGCGGGGGATGGATCAAGCCGCTGGCCGTCGTTGACGAACCGCAATTGGCCAAAGGGGTTGTCCTGTCGGACGGCAAGACCCGCTATGTTCTGTGCGCCCTCGATTGGTGTACGGTGCACACGGAGTCGTATGACTTGCTGCGCAGAAAGATCGCCGCGGCAGCCGGTATATCCGACTCGCAGGTGGCCGTCCAAACCGTTCACCCGCATGATGCACCCATCGCCGACGTCAACGCCCAGCTTCTCCTGGAGCGCGAGACTTCGCCGCCGGCCCACTTGGACCTCAAGTTCATGGACGAGGTTGGGGATCGTGTTGCCGCAGCGGTTCGAGAGGCCATGAAACAGATGCGACCGTTCACCCACGTCGGTTATGGCAAGGGAAAAGTCGAGAAGTTCGCTTCCACCCGGCGTGTATTCCTGGAAGACGGTAAGATCCACGTGCGGGGGAGCTCCACGAAGGACCCAGTCCTCCACGCAGCGCCGGAGGGCCGGATTGATCCCTGGCTGCGCACGATCACCTTCTTCGACCAGGAGACCCCGATCGCGCGCCTCCATTATTATGCCAGCCATCCGCAGAGCCATTACGGCGAGGGCCGGGCGAGTCCCGATGTCCCAGGGCTGGTTCGGGCGCGGTTGGAACGGGAGGAAAAGATTCCCCACATCTATTTTACCGGGTGTGCGGGGGATGTGGCCGCCGGAAAGTATAACGATGGATCAGATGAAGCCCGTGCCCAGATGACCGAGCGACTCGTTGCCGGCATGAAGGAAGCGATTCGCGCGACCCGGAAAGTGCCGGTTTCCGACATTTCCTGGAAGACCAACGAAGTCCGTTTCGCGCCGCGCACCGAGCCCCAATTCGCCGAGGCCGCGTTCCGCCGGACGATCGCCGATCCCAAGGCTCCGTCGGCGAAAAGACTGAAGGCCGCCCTCGCGCTGGCATGGTACGACCGCGTCAAAAAGCGCCCCGATATTGACTTGAGCTGCCTGCGGCTCGGTCCGGTCTATATCCTCCACCTGCCGGGCGAGCCCTTTGTCGAGTATCAGTTCTACGCCCTGAGCCGCCGCCCACACGACTTTGTCGCCGTGGCCGGTTATGGCGAGGGCGGTCCGGGCTACATCTGCACCGACAAGGCGCTCACCGAAGGCGGCTATGAACCGACGGAATCGCTTGTCGGCCCACCCAGCGAGCAACTTCTCAAGGACGCTTTGGCCGAACTGCTGCGCTGATCGCAAAACGGCGACTGGCTCCGACTGCTTCCTGGGGGGTGCCTGTCCCCGCTTTGCATCGTGCTCGTCATGTCGTTGTGGTCGAGATGTCATTGAATCACGACGACACAACGACCACAACGCTGCACGGGATACGCCATCGTATTTGCGAATACGTGTACTAAGTATAGTCCAACACAATTAAGGGGCCAAATTCGTTTGGTTTGATCGACCTAGGACACAGGCTGGAAGCCTATACCACCGTCTCAAGGGATTTCTCTATTGGTGGTATAGGCATCTTGCCTGTTCCTATTCTTGGTCAGTAAAAGCCACTCTGCTCACCGGCAATGTGGGCGTGCCGATTTTGATCCCCAGATTCTGTTTTGGTGTACTAATAAGCTACAGTGTTCCATTGGATGTCCATTTCTCGATCGTTGGCGTCGGTTTAGTATGAATGCTCTTGACGCGTTGCAGGGCTTTGGGAAAGCTGCCACCGATTTCCAGGAAGTAAAAACTGAGCGGCGGGAGTCGTCCTAAGGGAATGCGTATTACGCAACCCGTATAAGACGCAGAAATCGCCGTGGCAACCAGCCCCATGGGGCCTGATTGAGCAGGACTTACACCGTCCGGGATCAAGAAGCAACTGCGTGTTATGCAGAAGGCAAAAGCCTGTCTAAAGGACTTATACGGAACTGTATATACAGAAGTTCGGCAAAGATATGGAGGTCAAAATGAGGGTTGTAAAAGAGATAGAGATCGAAGGTAAGAGAGCCGTAGCATTATTTGATACCGGCTCTATCCATACCTATGTTGCATTGCGACTTTTAGAAGGCGTCCCTATCCGTTCTATATCCGAACCTTACAAAGTAGCATTGGGCGGAAGAACAATCGAGGTGAAGACCTATTGTTCGGTTGAGGGTAAAATTGAAGGCTTGGTATTCCACACGGAAGTAATCCCCGTTGATGAAGTGGGAAAAGTGGATGGGAAAATCGTTGATGTTCTTATTGGTGCCTTAACGATGGAGGAATGGGAGATAATTCCCAATCCAAAGGATGCGACCCTAGATCTATCAGGTTTGAAGAGAAGAGAGTTTACTGAATTCTACGAACCAGAGTCAGAGCTTGAAAAGCTTAATTACAGGCGGAAATGGAGCTGTTTGCCTAACAAGGGCCTGCACCCGACCGCCAAAGGCGGCGGCTGAGCGTGACCGTTCGGCTGATAACTGACAAAAGACAGGTGAAACACGATGGAGCTGCTATTCGAATGGGACCCGAAGAAGGCGCGGCGCAATCTTGCCAAACACGGCGTCTCGTTCGACGAGGCGAGTACCGCCTTCCGCGATGTCATGTCCATCACGATCAGCGATCCGATACACTCGGAAGATGAGCAACGGTTTGTCTTGATTGGATGCTCGTGCCGGAATAGACTCTTGGTAGTCGTTCATACAGAGCGAGGCGAGCGGGTTCGTATCATCAGCGCGAGACCGGCCACCACAACAGAAAGGTTACGCTATGAAGAAGATGCGCAATGATCCTGAGATGTTGGAAGAATACGACTTCAGCCGCGGAGTCCGGGGCAAGTACGCGAAACGATATCGAGAAGGGACCAATGTGGTGGTCATTGATCCCGACGTTGCCGAGTATTTTCCTGACCACGATTCGGTAAACAAATCACTCCGCAGCCTCGTTGCGATCATAAAGAAGCGCAGAAAAGCCGAACAATTGCATCCAGCCGACCGTTAGAGCCGAGCTACCTTAACGGCGGCTGACCGCCAGGGTTAAGGCGTTCTCTTGGAAGTGATGCAAATGGACAAATCACTGACAGCGTATTCCGAAAACCCAAGTATGGCTACATCGGTTATGTCGAAGAACTTCCAGGCGCAGACACGCAAGGACGCTCTCTTGAGGAAACCAAAAAGAACTGGATAGAGGCAGTCCGTCTTGTCCTTGAGGCGAATCGTCAACTTGCCGAAGAGGAACTTGCCGGAGCGGAACACATCAAACAGCTACTGGGGCGCGTGACGGTTTGAAACGGAGCGATTTGATCCGTCATGTGGAAGCGCAAGGCTGCGAATTCCTGCGAGGGTGGCAACCATGCCGTTTACGTGAACCGCAGAGAAAAGAAGGTCACAACAGTTCCACGACACCGGGAGATTGATGAAAATCTCTGCAAGAGAATCTGCAAAGACCTGGGCATGGCAATGCCGCGGCCGGTCATTCCGGCCCAACCCCGCCACGCGGCTGAATTCCAGCGCTGGGTGCTGAGATGAGAAGTGCGATCAAAAGGATGAAACTATACTCCATCACATTTGCGACGGTCTTCTTGATCATGCTGGTAGCTGTGCTCCGCTCTTCCTGGGCGGGGGAGAGGAACACGAGCATTCGGTCAAGCGTTCCGGCGGCTGAGGTCGGGCTTGAGTTGATCCGCCCCAGCAAGGATGGGACTCATTTTGTCGGTGCGGAATCGGGCGCCAAGTTCGTTGCCTGGGGTTTCAACTACGACCACGACGATTCCGGTCGCCTCCTCGAGGACTACTGGCGCGACGAGTGGCCGACCGTTGCGGGAGATTTCAAGGAGATGAAAGCGCTCGGCGCCAATGTTGTTCGGATTCACCTGCAACTTGCGAAATTCATGGCATCGCCCGAGAAACCCAACCAAGCGGCCCTCGGGCAGCTGGCGCGCCTCGTCGGGTTGACCGAGGAAACCGGACTTTACCTCGACATTACGGGTCTGGGCTGCTACCACAAAAAGGACGTGCCTGAATGGTACGACGCGATGGACGAGGCCGGGCGCTGGGCCGTCCAGACGCTGTTCTGGGAGGCGGTTGCCAAGACTTGTGCGGAAAGTCGCGCAGTTTTCTGTTACGACCTGATGAACGAGCCGATCCTGCCCGGCGCGAAAAAGCCGGAGACCGACTGGCTGGCGGGCGAGTTCGCAGGCAAGCACTTTGTGCAGCGCATCACGCTCGACCTGGCGGGGCGCACGCGAGAACAAGTGGCCAAGGCCTGGGTTGACAAGCTCGTCGCGGCGATCCGAAAGCACGACGCTCGCCACATGATAACGGTGGGGGCGATCCCCTGGGTTCTCACGTTCCCAAAAGCCAAGCCGCTTTTCTACTCAAAGGAAGTCAGTGGGAATCTGGATTTCGCCAGTGTTCACTTTTATCCCAACAAAGGCGAAATTGAGAAGGCGCTCACAGCGCTTGCCGCTTACGACATCGGCAAGCCCCTCGTTGTGGAAGAGATGTTCCCATTGAAGTGCACTATGGAGGAATTGGACGATTTCATTGACGGCTCGCGCAAATTTGCCGATGGTTATATCGGTTTCTATTGGGGCAAGACCATCGAGGAGTACAGCCGGGGGAGTCTCGATCTGGCTGGTGCTGTCACGAAGGGCTGGTTGGAATACTTCCGCGCCAAAGCGCCTGAGATTCGGAAATGAGAGGACAGGTTGTTCATCTCTTTTCTTATCTTGGAGCCGGGACGGCTCGCTTAGCTCGAATCCTTCCATTTGGCCATTGAAATAGATAAGGCGTCCCCTCATTTGGGTTGACGCTGAGTCTTCCTGTTGCGATCTTGTCCGCTGAAGCGAGAGTCCACCGAGAGGCAGGTCGAAGCTGCGACGATAACCTTGATTTGGAGGAGTGATGGCGATGGGGAACAAGAGAAACTACGAGAACCCACGAGAAACACGACGAGCGTTTTTCAAGGCAACGGGCACGATTGCCGCCGGCCTGTGCCTGACGGGTCAGTCGTCCGCGCAAGCGGCCAAAAAAGCCAAGGCAGTCAAGGAAACACTGGCCCTGAACGGCGGGCCGAAGGCCGTCACTTACCCGCAGACGAACGCCCATCGCTGGCCGCGCTACGGACCGGACGAGGAAAAGGCGATCATGCAGGTGGTCCGAAGTCCCAGCTATGCTCGGATTGATGAGCTGGAAAAGGACTGGAAAGAGTACCTCGGGGTCCCCTATGTGAGGGCGTACTGCAACGGCACCAGCGCCATGATGACGATCTTCTTCTCGCTCAGCCAGGACCTTCCGCGCGGCAGCGAGATCATGACACCCAGCTACACGGCCTGGGCCATCGGTTCGATGTGGCTCTTCGGTCTGGTGCCCGTCTTTGTGGACATCAACCCTCGGACGCTCAACTTCGACCTGGACGACGCCAAACGCCGCCTGACCAAGCAGACCAAGGCGCTGATGCCGGTCCATTGGCTCGGTCTGCCCTGCGAGATGGACCAGATCTGTGACTGGGCCAAGGAGAAGGGATTGATCGTCCTGGAAGATGCCTGTCATGCCCACGGGGCCTCGATGCAGGACAAGTATATGGGGTCGTGGAGCCGGATGGCGGCCTTCAGCTTTCAAACCAGCAAGGTGTTGCCCGCCATCGAAGGCGGCATGGGAGTCTATCAGCAACGGGAGGACTTCGAACGGGGAACAACCCTTGGCGACTACACGAAGCCACGCACCTTCCCCGAGGACAGCCCCTATCGCAAGTATCAGGGCTCGGGGTTCGGGCCAAAGATGCGCATGCATCCAATGGCCGCCGTCCTGGCACGCTGCCAATTGCGGGGGTTGAACGAGCGCAATGCCAAGACGGTGGCGCAGGTCCGTCGTCTCAACGACCGCATCCTCCACCTGCCGGGTCTCTATGAGCAGCCCGCGCCGTCTGACATGAAACGCGTTTACTACGCCTATGATATGCTCTTCATTGACGAAGCGAAGGCGGGCATGTCGCGCGAGGCGTGCGTTAAGGCGCTTCAGGCTGAAGGGGTCAGATGCTCCGCTTATACGTACACCCTCCAGCACAAGTTGGCATTCTATGCCGAGGAAAAATGGTGGCACCACAAGCCCATCATCCCCGACTTGCCCGGCTCGGAGCAAGCCAACCGAACGACGATCGCTCTGCCCTTGATCACCGCCGAGATACCGGAGCTTGCGGACCAGTATGCCAAGGCTTTCGAGAAGGTGTGGGCGCACCGCGAGGAACTGGGGAAAGCCTGAACGGTGAAGGTGGGCGTCTGCCTGGAGGCCCTCGACGCCGCGTTGACGCAGGGGAGGGCGGAGATTTTCAACAGTACCCTCACCGGTTACTTGACTGGCGGACACTCGCCGAGGTCTATTCGGCGGCAAAAGGGCCGGGTTTCCCGCCTGCAGGCCGGTCGCCCGGACTCGCCCCGTCGGGCGCTACACGCTGAACAGGGAATTGCCCTGAGAAGCTCCTTTCATCCTCCAAGAGAACAAGCACCTTTTCTCGGCATGCGTGCGTCTCGCGAAATCGCGAGACGCACCCCGGTCGGACCAGACATGCGAAACAGACTTGCAGCCACGAAGATTCTGCGTTAGATCCCCAATGGCAAAAATAGCAAAACAGTGTGACCCAAATCTGCTTCGGAGGCAAGGACGATGAGGAAGATCGTATGTTTCCAGGTGAGAGTTGCCGTGACGCTTGCGGTAATCTTCGGCATCGTTCAGAAGCCAGTTTCGGCTGCCGACACGTCCACCGCCGGTCTGACAACTGTCGAGATCACGGGCAAGGTTCTTGTGAAAGACACCATGCGCCTCGGCATCAATCTGGGCGGCGATGCTTATTACTCAGGAGCAGCTCTCGTCAAAAAGCGGGTCCAGGAGAACTTCGAGGGCACGACCTACCGGCAGTGTCATTTCGGTCCGGTGCAAGATGAATATGGCGCGACAACGTGGTTCGGAGGATTGGGGTCGCCGTGGGACGAAATTTTGAAAGGCGCGAAGTTCACGATTCTGTCCGGTCCCGCAAAAGGCATCACCGGCACCATCAAGGACATCACCACCAAGAAGGCAATGCACGAGGGTAAAGAAAGGGATTTCCGCTACTTTGCCTTTGACAGGAAAGTCCCAGCCGGACCCGCGAATGTGGGATTGCTGGTCGAAACATTTCGTGTGAAGGATGGGCAATTCCGAAGTCTGGATGGGTTTTGGACCTCAAAGTCCAACCGCATTGCGATCGGCGATGTTCCGCCGGGATCGTTTGGATGCGCTGCGGCTTGCCTGGATGGCTTCGAGGGAAAGGCCCACCTGCGATTCGCCACCCACTATCAGCGCTACGGCGAGACGAACGGTGCCTGGAAGGCTCGCTTCTGGGCAAAGGCGAAATCGGGAGCGCCCTCGCTTCAGGTCGTTTGCGACCGAACCGAATATGGCGAAGCGAAGAAGGCCGAGCTGAAACCTGAATGGCAGAAATATGAGCTGACACTCGCCGCCCGGAACGTCCCCGAACCCAAGAGCGAAAAGGACAACCCAATGCTTGCCTTTCGTTTCGAAGTGACGGGAGGAGCAATCCTGCTCGATGACGTGGAAATCTGGATGGAAGGCGACACCAATCCAACCATCTTCCGCGACGATTGCATCGAGACGTTGAAGCGATTCAATCCAGGTGTAATCCGGTATCTTCAGATGGGAGGCAGCACGCTCGACAACACACTACTCCCCATCTTGAAGCAATATACATTCGCCAGTCAGAATAGCACCAAGGCGGGCCCTTATGAATCGCATTTGCAACATCCCTATAGCCTCCACGAGATGTACGAACTATGTGAATACATCGGTGCCGATCCCTGGTACAGCCTGCCGGGAATTCTGAGCTATGACGAAATGAAGAATTTTATGGAGTATATCGGCGCGCCGCCAGATGTCGGTTATGGTAAACTTCGTGCTGAACTAGGCCATCCAAAGCCATGGACCGACGTGTTCAAACACATCCACATCGAGTTTGGAAATGAAGCGTGGAACAATGCCGGCCCCTACCAATGCGGCGGATTCAACGGCCAGGATTACTGGAAGGACTTGATCGCTCTGGGTAAGAGTTCGCCTTACTACAAGACCGACGTCGTCTTTCACGCCGGCGGCCAGGCGGCCAACTCATGGCTCAACCGAGCCATCATGAGCAGGGTTCCGAATGCCGACCGCTTTGCCGTAGCTCCTTACGTCATTCACAACTTCTCGAAGGCTGAGGCCGATGCGCTCGATACGGATGACAAACTTTTTCGCTGGGCGTTCGCCTATCCGATTTGGCGCTCGCGGAGCAAAGATGGAGCCATGTTTCAGAACTATGAGCTTGCACAAAAAGCAGGCATCGAATTGTCGGTCTATGAAATGAATCATCACATCACGGGTGGCGATGGCCCGCTCGAACCGAGGAACGAAATTGTCACGTCAATCGGCGGGGGTCTCAATGTCGTGAACGCCATGCTCATGATGATGAAAGAACACCACATTCGAAGTCAGTGTCTGTTTTCGCTTGCCCAACATAGCTACAACGCCCAAGGGGTCGGCCCGGTTCGGCTTTGGGGAACAGCCCTGAACATGAGAAAAGGGCATGAGCGCTATCGGCCGACGTTCCTGGCCTGCGCGATGGCCAACAAGGTAATCGGCGGCGATCTTGTGGAGACCATCCACACCGGACTTGACCCAAAGTTTTCGGCCACGGGGATTTTCAGTGGGAGAAAGGGAACAGAGACGGTCGCCGACCTTCCAAAAATTTGGAGCTACGCGTTCGCCGACGGAAAGAAACGGGGATTGATTCTGATCAATCTCGACACATTGCGGACACAACCCGTGGCCGTCAGGTTTGCCGGCGATGTGGCAGAAAGTAGCGCTCGCTCGTGGCTTCTGCGCGCCGATTTGATCGCAGCGAACAACGAATTCGAAGTCGCTGAACCTCAAGTGAAAACCCAGGAAACGAATGTCGCGGATTTCGCCTCGGGCAAACGCTTCGTCCTGCCGCCATTTTCGATGCTGGCGCTTTCGTGGGAACTGAAGTAAGCAGCAATCTCGACCGTTCGATGTGCTGGCAGGCGGAGCTGTCACTTGCGGCGCTGGCTGTAAATCGCCACGAAGTCATAGGTTCTTCCGATTCCATCATACGGGCAGTGGAGATAGGCCCGTCCGCCGCAGTAGGGCGGTATAACATCAGGCTTGCCCTGAATGGTGGCAGCGAGGTGCAGAAGCGCAAGCGCCTCGATACTATCCACTCGCGCAAAGAGAAGATTCTTGCTGGCGACGAAGAAACCTTGGTGGAAACGATCCTTCAGGATGTTGTCGCCGATCCGTTTGGCCATTTCCAGATAGGCTCGCCTGCCTGTTTTTTTGTAAAGGTCCAGGAAACCAAACAGCGCGTGCGGCTCGGAGCAGCGTGTGGCCATCTTGAGACTGCCTCCAGCGCCCGGTTTGGAACCGATACCGCCCAGGCCGTTGCCCCGGCCAATGTCGCGCGCCATTTCCCACATAAACGGATCGCCCGAAAGTCGGTAAGCCATCGCGTAGGCCCAGAAAAACAACGTATCCGCCGGGGCAGCCTGGAGTGTCGTTCCCTTTTTACCATAATAGCCATCGCGCTTGATCACATAGCCCGTCAGGGTCGTGCCGTCGCTGATCATCGGCAGGAAAGAATTGGTTTCGGCTTTGTAGGCATGTTTCCCATAGGCGGTGAGATCCTCGATCGCCCACTGCTGGAAATCCTTTCCTGCTTCGCCGAGCATCTCGCCCAGATGCAATTGGCATAGCGACACAATACCGTATCGCGTGTTGCAATGGTGGGTTTCGAGGAGCGTGCCCTCCAGGACTTTTTCTCCGAACTCCGGCCCAAATTGCTCCTGCGCGCGATCGGCCTGGATGCGGCTATATTGATAGCCGCCCAGACCGGTCTTGGGGTTTCGGGTTTCGACATAGCGGTGGGCCATTCGCTTCGCCCAAACGAGCGGTCCGGCCTCTCCAGCGAGCTTGTGGAGAATCGCCGCGGCGTAGAAGAGATCGCTTCCCGTGTTAACGAACGTGAGGCCCTTGCCGACGAAAAACACATTGCCACCCTTGTATTCATTGGCCCAGAGATTGCCCATCTCTTTCGCATAGAAACCATGACGGTTCATGTCGAGATTCGACCAATCGAGAATGTGGCCGTCCCAGAAGGCTTCGATGAACCGCCGCGTGGCTTTGGCGTCCACTTCCCACATCAACTCATAGTCGGGATAGTTACATTTCAGCTCGTGCCGATAGGCTTCGCCGACTTGTTTTTCGGTCGCGGCGTCATAGCACCAGTGTCCGCCCCAATAGAGCAGTCCGCTTGGGCTGTGAAGATTGTCGAATGCATAGCGAATGGCATCGGTTGCGGCCTGACGATACTTCGGTTCGCCGGTCAGTTTGGTCAGCCCATCGAGCGTGCGGAAAAGAACCTGCTGGCTGGCCTGGTTCGAGAGGATCCACGGCTCGCCCTTTCGTTTCCATGTGGCCGGCTCGCGCGTGTCCACGTTCAGGCCATCAATGAAAAGTGGCGTAGGCTTTGGCCCATAGACATCTTTCCCGTGCTGGAGAACATTGTCGGCGAACGTGCGAACCGCCTCAATGTATCGGTTCGCCTCATCTCCGCCAGCACCGAGCGCAACAGGAACAACCATGACTCCAAGACATGCCGTAACACCGACCAAGCACCGGATCTTCATCGAGTGCGCCTCCTTGATTTGAGAATGCCGTGCTATTTGCCTATTGCGATTTTTCCGGTTTGACTTCCACCTTTCGACGATCCTCGATTCTCGTTTTTGCCTCGATGGTGTTTCCTTCCAAAACCACCTGACCTACCTTCTCTTCGATTCGGACACCAACCGTCTGAGTCCTTACGGCTTCGGGGCGCGTGTCGCGGATCGTGTTGTTCTTGCACACGAGATCGTTTGTCTCGCCGCGAATTCGGATGCCCGCCGCCTGACCGCCAGTCCCGTTGTTCTCGATCACATTGTCTTCGAGACGATTGCGATGGGCGGCCATTCCCAATGTTTCGTTGCGGAAAAAGATTCCATCGCTTTTGTTCAAGCGAACCTGGTTGCGCCGCAACAGATTGTCGGAATCCTTGTGACCAATTGAAATGCCGAATTGCCCATTTTCCTCCAGAATGTTGTCTTCGAAAAGCCCATGCCGAACGCGCCAGCAAAGAAACAACCCATCGGTCCCATTTCGGCGTGCGATGCATTTCCGAACGGTCGGGCGCTGCGATCCGCTCCCGGGATGAATGCCCAGCCCTGCATTGTCCTCACTCAAGCAATCCGTCACGGTCACATCGTTCGATGACTGGAAGCTAATACCGTCACCATTGTAATTGCGAACCACGCAGCCGGTGATGACCGTCCGAAAAGCGCGATACAGATAGATTCCCGCGCCCCGGCAACCGTTCAGCGACACGTTGTTCTTCTTATTTCCATCAATGGCGATGTCTTCAATGCGTGCCCCTTCGATATGACAACCGCTCACCACAGGAAAGGCCGTTGCGGCTTTGGCCTCATTGGCAACCATACAGTCGGCGTTCAGCGGCTTGCTGATGGAGAAGGTGTTTCCCCTTCGTCCTGTGATTCGCGCCACAGTCGTATGAAAACCTCCCGAACGCGAATCCCAGATGGCCACCCCGTGACCGACCTCGAAGCCGGTTGGGTCCACAACGGTGATCTGCTCTTCGCCATAGTCGCCGTCAAGCGCGAGGGGCGAGACGTGCCCATCGGCGTTGCGAAGGACTGTCTTGCCCTTCTTTCCGTGAACGGTGACAAAAGAGCGCAGATGAAGCGAGTCGTACATGGTGAATTCGCCCTCGCCAATCTCGATGGTTCCTCCTCCGAAACCAGCGATATAATCCACTGCGGCCTGGAGAGCGCGATTGTCGGCGCCGATAATGTCGGCGTTTTCCTTTCCCACCGAAATGCGTGGGAGAGTCTCCATCTGCGAGTGCATCGCGCGTGGCAGCTGGCGTTCGTCCCGCTTTGGTGAGAAGTCCTGCCGAATCTCTAGGGCAGCGAGGATTGTTGCGACACTCAGGACCACTCCGCCCATAAGAATTAACGTCCGAATTCTCATCGTTCACCTCCGTGAAGCCTTGTTGGGCAAGGCTTTCTTGCGCCTTCAATCCATAGAACGTCAATGAGAACCTTGCGGGACCTGAAAAACGTGAGCATCTCGGTTTTGTCTAGGGGTTCGGAGAGTTGGGGTTTGGTCAAGGAGAGAGAGCTTGTGAGGGGGACCTTTTTCGCAAAGGTCTCCCCTCACACACCCCTCCAAAACTTCTGCGCCTTCCTGCGTTTGCTCGCGCGTTTGAGCCTGCGAGCAAACGCAGCGGCGACTCTGTCATTTCCGCCTCCTGGCGGAAATGACAGATGGGAAAGTCTTCGGAAGGGGGTATGGGGGAGAACCCTTCGGTCAAGAAGGGTTTCCCCCATGTTCCTTCACCTTCCAAGGTCCCAAACCAACAAACCCACGCAAAATTGAGACGCACTCGGTAATTTACTTCCCACAAATTCGGCTTGCGCGGAGTCCACAGAAAATGCTCTAGGTTCCCACGCATCTCGCAGATTGTACGTCCATGGGAGTATTAGTTGCATCCGCATTTTCGCAGACGGAGACCTGCAAACCCAACAGAAGGGAGTTCTTCGATGAGAGCGAAGCGCAACGTTTCTATGGACCGGCGCACTTTCCTCAAAGGCGTTGCCGCCGGAGCTTCTGGTCTGACGTTTTCATCTGCATCGGTGAGCCAACACGCAGCCGCCGGAAGAGAAAAGTCCAATCAGCCGAACATCCTATTCGTCTTCAGCGATCAGCAACGATGGGATACGGTTGACTGCTATGGGCAGCCGATTTTCCCAGACCTCACCCCCAATCTGGACCAGATGGCAAACGAAGGCGTGCGCTTCGAACACGCCTTTACCTGCCAACCGGTCTGCGGCCCGGCGAGGGCTTGTCTTCAAACCGGAAAATGGGCGACGGAGACTGGATGTTTCAAGAACGACATCGCTCTTCCTCTCGATGAGAAAACCATTGCCCACCAGCTTTCGGAAGCGGGCTACGAAGTCGGCTACATCGGCAAATGGCACCTTGCGTCCACAGGACATGAGAAAATTGACTATCGCACCAAAGCGATCCCGCCGCAACGACGCGGCGGCTATAAGGACTTCTGGCTGGCTTCGGATGTCCTCGAGTTCACCTCTCACAGCTATGACGGGCACATGTTCGATGGTAACATGAATCAGATGGACTTCCCCAAAGACCGCTATCGCGTGGATTGCCTGACCGACTTTGCCCTGGACTATCTGCGGACCCGGGATCGAAAAAGGCCGTTCTTCCTGTTCCTGTCGTACCTCGAACCACACCACCAGAATGATCACGGCCACTTCGAAGGCCCGCGTGGTTCAAAAGAACGGTTCAAGGATTACCGAGTGCCTGGCGACCTTGTTGGCGCCAAAGGCGACTGGGAACAGGAGTTGCCCGACTACCTGGGCTGCATCTCTAGCCTGGACACAAACCTGGGCCGCCTCCGCGCCGAACTGAAAAAGCTCGGCCTGGCCGACAACACATTGACCGTTTACACAACCGACCACGCGTGCCACTTCAGAACACGGAACGACGAATACAAACGAGCCTGCCACGACAACTCCATTCGTATTCCCGTGGTCATCCATGGCCCGGAATTCAAAGGCGGCGAGGTCATCCGGCAACTTGTCAGCCTGATTGATCTGCCGCCAACGCTGATGGCCGCAGCCGGCATTGCGATGCCACCGACCATGCGCGGCCGTGCCTTGCAAGCGCTGGTCAGCGGCCAAGCCACTGGCTGGCCCGAAGAGGTATTCCTCCAGATCAGCGAGAGCCAGGTTGGCCGCGCGATTCGGACCCAGAGGTGGAAATACTCGGTCCGTGCTCTCGACAAATCCGGCGGAAAGGACATGAACAGCGATACATACACAGAAGATTTTCTATACGATTTGCAGGCCGATCCACACGAGCGAAATAATCTAGTGGGCGACCCGCAGTATGTAAAGATTCGGGCGGAACTGGCCAAAACGCTCAAACGTCGGATGGTCATGGCCGGTGAAAAGGAACCTGTGATCAAGACTGCCCAAGCATGAAGAGCGCGCCTATGATTCGCCCTGTCGTTTCCAGATATATCGAAATCCAAAACGCTTTCATGAGGAACAAGAGCCGATGAATCGCAAACGTTTTTTGCAGCGCGCCGGCGGCCTGGTCATCGCCGGCTATGGCCTGGAACAATCCCGAGGTCAGGTCTCAGCCGAGGCACGACCGGTAACTCAAAATCAGAGCGAATCGTTGCTTCCGACGATTACGATCGGCGGCAAAACAATCACGCGCTTGATCACAGGCGGCAACCCGACCACCGGTGCTTCTCAACCAACGCTGAATCTCTCGCGACACATGGATGAGTACTTTACGGCGGAACGCATTGCCGACCTTCTTGTCCTTTCTGAAAAGGCAGGGATCAATACTTTCCAGCATTCCGCCTCGGACAAGGTTCGCGACGGACTGCGGCTCGCCCAGGAACGCGGCTCGAAAATCCAGTGGGTCTGCTTGACTTCGGACACCAAGGACAAAGCGAGCTGGGAAAAAATCCTGGAGCTCAAGCCGATCGCTCTCGCCCATCACGGTGGGGTGACCGACAAGCTGTTTCGCGAAGGCAAGTCCGAACAGATTCACGATTTCATTAAGAAAGTCCACGACAAGGGGTTGCTGGCGGGTGTCTCCAGTCATGTTCCCAACAACGTTCGCGCGGTCGAGGAAAAGGATTGGGGCAATGATTTCTTCATGACCTGTTTTTACAACGTCGTTCGCACCGAGGAAGAGATGAAACAAGATTTCAAGGGGGTTGCGGTGGACAAGCTTTCCTTCTGGGCCGATGACCCAAAAGCGATGACCGAGGTCATTCGGCAAAGCCGCAAGCCCTGCCTGGGTTTCAAGATTCTTGCCGCCGGGCGACTTTGCTGGAGCCCAGAATCGGTCGAGCAAGCGTTTCAGTATGCGTTTCGGAACATCAAGCCGACCGACGCCGTGATCGTTGGGATGTATCCTCGTTTCGAAGACGAGCCGCAAATCAACGCGGCCTTGACGCGAAAACATGCCCGCACCGGCTGACGCGGGCGGCCTTGGACTTCAAGAGAATCGCGTCAGTAGCGAAAGGGCGCAAAACTACTTCCGCCTTTTTTGCTTTTCGCTCGCGTTTGCGTGTTTCAGGAAATATTCAAAGAAAAGATAAATCTGCTCGTTCGATTCGGGAGTCGGTGTGTGCCCCTCGCGATTGGTCATGGCAACCCTGTTCGAATATCCCAGGAACTTGTTGACGGCGACTGGGTGGTTGAGAGCCTTCCAACGCTCCGGGCGGTCCTCTGAGCCGCCCGAGACAAGGAACGGCCTGGGCGCCATCAAAGCGTGCAGCTCATGGAGGTCATGGCCCTCCTCGATAAGTCGTTTGTACGCCCCTGTGCGAGGATTGTCCTTGGTTGGAATTCCTGGCCGCCGTTTTGTAACACGTTCATAGCCGAGATACCAAGGCTCCCAATAGTTCACATTTGCGCGGCTTTCGTCGAAAACGACGCCTCCGTCCGACCAGACGGCACAGGCGAATTTCTCGTAGAGGCAGGAGGCAAACATCGCCCATTTTCCACCGTACGAATGACCGACGATACCGACACGTTGAGGGTCAACTTCCGACAGGTTCGCTAGAGCATTGTAGCAATTCGCCGCTGCATAGGCCAGAGCGGAAAGAGGCTGGAACTCAGCGTTCTCCTGGCTGGGATAATACAAGGACGCGGGATGCCCGACCGACAGCGCAACAAAGCCTCGCTTGGCCAGTTGATAAGCGAAGTCGCGCAAATCTTTGCCGCGCCCGATGCCCGTCTCCGCCTCATAATAAACGACCACGGCCGCCGCGAATGGTCCCTTGCCGTCAGGGATGAGCAGATAGCCATCCATCGTACGATGATCCGGTGCGACTTCGACTTGCACCTTGTGCTGCGCAAAATTCTCGCGATGCTCTTTCGCAAGGGACTCGATTTTCGGCCTCTCAATCAAAGACGGCCAGCGGCCCATGATCTCATGCCACGTCGCCACTATCTCCTGTCTGCGCTTCTGCCAGTCGTCCGGTGTCTTGACCGGCCTCCCGTCGTAGAATCTCAAGGGCGATTTGTAATTCGCAAAGTCGCCGGCGAACTGCGGTGGTGGAGTGAAAAAGGGCGCGAGCGCCGCGGGTACACCCCCGCTCTCGTCCTCTTGCAAGTCGTCACTGGCCTGACCCCACAACGGCTGAGAAATCATGCAAACCACAAGGGCTATCGCCAAGGCGCTTTTTGCGACCAAATTCAAGGGCTTCATTCCGAATCCGTACCTCCCAAACTGTTCTTAGCTTTGACAAGATACAGTCTTTTCGGCCCATTCACGCCAATGGATACGCTGTAATTTCCTTTGTCGTGATTCACAGATACTTTAATCAGTTCACCCTTCTTGGGGTCTTTCATGTTAGCGATCCATTCAGGTCGTGTGTTGCCCTCGTCGCCATATTGCGTATTGCAGTGAATCTGGTAAATCGCCTGTATGTCCGGAATTTCTCTGAGTGCGCGGAAGGTCTTGGGCTGAATCCCTTTTTTCGGGCCGTTCATCGCCACGCACACGGTCGGACGGATGGCCCGGAGGAAGACGGGATTATTGCTTAGATCCAGCCCATGATGCGTGATTTGAAAAAGGTCCACCTTGCCAACCATGTTCTTCGGATGGGCAAGATGATGTTCCACATTCCAGGTAATATCGCCGCCAGCGAAGAATTTGAACTTCCCGTAAGCCAGAACCAACGCAATGCTCCGCGCATTGTCTCCTTTGTCCGGTTGCCTGATTTCGTAACCCGGCACAGGGGCGTCAACATCGCCGGCAAATCCTTCGATTCTCTTTTCCGCTGCCACACAATGGAGTTTCAGTGGAGGAATCCTGCCCTTCGAATCATTCTTCAGAGGAATATCATTGCCCGCCTTAATTTGTTCAACGTTGCCTTTTGTTGCTTGCCGATACAGTGGATACAAACGCTGAACTGAATCCTTGTCTTCCGTCGGCGCCATGAATCCTTTGTCATAGAACCTTCTTATCGGGATCATTTTGGAAAGCTGTAGAATTCCGCCAAAATGGTCCGAGTGAAAATGTGTCGTGATCAGATGATCTATTTGTCTCAGTCCAGCATACTGCGTCGCCCCATAAATCCGTTCTGCGTCGCGGTGCTTGGGTTCGAGCGAACCCGTGTCAATCAGTATGGACTCTCCCAAAGGAGTAACAATCAAAGTGGACGCCCCGCCGGCCATATCCAGGAAATAGATGTCCAGAGTTTTCAGCTCATCGCTCACCTTCGAGCGCGGGTTGAAAATTGTGCAGGATGTCATACAGAGTGCGACGCAAAACGCGAAAACGGATGGCTTCATGATTTTCTCCTTTGTGCGGAATCTGCAATTCTTAACGTTGTTTTCCTTTCGTCTTCTTCTTCACTTCTCGCCAACGTTGATCCCTATTCCGCCGCTCCCGGTTACTGCTGTTTTCCTGAAACAGTGGGGTCAGAAATCCTCATGCAGTTGGCTCTTTAACATCTCGCGGGACAAAATCGCCACCATATTTTGCATTCTTTTCGCTCGTTCGTGGCAAACAAGTTCAAACTCCGCAGAAGAAAACCGGTCGGGATTCCGCTTGAATGAGCGCCGGGTGCGCTGTGAGCATAACCCATGCGTGGAAGCGAAGCCGCCAGCGGGCCGCCGTGGTCGCTTCTCTTCGCGAGCGTCTTCTTCACACAACGATGGACTTCCAATGGCAACGTATGCTGAGGCCATATCCTTTCTCGAAAGTTTCATCAACTATGAGCTTCATCGCGGGCAAATGAAATACAATACGCGGGCTCTCCATCTGCGCCTCTTCGACCGGTTTCTTCGCAACCTCGGCTCGCCGCATCTGGCTGTTCCTTTGATCCACATCGCCGGCACCAAGGGAAAAGGCTCAACGGCGGCGCTCCTTCATTCGATCGCGGTCGAGGCGGGTTTGCGTTCGGGACTTTACACGTCGCCTCATCTGGAATCCTACTGTGAGCGAATTCAGATTGATCGCATGCCCGTCTCGAAACGACGTTTCGCGGACGCCATCGAATCATTGCGCCGACACCTGGAGCGAAACGGCGTCCGCTTGGCGTCCGGATACCGCACCACGTTTGAACTTTTGACAACCGTGGCGTTCGAGATATTCCGCAAAGCGAAGGTTGATCTGGGAATTATTGAAACGGGCTTGGGCGGGCGGCTCGACGCGACTAATGTCGTCCAGCCCGAACTATCCGTTATTACAACCATCGGCCTCGATCACACCCACCTGCTGGGAACGACCCACGGCGCGATTGCGCGAGAAAAAGCAGGGATCGTCAAGACCGGGCGACCCGTTGTTGTGGCCCGCCAATCCCCTCGTGTCGTGAACGAGGTTTTGGACAGCGTGCGCGAAACATGCCGCCAGCGGAGAAGTTCCTTCTGTTACGCGCCCCGTTGGGTGCGGATTGTTTCACGCACCATCCGACCCGACGGCCAGACGGTACGGTACGAGCTGCGCCGCTCGGCCACAGAAATCGAAGTTCGTCTCCCGTTGCTTGGCCCTCATCAGGCAGAGAATTTGCGCACGGCGTTGGCCGTGATCGAAATATTGCGTGCGCGTGGCTGGGCAATCGTGGATGGCGCAATTCGCCGGGGCGCGAGAAAGGTCCACTGGCCAGGCCGGATCGAATGGCTGAGCGGACAGCCGCCGTTTGTTCTCGACGGCGCTCATTGTCCACTTTCGGTCGAGGCGCTGGCGCGCACGATTCGCGAGCAACAACCCAGGAGCCGGCCGGTTTTTCTTTTCAGCCTTTTGGACGATAAACCCATCGCGGCCACCGTCGCGCCGATGGTTGGCGCGTTTGGCGGTTGTCGCATTGTGGTTTTCCAGGCGCCAACGCCACGAGGTCGTCCGCCCGAATCTTTGGCCGGTCCTCTGAGAGATATGGGTTTTGTCGTCGAAGAAGCGAGAGGTCCGTCCGAAGCGCTTCGCAAAGCGATTGCGCGCGCCGAAACAAATTCATTTATGGTCGCCCTGGGAAGCCTCTATTCCGTGGCACCGCTCAAAAAAGCGTATCAACGGTTGACAGCCTCGGGCCGCGCGTCGCAAAGATATTTCATTGACTGACCGGGCAAGTGTCCAGGAATTCGCGCGGGCAGCGGCGCAACAGGAAGGAAGCGGAAAGGAGCGAGTATGGGAGTTTCGGAGCCCAAGAAAAAACTGAGCAAGGAAGAGATCATCGAGATTCTCCGCCGAAATGCTCAGCTGTTCAAGAATGAGCCTGAATTCGTCACCTATATCGTGGACCTCGCCATCTACCTGATCGAAGACCTCCTCGATCAGCAGGACAAGAAAGAGATTCCCGAGAAGACCATCAAGGCCTCCCCAAAGGAAATGAAGGAAATTCAAGGCGTGTTTCGGCGCTTTGGAGCCGACAGGTTTCAGAAGCGAGCATGCCCAATGTGCGGCTGCCCTGTCGAGGAGGGCAAGCGGAAGTGTCCGAACTGCGATGCCATGACATTCTGAAGCGCGGCGTTGAATTTGCTTGACATGTTGAACGACCAAAAGAATGAATTATGCGCAAGGCTATAGAAGGGAGAGTGGAAACTATGAGAGCGAAGGGATTCACACTCATTGAGCTGCTTATTGTTGTGGCGATCATCGCCATTTTGGCCATGATTGCGGTGCCGAATTTTCTGGAGGCGCAAATCCGCGCGAAGGTGGTCAGGGTCCGGACTGACTTCCGAAACCTCCTCGTGGCTATGAACGCCTATCACGTTGACAACAACGCCTATCCCCCCGATGGCCAGGGAAGCGCGCCGTGGGCTGGAAACAACTGGTATGATGACATCAGACCCCAGACCCGTTTGACCACTCCGGTGGCCTACATCACCAGCGTGCCGACCAATCCTTTCTTCGACATTCATCAGTCCCAGACCGGCGGCCCCGCTGGCCAAACGGGCCGCGGCAACTACGCGTTTTGGGCAGCGGATCGCCATCCGGTCCTTCTCCCCATCTGGTGGCACATTACCTCCTGTGGCCCGGACTTGGAGGCGTCCGGCGCGGGCGGCAAGAGCGGACCTGACGTGATCGGCAGGACGCCGACACACATAAATACTCTCTACGATCCAACGAATGGAACCGTCTCGAGGGGAGACCTGATGCTTACGGATCGAGGGATTGTCTTCTAAAAGCCCTTAAGAAGCATCCTCACCGCCAAGGACGCCAAGAGAAAAGAAGTCCCCCCTGTGACCCTCCCCTCGAATGTTCTTTGCGTGCTATGCGCTCTTTGCGGTTCAGCAAGAGCACCGGTGGGAGCCCCGGTGTTTATCTTTTGCCCTTATCGCTATCCTCTCAGTGAATCGCAGCGGCTTATGCCTTGAGGTCGAAGTTGACTCGCGCGGTGGCAGCGAATTTGTCTTCGACAATCTTTAGGCCAAACCCCGGCGCTTCGGGGACGCTTGCGGTGCCGTCGCGAATGTCGTAACCCTCAGCAATTAGCACGTCGCTGGCAAGAGGATCATTCTCGGCCCGGTATAAGTTGGTGATGGCCCGGCCAACGTGAAGCTGCATGTAGAAACCGACGAGTGAACCCCAGTTGTGGGGGGCCACCATCAGCCCCTGGGGCTTGGCCCATGCGGCTTCCGTCAAAATGCCTTCGAAACCGAAGCGGTTCATGTCGCCCTGAAAGATGTCAATCGCCCGGGCGGCGATGAATGGCTTGTAGGCCTCGAGATTGCCTTGGGTCTCGCCGTCGGCCAGCAGCGTTTTCCACCCATGCTGAGCGATGAACTTCTTCAGTTCCAAACATTCTCCCACTGTCTCGGGAAACATCTCTTCGAGCCAGGCGAAGTTGTGATCGGGCAGATTCTCCAGAAGGCGTTTGGTGCGTTCGAGGTCATAGCCATCGTTGGCATCCAGGCCAACAACGATTTCGGAACCGGCATGTTGGCGAATGGTTTTGAGGACCTCGATGTCGCGCGCACCGCCTGCCTCGCGCGGCATCCACTTTGCCCCGCGACCGATCTTGACCTTGAAAGCGCGGTGCCCTCGCTCGATCCCCATATCAATCTCCTCTTTGAAGCGATCCAGGGGTCGGTCGGCATATTGGGGCAGCAGATCGGAAAAATAGATTGACCCATCATAGACCGGCACGCGTTTGGGACCTGCGCCGCCAAGCAGTTCATACACCGGCTTTTTCAGAACCTTGCCCGCCAGGTCCCAAAGTGGCATCGTGCCCGCGCCGAGCGGGCTGCTCATTCGCCGCTCCTGTGAGTTGTAGAAGTCGAAAGGATTCTTGCCGAGCAATGAGGCAAGTGTCTCCTTGCTCGCTCGGCAATTGCCGATCCCCTCGATGCCCGCGTTGGTAAAAAGCCGGACCATTCGATCGGTCGCCCGGTCGCCATGCACGTCCAGCCGCGAGTTCTTGCCCACGAGCTTTGAACGTTTGCTTACCAGATCAAAACTCACCACACGGATGATTTTCACATCGCGAGGAAAGTCCTTCGCCCAGATCCCTTGGGGTAAAAGGGTAACACCGAAACTGCGCATCAAGAACTGACGTCGTTTCATAACAAGCTCCCGAATCCTATGGGTTCCGTCCGTCCGGTCGCAACGGGCGCACACGAAAATGCCGGGTGAGGAGCTTGGTCCCACTTTTGTTCTCGATCAGGATCTCAATCGAGTCATTTTTGGACGATGGGGCCGTGCGAGCGGCAAACCGCCCGTCTGCTCCAACTTCAACAGACTTGCCTGCCACCTTCCCGCTTGCTCCCTTCTCGACGACACCATTGACCTCCACGACGATCGGGCCGGGAACAAGCTCAGTTTCCGCAGGCGGCGTGCAGGCCACCAGAGCCAGCGGCGGCGTTTCCATGGCGCCGATTTCTTCCAACAACAATCGCCGGGCTGCGCGAAGTGCCGCAGGGTTCTTTTCATAATCGCTAAATGACGCAACGATCCGTTGGCAAATCTCATCGCTGCGTTGGCAAGGGTCCATTCGGGCGGCCGCATCGCCCAGCCGCTTGATCACCCACCCGGTTTTTTCGGCCAAGAGCCGGAACTCCTCATAATCCTGAATGCCCTCGCGCATCATCTCCCAGCGGACAGAGTCAAGCGGGCCGTCTTTTCCGGGATAAACGATAAATCTGTCACCCGGCGGCAGGCGGTCATCGGGGGCCTGGAATGGATCGTCTGTCCAAGCATTCCACCCCCAGTGGAGAAAACCGTCTAACCGATAGCGCCAGTTGAGCCAATGAAGAATTCGTGTGCCGACAAGCGGATAGTCGAGCAGGCGATTGGGGTAATAGCCTTGTGGGTGGAGGCAAGTATAGAACCAGAGTTCACTGCCTGCTCGCTGCGCCGCGCGAAAGTCGTCGAACCAGCCGGTGAGGTAATTCAGCTTGGGCACCCAAATTTCCAGGCAGCCGGCAAAGTCGCGCGTCTCGATGGCGTCAATCCGGCGAAGCCGTCGCGCCGCTTGATGCACAAACTGCGAGGCCTTCTTCCACGACTCAATGTTGGGAAGCGACGGTTCGTCGGCAACGTGGATGACCGTCTTGTCGAGCCATCCCCGCTCGGCCACGTGTCGTTCGAGGTCCGACAGAAGGGGCGCAAGTCCTTTCTCCGGCGATAACGTCACCTGCTTGCCGCTGGCCCGATCTCTCGCCGTGATCGTGTTGAGGACGATTTCCTTGCTTGCCCATCCGCCAGAACCATGGTGGCCGACGTGGCCGATCTCGATTCGCTGGCACGCGCCCACCGTGTCGAACAGTCGAACCCATCGGTCGAACTGCTCATAGTCGAAAACAACACGCCCATCGCTTTCCTGTGTCGCATGGATCAAAGACAACGGCGTCAGGACAACGTTCTGGCGGTGCGCGGCCATATTCGCCCCATATCGCTCGAGCAATGACCAATGTTGCTGGGACCAGGGCTCGACTTTGTGAAATCGCGCGATCCGCACCGGATCGAACCAGTTGGTCACCCACAGATGACGCTCATCGGGCAAGACAAAAGGAAAGACCTCGAGCGAAACCGGAATTGTCTGAGATGTTGCGCCAATGCCTACCGAGAATTGCCCTTCATACATTCCTGGCGGCGCATTGGCAGGAACAAATACTGTCAGCCAGATCGGCTGAGTGCGGCCGGCCCGCAGATCCATTTCGGTCGCTTCGAGCAAAGGATCAGGCATCTCGCATGGGGCTTGGCGCAACAGATTGCCCTCGGCTGTGTTGGGAGTGTTCTTTTTGATCGGAATGAATCCCACGAATCGCCAGCGAAGCGACGCGGCAGGGATCGTGTAGCCGCTTTCTTTGTGACGAAGCGGCTGGAAGCGCGCGGATACTTTTGGCAAATCTCGGTCGGAACGCATGGCAACCTGTGCCGAGAGATATTCATTGGCGCCCCCGTGCATTTCGATTCCCTGCGACGAGGTTGTCGAAGGTGTGTCGGGAAACACCTTGACCAATGGATCCACCGCCCAAAGCAAGAGGCTTTGAACCTGGCCGCAGACACGACTCGCTCCCACGGCGAGAAGGAGCATCGTCAAGAGAATTGCCGCGTATCGTTTTGCCATCTTTCACCTCGAAGAATTGTGAATTGAAATGGAGTCGAGCTCCATTCAGCATCCTGCCGCAAAACCCGCGATCGTTGCCTTTCGAGTCTCTCTATTCACACAGCGGGTGATGGTCAAGCGGAGAACGTACCCAAGTTTCTCCGTAGGAGTTGTATCTTGACAGGCCTGGGCGCCAACGTTTTCAATTCTGCCGATTTGCTCACGCCCCCAAGGAGCCCTGATGGAACTTCGCTGGAATCCGATCTTGGAAACATGGGTGATGGTTTCCGCCGCTCGCCAGCATCGCCCGTTCATGCCCAAGGAGACCTGTCCATTCTGTCCCGGATCAGGCAGGGTTCCCGATCACTATGACGTCTATCTCTATCCGAATGATTTCCCACACCTGATGAAGGACCCACCCGAGCCAAGCATTCCCAACGACGATCTCTTGCGAGTCGAGCAGGCGTTCGGATCGTGCGATGTCGTTCTCTATTCGCCCGACCATCATGGCTCCATCACGCAACTGTCGCGCGATCATTTGCAGAAACTATTCGCACTGTGGCGCGATCATTATCAGGCAATGCGCGAGCGCGACGATATAAAATATGTACTGATTTTTGAAAACAAGGGCGAAGTCATTGGCGTCACAATCCCTCACCCTCATGGGCAAATTTACAGTTACCCATTTCTCCCTGCGCGCCCGGCGAACGAGCTGGATTCGGCACGGCGCTACGCCGAAAGCCACGGCGGTACGTGTCTTTTCTGCAAAGTGCTCGAAAAGGAAATCGCTTTTGTGCAACGACTCGTTTGGACAAGCCCCCATTTCGTCGCGTTTCTGCCCAGCTACGCCGAATACCCCTACGAGGTGCATATCTACCCGCGCCGTCACCTGCGCTCGCTCGTGGAGATGGACGACACCGAGGCAGACGATTTCATGGCGGGCCTTCAGCGCCAAGTCCGCATCTATGATAACCTCTTCGGCTACGAACTTCCTTTTATGATGGGTTTTCACCAGGAACCTGTGGACGGCGGCGATTATCGCTATTATCACTTTCACGTTGAGTTTTACCCGCTCCACCGGTCGCGCGACCGGATCAAGTATAACGCCGGTTCGGAAACGAGCGGCGGAGCATTCACCAACCCATCGTCGCCCGAAGAAAAGGCAGCCGAGCTGCGCAAAACGAACGATGAATTGTGAATGATTAACGATGAGGGAGTTCCCAAGAAATCAGAAACCACAGATTATGCGGGTTCGGCAGATTTTCTCTTCTTCTGCCGAATTCGTGCGATCTCTGGTAAGTAGAACGGTCTTCACCTTCCGTTCATCATTCATCGTTCCGCATTCATGGTTGCTTGGAGAGTGACCCATGTTGATTCATGCCCACGCCTATGCCCGCGCGGGACTGGTCGGCAACCCCAGCGACGGCTATTTCGGCAAAACGATTTCGATCATTGTGAAGAACTTTCGCTGTCACATAACCCTCTATGAAAGCCCGCGTCTCGTGATCGTTCCGGGCCATCGCGATCAGAGCGATTTCGACTCGATCGAACATCTCGTGGCCTTTGTCGAAGAGGCGGGCTACTATGGCGGAATACGGCTGATCAAGGCCACGATCAAGAAATTCCACGATTACTGTGCCCAGCGGGGAATCTCACTCGGTCAGAAGAACTTCACAATCGAGTATGACACCGACATTCCGTTGCGCGTGGGGCTTGCCGGATCGAGCGCCATCGTCACTGCCACCATGCGCGCGTTGATGCAGTTCTATAACGTGGAAATCCCCAAACCTCTTCTGCCGGGCCTCATTCTCAGCACCGAAACCGACGAGTTGAAAATCACCGCCGGCCTCCAGGACCGTGTCGTGCAGGTCTATGAAGGCTGCATCTACATGGATTTCGACCGCGAGTGGCTGGAAAAACAAGGTCATGGGCTTTACGAACCGCTCGATCTGTCGCTCCTCCCCTCGCTGTTTATCGCCTATCACGATGCGTTGACCGAAGGGACCGAGGTGGCTCATAGCCCGGTCCGTGAGCGCTGGCTGGCGGGCGAGCCGAAGGTCGTCCAAACGATGAACAGGATCGCCGACTTGGCCGCCAGAGCACGCGACCTTCTTTTGGCGGGTCGCGGCACGGAGATTGGTCCCTTGCTGGACGAAAATTTCGATTTGCGTGCCAGCATTTACCAGATCAGCCCAGGCAACAGTCAACTGGTCGAACGAGCGCGACGCGAAGGCGCCCACGTCCACTTCGCCGGTTCGGGCGGCGCTGTGGTGGGCGTTTGCCGCGACGATGCCATGTTCGACCGTCTGGCCCATAGCTATGCCCAAATGGGTGCTCGCATTCTCAAACCGATTCTTCAGTGAATGATGAATGCTGAATGATGAACGATGAACGAATGTTTCAAAATGGAGAAACCGAGAACTCCCCAGGTCTTTCCGTCAATCTGTGGTTGGTAGCACATTCTTTCGCATTTTGTTCATCATTCATCCTTCATCGTTCCTCGTTCATCTGAGGCCATGGCGATGGCAACCCCAATGCAAATCCCTCTGCCGAGCGACAATCTGGCGATCTCGGTCCGCCGTCTCTGCAAGCTTTATCAGATTCGTTCGGCGCCCGAACCGCGTTGGCTGAGTTTGCTTCTGCCGCGCTATATCAGCCGCGCCAACCGGCTGGGCCGTTGGGCATTGCGTGACATCTCGTTCGACTTGCCACGCGGGCGCAAACTGGCGCTGATCGGCGAGAATGGCTCGGGTAAAAGCACCCTGCTCAAACTGATCGCCCGCCTCATCGAGCCGACTTCGGGCGAGATCGTTGTCAAGGGATCGGTTCTCCCCTTGCTCGAACTTGGTGCGGGTTTCCATCCCGATCTCACTGGCTATGAAAACGTCTTTCTGCAAGGGGCGGTGTTGGGACTTTCGCGCAACGAAATTCGCCGCCGTCTCAAAGACATCGTCCTATTTTCGGGTCTCGCCGATTTCATGGACACACCCGTCAAATACTATTCAGCGGGCATGTTCGTGCGGCTTGGCTTTTCCGTTGCCGTTCACTGCAACCCCAACATCCTTCTGGTGGACGAAATTCTTGCGGTCGGCGATGCTGATTTTCAGGACAAGTCTTTCCACAAGATGATGGAATTTGTCGGCGAGGGAAGAACGCTCATCCTGGTCAGCCACAGTCTGTTCGCGGTGCGAGAAATCTGCGACGAGGCCATTTGGTTGGAGGAAGGCCGCATTCGCGCCATTGGCCGCGCTCGCGACATCGTCGAGGCCTATATTCACTATAACTACGACCGGACGAGACCCTTTGGGACAAGCCGACGAAAAAGCCTCGCCCCTTCCCAGCGGACCGCACCAGCGCCGCACGTCTGTCGGATCGTCGGTGTGCGTCTGCTCGATTCAAGCGGAATGCCCTGTGAAAAGGTTGTCTCGAAAGAGCCTCTGCTTATCGAAATCGAATGCGAGGCGGACGGCGAGATCACGGACGTCGGCTGCCGCCTCGTCTTTCGGTCGAAAAAGGACACGCCGATTCTTCAGTGCGACTCAATCTCCGAGGGAACGGCGCTGGTGTTGCCGCGCGGCCGGAGCACGATTCATGCCGCCATCGCCTCCTTTGTCGCCAAGCAGGCGATCTACGATATCGAAGTCTTCCTGTTCTTCAAAGCCGCCGGTTTGGCTGCCATCCCCATCGCCGAGACGCGTTCTCGCTTAGTCGTCGTCAACCCTGACGGCATTCAAACCAACTACTATCTCGACATTCGTTGGCAATTCGAACTGGAGACCCATCAGTAAAGGTTTCAGGTTTCCAGTTTCGGATTCCGAGTTTCGAGAATAACAGGTAACACCACGACTACCGGGTGGAAGCAACTCGTTCGACGACGGCACCAAGGGCGGAGAGTTTCTTTTCGATGGCCTCATAGCCGCGGTCAATGTGGTAGAGGCGAAGAACGTGGGTCGTCCCCTTGGCGATCAACCCCGCCAGAACCAGTGCGGCACTCGCGCGAAGATCGGAGGCCATGACCGGCGCCGCGCTCAGCGATTTGACGCCGGTGATTGTGGCTGTGCCCGCATGAACCTTGATGTTGGCCCCCATGCGGTCCAATTCGGCCACATGGATGAAGCGGTCGGGATAGATCGTTTCGGTGACCATGCTGACGCCGGGCACAATCGCCAGCATCGAGGTGAACTGTGCCTGCATGTCGGTGGGGAATCCGGGATAGGGCAAAGTGCGAATGGCGATAGGCTGGTGGAGATCGCCGCCGCGCACGCGAATCCCATTGTCTTCGACCGTGATTTCGGCGCCAACTTCGGCCAGTTTTTCGAGGACAATTCGGAGATGGTCGGGTCGGCAATCCGTGACGCGAACATCGCCGCCGGTCATGGCGCCGGCGACCAGATAGGTGCCCGCCTCAATCCGGTCGGACGTGATGTGATAGTCACCGCCGCCGAGGCTTTCGACGCCCTCGATGGTGAGAGTACTCGTGCCCACGCCGTCAATTTTCGCACCCAGCATGACAAGGAAATTGCCCAACTCGCTGACTTCAGGTTCGAGAGCGGCGGCGTGAATGACCGTTGTGCCGCGAGCGAGAACGGCCGCCATCACGACATTGCAGGTCGCGCCCACGCTCGATCCGGAGGGGCCTTCGAGCCACATTTCGCTCCCCCGCAAGCCCTGGCGTCCATCGGCCTCGATATAGCCGTGGCGAAGTTGCAGATCGGCACCGAGCGCTCGCAGACCCTTGATGTGGAGATCTATCGGACGCGGGCCGATTGCACAGCCGCCGGGCAGCGAGACGCGGGCCTGTCCCAGCCGCGCCAGCATTGGCCCGAGCACATAGACCGACGCGCGCATCTTGCGCACAACGTCGTAAGGGATTTCGGCCTTCGAAAAACCCGACGGGTCTATCGTGATCGAGCGGTCGCCGAGCGTGACCTTTGTCCCCAGGATTTGAAGAACGGCGGCCATGGTTCGGATGTCTTGGAGATTCGGTGCGTTGGTCAGCGTTACAGGTTGGCCCGCCAGGAGCGAGGCCGTCATAATCGGCAATGTCGCATTTTTCGATCCGCCGATCTGGACCTCGCCGCGAAGCGGCTTGCCACCTTCCACACGAAGCTGATCCATGGATGTCCGCCTTCGCTCATTTCAATGGAGGGCAGGTTGGCAACCTGCCGTCCTCAAAGTTCACAGGACCGATTCTTGCCCTTTCGCACTTGCGCAACCACTACGCGTGGAATTCCTGCCAAATCGTTCCGAATTTCAAGGTTTGTCCACCGCTTGTCAGCCTCGAACAACTTCCGGACGGCCCCTTCCTTGGAATAGCCGATCTCGAGAATCATCCACCGGCCGGGCGGCAAATGGTGTGGGGCTTCATTCACCAACCGCCGAATGACCGCTAGGCCATCGTCGCCAGCAAAAAGTGCCGCGTGCGGCTCGTGATTGCGCACCTCGGGTGCCAGAATGTCGCGTTCGCCCTCGCTGACATAGGGCGGGTTGGAAACTACCGCATCCACCTCGCCCTGGAAGCCACCAAACAGATCGCCCTCGATCAATGTCAGGCGGTCGGCCACGCCGTGGCGTTGGGCATTGCGTCGGGCCACATCCAAAGCGGCCGCCGAAATGTCGCTCGCGATCGCACAACTTTCGGGCAGGTGAACCAGGATCGCAATTGCGATTGCTCCCGATCCCGTGCCGACATCGAGAAATGTTGGCTTGCGGCCCTCGCTCACTATCTCGCGCAGCTTCTCAAGGGCCGCCTCGACTACATGTTCGGTCTCCGGACGCGGAATCAGAACCGACCGATTCACCTCGAACGTGAGTGAGAAAAACTCCTTCTCGCCACATAAATAGGCCAGCGGCTCCCCTTCGGCTCGCCGGCAAAGTAATTCCTGATAAAGAGACTCTTGGTCGGTCGTAAGGGGTTGTTCGGATCGAACGTAAAACGACAGGCGCGAGGTTGCCATCACGCGGGCAAGCAGGACCTCTGCCTCCAATCGGCTCTCTCGCACTCCCCGACGGGCGAGGAAATCGCTTGCCTCCGCGAGCGCCTGGCCGACCGAGAGCAACCTCGTTGTCTCCATCGTTGTTTCTTCTCCCGACGGACGTAGCATTTTGCGCCCCCTACAGTCGCGTTTCACCTTGCTGGTAGGGGCAACTCATGAATCGCCCCGGCAACCCAGGACAGTCAAGCGTATGGTCTCGCTCGCGATCACTCGGCGGCAAGGAGGCGGGTTTGCTCGTCTGACGTCAGCGCTTCGATCAACTCATCCAGATCGCCGTCGAGAACCTCAGGAAGCTTATGCAGCGACAGACCGATGCGATGGTCCGTAACGCGATTTTGGGGGAAGTTATAAGTCCGAATCCGCTCGCTGCGGTCGCCCGAGCCGATCTGCTGCCTGCGGTTGGCCGAAATCTCGGCGTGCTGTCGTTCCTGTTCACGTTCGAGCAATCGTGCCCGCAGCACCTGCAACGCTTTCGCCTTGTTTTTGTGCTGCGATTTTTCGTCCTGGCACACAACGATCATGCCCGTTGGAATGTGAATGACCCGCACCGATGAATCGGTCGTATTGACGCTCTGGCCGCCCGGTCCCCCGGACCGCTGCACGGTGATCCGCAAGTCCTCAGGCTTGATCTCAACCTCGACATCGTCGGCTTCGGGCAAAATGGCAACCGTCACCGCCGACGTATGAATGCGCCCGCTTGCTTCGGTCACAGGAATGCGCTGAACACGATGAGTGCCGCTTTCGTATTTCAGCACGCTATAGACGCGCTCGCCCTGAACCGTTGCGATGACCTCTTTGATCCCGCCCATGTCCGACGGACTCAGCGACAGGGCTTCGAGGCGCCAGCCCTTGCGCTCGGCATAGCGGCAATACATGCGAAACAGATCTCGGGCGAAGAGAGCGGCCTCTTCGCCACCCGTTCCCGCACGGATTTCGAGAATCACGTTGCGCTCATCGCGAGAATCGTGTGGCAAAAGCAAAACTCGCATCTCTTGCGTCAAGGTGGTGATGCGCGAACGAAGCGATTCCATCTCCTCGCGCGCCATCGCCGAAATCTCCGGATCACTGTCGCCAACAAGCGACTCGGCCTCGCGCAGCCGCTCGCGCTCGCGCTTGAGCGCATTCCATTTCTCGACGATCCGGCCCAACTCGACGTGGCGGCGCGCCTGCTCACGATACGCCCTACCGTCGCCGGTGGGGATCGTTTCAGCCAAAGATCGGCCCACCGATTCCCATTGCTTCTCGATCTCGCCCAACCGGGCATCGAGATCCACCATCGCATTTCACCTCGCGCGCCGCCGGAGATCGCCAGAACTCCGCGAACTTGGCGCTTCTTCTCTCGCGGCGCAAAACGATTCTTTTCTGACACGAGACAGGTCGCCAGTCAAGACGCATATCGCAAAGATGGTTCGTGGCACGGGCTTCCAGCCCGTGATTCATGGGCAATCCGCCCGAGGCGGACATGCCACGAGGGACAGAAGTCTTTTTGTTAGAGGTTCTTGGAGTCCCGAATGGGTGCATGTCCAAATTCCAGAAGATGTGCCGTTCCGCACATTTGTCGGTTTCCCCGACAGGATAGCCCGTCTTTCTTCCCACGCTCCCCTGAAAGGGGAGGCGAAAATAGCCAGGGGCAACGCCC
>Ga0315280_10000732_pt1 | contig 60011 bp, 92 predicted proteins | sample YL17G06_40_MG_FD_203697 | JGI IMG/M metagenome (GOLD analysis project Ga0315280, IMG submission 203697) | Sediment microbial communities from Yellowstone Lake, YNP, Wyoming, USA - YL17G06_40 | ecosystem: Environmental > Aquatic > Freshwater > Lake > Sediment | place: USA: Wyoming | collected... | reverse complement strand
CAACTAACACACACCTCTTCAGTCGTATAGTTTTAATCTGTATTTAAAACTGTCGGTTAGAATCCACATTTGGTTCTGGCTTCATTACCTGGCTCTATCGGACAGTTAGACGATGTTCCTCTGGCATCTACGTAAACGACTTTTACTCCTTCCCACTCAGCCTTATACTCAGTTTGTCTCTGAAGTTCGTAAAAGCTCCAACCGTTTAATCTGCTCCTATAATTTCTTCCTTGACCATTGCCTTTACGGTAGAGTTTGCGGATTCCCTTCAGATTCTCCAAGATTATGCCAAACTGGTTCTCTTTAGCTTTTCCCACGATGTCCTTAGAAACATGGTGAAGGATCTGGTTAACCTTGTTTCTTTGCTTCACTCCATACTTACGGAAGATTCTCTGACGTATTCGTGTATCATTTCTTCTGAAGTGGGACTTCACTTCACGGTAGGTTGCCTTGATTCTCGTGGCTTCTGAGAGGTCATACCTTACAACTTCACCGTTGCTTGAAGCCGTAGTCACATTATCCAAGTTCCTGTCGACGCCGATATATCCGCTTGGTTCTACCATAGCGGGTTCTTTCGAAAACGCTATCGCGACCGTGCGAGCAGTCAACGTAATAGAACCAAACTTTAGATCCGGCTCAGACAGAACCTTGAGCGTGTGCTTGTTCAATGAAACAAAAAGATACTGCCTCGGTTTCAGCGTCACCTTGAGTTTGCCGTCAGCAATTTTGTAGCCTTTAGTCCCTATTGAAACAAAAGGTTTTCTCACGTACGGCTTCTGAGTGTCTGGGTTTTTATGCATCGCCTTACGATAGTTCTTGAGTATGGCGCACGCTTTCTCTGCTGCAGAAAGGATGTACCACGTGTGCAGGCCGTTGCACAGGTCATGATAAACAATGTTGATGAGTTGAAACCTCGAGGTAATGTTATTTTCAAGTCCAACATGAATGCAGTAGTTCACCATGCTTCTGAAGGACTCTAAAAGACCATCCAACTCAGGAATCGGCTGAATATTCTGTTTAACCGCCTTGACTGCTCGCATAGTGAAGATCAAAGGAGTCTACACTTAAAAACTTGCGGTTAGAAGTCAAAGTCGGGAACAGACCAATGAGAAATTTAGGAGTTATACCGCTGAATCCACCAGATAAGTAGAAATAGACAAGAATAAAAACAAAGAATCCGGCTACAAAAAGTCCATGTGGTTCTTGTCCTGATTTAAACCAGTCCTCTCCACCATATAAGTCTCTGGAAAAAGGAAACATCATTGGAAATTTTTCAAATGTCATATAGTCACCAACAAAGTGAAAAATCATTGCTAAGAAACCCGCAGTTAATCCCAGAAAGCAGATGTACAAGGACTCTTTACTGTAAAGTAAGAAGCCAAAAACGCCTAATGCCACAATAATAGCGAACATCAGCGAATGGGTTGTTGGACCTCTATGTTTTACTATTCCTTTGAGCCGATACAGGTCTATATCTGGAAGAAATGAGAAGGCAGCCACCATAAAACAGAAAGCAGGTATCTCATCAATACTTATTGCATGAAAATAAAACATTGGAATGGCTATTAGAGAGGAAAGTATCAATGATAAACCAAAGTGCCCTTCGGAATACGTCTTAATCACCAAAGGAATGTAAGTTGCTTTCATTTAAAACTTGCGGTTAGAAGCCACAAGGTGTCGCCTTTTCAACGTCATAATCATCAGGGTCAAGTTGAAAACTGCGTAGCCAACCCAGAAGACGAGCACTGTGGGACTTAGCATCAGCCAACCCATGCCTGACGCGGTCACTACGATGACGTTGTAACTTCCGTGAACTGTGATGGCTGCTAAAAGGCTCTGGGTTTTCCAGAGTATTGCAAAGATTATCATGCCTGCGACCCATGCTGCCAAAACAAGTTGCCAGACTAATGGTCCTGCGTAAGCGACGTATGCGTGAAGAAGCGCCCAGAAAGTTATGGGGGCAAGAATACTCGCATACTTGACAGTTGCAGAGCTTTCAGGATACCTGCTCACTAAGTAAAGATGGAGAGAGTTGTGGCCAACGAGTTTTGTTATTTCTTCGCTGTTTGCCACTAAAGCAAAATTGGTCAGAATCGCCATTATGAAGGTGCCAAAATCAAAGTTGGTGAAGCTGAGATTCAGCTGTGCGAATGAAGGCACGAAGATCGCTGTGGTTGTCCAAGGGCGAGAAATTACTGCGGCAAATATGAATACAGCTGTCACACCGAGGACAATGTAGATGAAAGCGTCATGGGTCAAGTTTTCCATGTAGTTGACAAGGTTACGCGTGTCCTTGTAGAACATGTAGACAAGAATGAGTACACTCCAGTTGACCGCAAGCAAAATCGTGTAGAAAATCACTTGTGTCTGAGCAATTGCATCTCCGCTGCTTGCGGCAACAAGCCAAGTGTGAGCAGTTATGTATCCTGCGAGAGCTTCGAAAAGAATGAACGCTGCGACATCCCTGACATGTTTCGGCTCGCTCATCAAAGTTGCCTCTGCCAAAGAAATATCTACGGTGTGCAGGGTTAAAAAAATGAGGGTTAGCGCCTTTTTGAGGGGCTACTAAGCCCTCAGACAGATACTAAGCGTACGTCATTTGCTGGAATGCGGTAGCGATGACGGTTGTTTGGGCATAGTTTAGCTGGTAGACATTGAGCGTCCACACTATACAGTCGCCAGATGCCAGTGTTGTTTGAACTCCGAAGGTGAGGTCTTGCTTGTCGTAGCTGTTTGCGGGGTAAGTCCATAATATTGCTTGCGAGAGGTCGCCGCCCCAATAGAAGTCCCAGATTTGGTAGGTGTCAGTCAGTTGGTAGGTCTGTGCCGAGCTTGCAAGATATAAGCCCTTTCCAGGAACGTTAATTGAAATCAGCTGTGCTTGGGCGGTGTTCGTGGTGTTGCATTTCACCTCGACTTTGATTACTGCAGTTCCCCGTTTCACTGTGCCCATAGTCATGTAGGGCGCGAAGTACGATATTTTTGCAGCTGTGGTCACACCTGTCAGGTTTGTGCCATATGTGATTGCCGCGGACGCAGAGATTTCGTTGAGGTAATAGCCTGTGAACGTCGTTGACGGATAGCCACTGGCTGCGGCAGGAATGTTTGCCATGTTCCATTTCATCATGAACTCTTTGAGGTTGTCCCCGTTAGCATCGACGAACTGTGCTGAAACTGCTCTGGAGTTCATCGCCATAACTTTGGCAACGTCAGCAATGTAAGTGGCTGTGGTGTGTGGCATCATCATAATGTAGATGTATCCACCGTCTGCAGCTGTGACTTCAACGTTTGTGCCCGAAGCACCGTGCGCTCCGAGAAGAACCCATCCGCCTCTGTATGCCCAGAAGCTCTGGTCGACATGTGTACCAAGAGTAAGAGCGCTCGAAATGTCAAGCGTGTTGTATGCGACGTCAATTATCGTGTAAGTTCCTGCAACTCCCGTTACGGGTATGTAGCTTAGTTGCCATCCTGTTGAACCGTATACGTAGTTTTGGCCCTGATAGTAGAACGTTTGTCCCATGTATGGATTGAGTGGGAATGCTCCTGCTGGTTGCTGTGTGCCTGGCGCTGGATAGCCCCATGTTGAGAACGCGTTGTTGTAGTATGCTAAGACGATAAGGAGTATTGCGCCCAGTACGAGCGCAGCCTTATGCCATTCTTTCATTTTTTGGTCAGGTCTCCTGTATAATAAATACGCACTATCCGAAGCTCAGCGCTTGTCCGAGATTTGTTATCAACAACAAGCCGATGACAGCCAAAGCCAGCAGATAAATCGTCCATTTCTGCGTCTTGTCGTTTTCAGGCGACAATCCAAGTAGCCGCGTAGCTGAAAAGCCTGCGAACAGCAAGATTCCGAGATGATAAATCCCGCTTTGCCATGCCAAACCGCTCATGTGTTGGTAGAGGAAAACGAATCCCCAAAGAGCCCAAGCGATCATTGGCGCAACTGTCAGCTCAGCAGCTTTTTCGGCTCGAGAGCCAAAGCCGTCTTGATTGTTCAAGACCCAGACGCCGACGATGCCGGCTCCTTCAAGCCATATTGCTGCAGTCGCGTCAAATGAGCTGGCGGCCACGACCACTGGGAAACTGCCCAAGACCGCGCCGAGAAGCATTGCCCAGATGTTTGGATGTCTTTGTTCTGCTTTGATGTAGACCAGTTCAGCAATTATTACGGCAGACAATCCGTAAACGAGGGCTGTGTTGAAGCCTACTCCGCCTTGTTTGATTACGAAGAACGCGACGCCTGCGAAGAGAAGTGCCAATAGAAGCCATGCTGTATGTAGAGCACGCCAAGAGAATTTTTCTTCACCCATTTTTGATCTCCGAGAAAGAAATACGTATGAGGGCTTAGTCCGCTAAGTGTAGATGAAAGTTGTTAACGGCGTCGCCTTTTTTTGTTTCCGCCGTCGACGTGTTCACTGACAACGTAAAGGATGCCGATTGCCATCAGAAAGACCACTATCGCGTTCACGGACCCTTGCTGCGCCGAAGCTGTTGCTAAAGGCGCAACCTGAAGGCGAATGCTTTGTGTAATGTCTGCCAAGTAGCCGAAAAGAAATGCGCCAGGAATCAAAAGAGGCAGCCATGGAAAGCGTTTCAAAGTTTCTTCAGTGATGACGTGGGAGCGAGTGCCCATGTAGAACATGAACAAGGAGATTACGCCGAAGACTATGGCAGTTATCAAGTGCATTGATTGTAATGTTATGTAGACCCAAACGAACAGTCCGAGCATTATGAGGATCAGAACGCCAGCAGCGATGAGCAAGACTAATCCAAGTCCAGGAACTGAGAATAACGCAATTAAGCCGCCGAAGAGTTCCGTAAGACCACCAGATTCTCTCGACATGAGTTTTTCCTCACATAAAGAATATCTATCGCCGTGATTCTCGAACTACGATGGTCTTATCTGATGAGAAAGCTGTGACGATGCAGACGATTCCGAGAAGTCCAACGTAGATCAAGAGCGGAATATGATTGAGCAGAGGCACAGGCAACGTCAGTTGACCGAGATAGAAAAACGGGTTTGGAAGTGGCACGCTAAACCCCCAGAATGAAAAGTTGAAACTGGGAATGAATAGAAAGTAAGCGAGCAAAAGAAGTAGAACTCCGTAGAAGAGGTTAGAGCCTTTCAAACGTTGACCCTGCTGTTGGAGACTTCTTTGCTTTGCGTTGCATAACTACGGCGGCTCCTATTAAAGCAGTTATCGCCAGCACGGCTATGACAATTAGCAAAGTATATTGTTGGGGTTCGCCTTTCTTTGTCAAAATGATTGGGTATGTGTTGCTTCCAGTCACAACTGTGAATGTCACTTGTGTATTCCAGTACACGTCGGTTTCGGCAGTGGTCACGGTCACAGGTCCAGTGTAGAGCCCTAAGTCGAATGTGCGTGCGCCATTCGAGGTTAATTCCGACACCGAGTTTATACCAAATGTGACGGTTACAGCTATACCTGACACGTAGAGACCGTCCTTGTTTTGAGTGACCACAGTAAGGAATGTGTTTGTGCCGCCTGACGGCGAAAGGATGCACTCGAGAGTGAAATCGTTGCCTTGATGTTCGTTGTTGGCGTTCCATAGCGATATGGTGATGTGAGCATCTACTTCCGTTGCTGTCCCCAGATTGGTGACGGGCACTGGCACAATCCTTGTTTCTCCTGCTCCCAAAGCGACAGTGAAATCATTGACTGCAAGGGGTGCGTTGGTTGGATTCTTTGCAAACTTGAGTGTTAAGGCTCCAGTGTAGGTTCCAGTGTTTTTCACAGCGATGTTCATTGTGTCGCTGCCACCGACGGGTATGTGGGGCACTGTTTGCCCGCTCATCCATACCGCGCTTTGAATTGCTCCAGTTGTGTAGGATGGTCTCCACACGTATGTGTCGGCGAGCTCAGTGCTGATGTCAACGGTGTAAAGCCACAGATATGAGTTCTGGTCTAAAGGCAGCGTCATAACCTTGTTAGCCGTGTCGACCGTGAACTGTCCAGTGTACGGATTGATTTGAGTTGCTGTTAGAGGAGCTCCCTTTACGCTGGCCAGATATTTTGCAAGGCTACTCGGCCGTCCGCTTGCAACCGTGTAAGGCGTGCCAGAGTACATGAGTTGGTCATAGGTGACTTTGTTGGGATACTTCCAAACATCAAAAACGCCACTCTCGAAACTTCCACACCCAGGATACCCGGTCGTCTGATCCCATTCATCTGTCAATCCATTATAGTCAAGATAGATTGACCCGTCGTTATGAGTGTACCATTGCTGACCAAACCAATCATTAACGAATGCTCTTCTATCTGTTGTGCTGGCGCTGAATTTGATGTAGCTTTCAATGTCTTGAGCATCGGAGAAAATGTAGTCGGGGCTTCTAAGGATGAAGAAGTGACCTATGCTGGGAATTATGCCTGAGCCCAGTTGTCCTTGAAGCTGGAAACCGACCGTTTCGGCTGGGTTATCAGGATTACTGAAACTGAAAGGCAGCAAGGCACCGCTCCCAGTTGCCACAGTGTGGTAGATTGTTGACCCGCCAGGTCCAAGCAATGCAATTGCAGAGCCATCGGCGCCATATTTCCAGGCGGTAATGGTTAAGGGCACGACTGCGACCCAGTCATTCATACTACGCCAGTATGTGACGTCCTGTTCTGGAATTGGACCGTCAAAGTGCTTGTTCCATACACCGTTGTCGTAAGTTTTGTATTCCTTGAAATAATAGTCATCTGATATGAGACTGTAATGTACTCCGTACGTGGAAGGCAAAACTTTCATGTTGTCATATTCAATCAAATGACTTTGAAGGTATGGTTGGCCAACGGTGACGTCTATTTGAATATTTGCGGCAGGCAGAAGAATCTGCCCGGCTGGTCCTTTGTTTGTTGTGTTGCCTTGAGAATACTTGTCTACTTGAGCTTTATCAAACTGATAGAAGCAGTGCTGTCCATACGCGGTGTAAGTGGTGGTAAGAACAACCCAATGTCCGCCCACCCATAATCCGCTCTGTTCTGAGCCTGGACGCAGCGGGTCGATGTATATCTGGGAAACTGCAAGATTGCCACCTGTGCTGAGTGGCAAGTATCCTCTGAAATAATAGACTGCACCTACAAGCAGAACAATAAGACCCAAAGCAACCCATTGGTTTTGGGACATTGATTCGGTGCGTGCACGACGGGGCATTCAACCTACCTCATTAAAAGAATACACATGTAAAAGCTGTCTTATGCTATAGAGTCGGTTTGAGTAAACCAGAAATGTTGAGATACCATTGAGTTGGGCTTCCGTCAGAGTTGAAAGCAGCATGATTATCTGTCTGCTGTGTCCACATGAGCCAAATCATAATTGCTGAACAGTCATTATAGCCCATTTCAGTTCGAAGTTGACTGAACATGCTGGCTGTTATTTCATGGTTGTAAACTCCGTTGCCTAATATGCCCCATTCCGTATGCCATATCGCGTATCCTGACTTCCCGCACTGATTCAAGTATTGATTGTGCAAAATGTTCTCGAAATTCGTTACCGCGCTGGAGTAGACACCTGAACCACTTGAAGTAATGGAGAAATAGTAGTCCATTCCGATTAAATCGGCAAAAGCTCCCATAGGCACTGTGCCGTGATTGTCGTTCCAAGGTCCACAAGGTTTGCTGAGGATTGGAACGTTTCCAATAGCACTTCCTATCAAAAGACTTCTAATCTGAGGAGTCATCTGAGCCAAGTAGGTCGTAACCTCGACGTCATTAAACCAAATGTCTAATTCCCATGTGAATGAGTAGGCAAACACCATGTGTGCCCAAGCAGGGTTCTGGCTTATTGTGTTGACCACAAGTTGATTGCGCGGCATCTGCACAGAAGGTGACAATGTTGGAGGTTCAGGTTTCAAGTGTTGTACTTGCAGAAAGACCCACATTCGATAATTTACAAGCAAAGGCATCCAGAAATTGATGTCAGTCACTATTTGGGAATCAGATTCCATGCCTTCAAAATTGAATACTATGAACCTTATTCCGTCATTAGACAATCTTTGCAACATTGAATTGGCTATTGTAGAACTGGGATTATTTCCGCCGTGTTTCAAGTGAAAGCCTATTGCAATAATACTTCTTCCATTCAAAGACACGTATCCTTGCGTATCTATTTGCAAGGTTTCTCCGAAGCTGTTTCTTGTCCACGTAGATGCCGACAGATTACTTCTTTGTGTTACAACAAGAACGGCGGTGATGACCACGACCACAAGTATTCGCGTCTGAGCAGACTTCATTTTCAATCAAGAAAGAAATATTAGAGTGACACAACAATTACGAGAGAAAAAGGGGAGAAGGGTTACTTCGATTGTCCCTTCTTTTTGTCATAATAGTAGATGCCTGCCACAGCGACAACCACGATGGCGATTATAATTATCCATATCGTGGGCTGTGGAACCTCTCCTAACGAAATCTGGCCGAGTATGGTGAGGGTGTTGGTGTGTCCTGCGCCGTCTGATGCTGTCATGGTGATCTGCCACACTCCGTCGGAGAAGGTCCCTGCACCTGTCCAAACCCCGCCGGCGACTTTCGTCATGACCAGTGTTTGAGTGGGACTTCCAGATTTCGTCGCTGTCACTGCTGCCGATGTAGCGGTTGCGGTGCCTGGCTGAGTGAATCGGAAGGTAAGCGTGCTTACGCCGAACCATAATGTCTGCGTAGTATGCGAAATCGGCTGCCCGTTGATACTCCATTCGCCAATGAGGCCAGTCGTAATATAGAAGCCTACAGCGAGCCATGCTGTGTTGTTTGCTTGGTTGGGAAATCCGAAAATGAATTGGTGATAGCCGGGCGTGTTCGGGTTCCAAGCTATCGGTGTGAATTCTGGTGGCGGAACGTTGGGCGGTGTGTAGGAGATAGAAACGCCTCCGTCGTATGCCCAAATACCATCGTATATAGTTCCGCTCACAAGATTCAATTTATACCACATGCTTGTGTTACCGTCAGAGAAGCACGGCTGTGAAGCAGGATCCCATGTTTTGATTCCAGAAGTCGATGTCACGCGGGCTGAACAGTTGAGAACTGAATTGAAATCTCCGCCAGTTACCAGCCCAGTTTGCGGTGTGTCTGCGTGCACCGGAGATAGCGGTGTGATCTGTGGAAGAGCTGTGTCTACGCCAACTGTTGCAAGGGGACGTGTGGCAGAGTATCCCACTATAAGTATCACTGCAATCAGAGCACCTACGAGTACATAATCACTTGTTGTGGTCTTTTCATTTTTCTTTTTCGTCAAACTTGTTCCCTCTGACAAATAAATATGTCAGTCAATCACTGGTCAGGGTTAGACTCCACGACATACAGGTTTTTAATAGAAACGGTGCCAGTCCCCCACAATGTTATCTGGAAATGTGTGAAAGGTGTAGGTATTGCACCGATTGGCTCAATGTTCATGTAGACATTATATTCGTGTCCTGCCCAGTTGATGTGCATTCTCTGAGCTTTATAGTCGGTGTCAATGATTACTCTGAATTCGGTTGGCAAAGTAAACGTTCCCAAAGTCACTGGAGTGCCTCCTTCTGCATTGCCTGCCCCATTGCCGTAACTGTATACCAACTTGCCTTGTTCATACCAGACCATCGCAGTGTAAGAATAGTGTGATTTGTATGCGATCCAGTTCTCCACGACTAAAGTATTTGGAAATGATGATATGACGAAGGTCGTGTCAGAATGATATTTCCAGTAGACTGGAAGCCAAGGTATCCAGTCGCCCTTCAAGTATGTTGGCGAAGGCCAGTTCGCACCGAAACCAACTTGAAATCGATTATTTGAGGTCAGCTGTAGCATCCCATCTACGAAACTTGCGCTTCCCGAAAAAAGCTCAGGATTTGGAACCCAGTATGCCAGATCCAGAACTCCCATCTGTCCTTGGTCGAAATGTGATTGGTAGACGTAGGATGGACCTTCTGAGGATGGCGTTTGATATAAAGCATATCCAATAGAAGCAACGCCAACTATCAGCGCGAGCAACGCTATTTTCGTTCTTTTAGTGAGTTCCAATTAGCTCGGTGCGCCTCAACAAAAGAATATATCTTAGCACGTTTGTTGTAGTGTGACCTGTTGTTCTCGCAGCTTTTCGACTCGTAACTTCATTACTCTATATATAATTTTAAATCAACCAGCCAGCGCTGTTTTCGGCCGCGATTTCGACGAAGCGCATGGTAACCATGGAGAAATTCGTTTTTTAGGTAAAAAACGCATTGGATTCACGGGCTATTTAACAAAGATCCCTGCCCTATGGGAAAAGTCCATGGTTTGATGGTCTGGTTCACAGAACAATTAACAATCTTTGCTCTTAGAGGCTGAAAATTTCACGGGGTATTTCAAGAAGTCTGAAGACCCTGGCGAATGTTTTTCCCTTGCCCTACGCGCTCGAAGAGCCAAAACATTTTCAGGAAATAATCAGAACGCATCTGCCATGGCATCTTCTGCATCATGCCCTCTGTCATGTGCTTCGTCAATGCAGTCTTCACACCAAGGCTCATCGCCTTCCCAACACCAAAGCCAGACCTCTTCGCCGCACTTTGGGCACTTGCCGAATCGGAGAGAATTTAACGGTTGAAAATCAATCAGATGTTCCCGTTCTTTCAGCTGTTCCTCTCGATGACAATAAGCACAATGGAACCATCTTCGGCAGATGGGACAGAGATAATTGTCGCCGTCCGGCAATTCGTCATGGCTTGCAGACATTCATTCACCTCCGCTTGGTAGCGTGCTCAACCCAGACCAGTCTCGGAATAAAGAATTTTCTCCAGACACCATCGTTATGCAATTCCATAGTGCCATCAGGAAGCACAAAAAGAAGACCAGACAATTCAGTTGCCCCGTTGACAGCTGCACGCGGAACCTGCGTTTCGGCATTGGTCCATTCTTTTACATTTCCGAATTAATTCCAGACATGAAAAAGGCAGACAAAGAAGCTGATGACTCACGTGGTGGCGGTGGATCTCGCATGATTTATTGCAGAAACTCTCAAACAGTCTCTCAGCATCAGGGCTTCCCTCGTTTTGAGCGCTTTCCATTTCCTTGCAGAATGACACGTACGTCGTTTCTGCTTTTCCCAGCTGCCCAATAATCAGGTCTACAAGCCCCTCACGAGTCCTCGGCCATTGTTGTTTCATTAAATCAACCCGTCTCTCGAGGCGAATTATTTTTCGGTGAATAATCAGCCGTCTCGTGAACAGCTCCAAACGTGATTTCAAGCTGCCGAGTTGAAGAATGGAAGAAGAGCTGATAGACTCTGGCTTCGAGTCTGGGCAGATTCCCTTTGGGATAGCCCTGCACAAACCAAGCTGTATTCACTTTGAGGCCGTCTGGAGACCATCCGGGAAGACCACCAGGACAAAAATCAGGTCCACAAAGCCATTTGAACCAGTAAAGATTAGCCTCTCGCCACTCACTTCTCTTCGTTCCATTCTTGATCTGTTCGTAGAGAGTCTCAAGCGATTTTTTATTTTTGGGATAATATTTGGCAAGGTGAAAAACCACAGTGTCATTCATCAACGCGCGTCTCCCGAGGGCTCTGATTTTTCCAAATTAATTCCAGATGTTGCAGACAAAGCCGCAGCGCAGGTTTGTGTGCAGGTTTCGCATATGGGCACACGGAAATATCCAGTGTCTTTTCCTTCATGTAGGGCACAAGCTATGAGACAAGCAACATGAATCGTTTCCGCGCCTTTTGAGTCGGTCGTTATGTACTTACCATCAAATAGAAAACGCTCTACCAAATGTATGAGTCTTGAGTCGGTCCATCGGATAGAACCGTTCAACTTCAGAATAAGCTCTTTTCCATCTTGTGTTACAGTTAATAGAGGTTTCATTTCTTGTCGCAGCATACATTGTTTACTGAACGCTTCGAACGCTTCAGGGCTTTCTGATTTTTCCGAATTTATTCCAGACTTCTGTTTCTCAAGTTCTTTCACTTTCCTCTCCAAATTCCTCACGTATTCGACGTGGCTGGCAAGGAGCCAAGCAAGACTCGAGAACAAGAGACCGAAGAATGAAATCAAAAAGAGGCCCATAGTCCCGTGCGACGGGTCCAAGCGCAGCTGATCCACAATGCTAAGAGTGATTGTGCCGACAGCGCAGACCCACCAGACCCTCTCAATTTGCCTCTTCAAGACGACTTCCTCCCTATCGAACCGAGCAATCTTTTTTCGAGAAAAATAAAATAGGTCACAGCACAGATACTGATACACCATTCCAAGGCAAGAACGTAAGGGTTTGGCTCAACAGCTGCAAAAGAACCCTGCGTGGCGATGTCGAAGAACACAAGACACTGAAGCAAAACGGACCCGCCGATGCAGGCGAGCCCGACAAGATGAATCAGAACCTTCAAAACTGTCAAAGGTATCTCCTACCGCGTAGTTGATTCCGATATTTTGCGTACTCCTCTATGAACCGTCTTGCCTTGTCATACCGATTTCGAAGACGATATAACATGTTTCTCGCACTACTGTACTCCATCTTGGTCTGATGAGCGGCGTACCGTAGTGGTGAGGTATTATCATCCTTTACTGCTTGAATCATAGCATCAAGCAACTGTTTCTCACGCAACGTTAACCCGACGTGAGGACGCTCAGTCAAGAGAACGCCCTCCCAGACCGAAGAGCTTTCGGCTTGTAGGCAGGTCATTGTCAAGTATCAGTGAACTATGTGGGTCAAAAGAGGAAGACGTTCCGAAATCAATCTTTTGGTTTGGAGTTATTACCAATACACGAATTGGAATGTTCAGTCTTAAAGCATGAAACAATCTCAAAAGAGAAGACCGGTACTTCAGTACCTGTTTCTGAGTACAGATTTTTTCTGTTTTCGTTCCTTCCTGCGTCTTAATCTCTACAACGCAGAGGAAACCCTTCTTATCGATTCCGAGGATGTCGATCCTTTTCCAGTTACCAGCCCCAAACTCCTTGAAAAGCGGTTTGAAGCCAGCTTCAATCTCATTTGGATTGCAAAAGTAATGGTTCAACATTTCCATGTGCTTTCGTATTCCATGAATGGCAGATTGGAATTGCCGCGGTCGCTGTGACGTGCTTTTTTCACACTCGAATAAGCATTACATGTAACCGTATTTATGTCTTGTTGTAACCTCAATAGACAAACCTCCCCTTCTTGAAGGTCGGATGTCTACCTTATCCACTTGCGAGAGGTCATAGGCTGGCTAAGAAGCTTCTGAGGGAGTCTTTGGTGAGTTGTTTTGCGGCAGATTTCGCCATGCCCTTGGCGAATCTTCTGCGTCTTCCTTCTCCTTCAGGTGCGGTCTGCTTCTTTCCGCCGCCGTGGTGTGGGCGGATGATGGGTGTGAGCATTGGTGTACCGAATTGTTTTTGGTAAATCCATTCGTTCCGTTGTACTTTGGTGACGTGTGCGTCGTAGTGTGCCCATTCTTTCAAGGTGTGATTTTTGAGGAATCTTCTTTGTTCGATTGGTTCGGCTACGTTATGGGCTTCGACTTCTGGTTCTAACCTGTAGGTTTCTGTTACGTCTTTTTCTATGCCTTCATGAAGGCTCGCGGTCGTCCAATATTTCTTGTGCACGTTGTCGTCTATGTAGACTTCTGGTTTGACTCGGCTCCATGAAGCGGACCAGAACTCATGAGGCACGATCACCACGTCGTCTTCAGTGTGTCGACCGTCGAAGTCAAAACTGATTTTCCCGTAACGCAGCACTTTGGCTCCGAACATGTACTCTGTCTTAGGTTTAGGCAGTGGAACCAATTCAATATTGGTCGGATTAAGGCTTTTCAAGCGTCTGATTATTCCACTTTTATTCGGAGACACGCCCTTGAAGCGCCTGGGACCGTGAATCTTTTTCGGAATAAAATCAGAGGCGGGTTTAGTGATGGGTTTGGTCTTGCCGCGATCCTTGTAGAAGCCAACGATTTTTCGCTGCTTATTTCTTCTTCGTGCGGTTGTTGTTGCCATGGTAATATGCCACCTCGTAAGAGGCCAAACCAGCTGCGAGTCCGATGAAAGCTACGTCCAAAATAGTGTTGCCAGTTGTCAGGTTGTAGTGAACAGCGATTAAACCGAAAACGATGAAGAAAACCGCGTAGATGATGGTGCTCAACTGATGAATTTTGCGTTGCAGTTCGTGGTGCTTCATGGTTCTCAGAGTAGAAATATCAGTCAAGGCTTATTTTGCCCGATACAAGCAATCCTCCGAAAAGGGCTAAGACGAACGGTGTCAGCACATAGGTTAAGTAACGCCACGCTTCAGCTCCTGCCCACGGTAAAAGCTGTTGGAATAAATAAAACGTCGCTCCGTCTTCAGATTGAAGGTAAAGAACAGATTGGCCTGTGAGCGACCCGTTAGTAATCCATTGAATATACGCGGATTCCCAGTCAACCGTTATGAAGAAAGCGAAGGTTATCATTAGAAGTCCGAGCGTTTCGAATTTGTCGTCGATTTTGATTCCGAACACTGTCAGACCCAGTTTGCTGAGGACGTAGAGTGCCCCATAGAGAATTACGTAATAGACAATAAGTCCCGAGAAAGGTGTCAGAGTGTTCATCCATAGAATCCAAGGACGCATTGTGAACAGGAACCCCATGACTGCAAAGGCGCAGGCCAAGTAAACTTCCTTGTCTGTCAACTTAAATGTCATGGTTTCTCACCTAAAGAATATTCACGGAATAAAAACAGAAAAATCAGAGACTACTTTTTGTGTTTCGACTCGTAGTCTCGAAGATGCCAGCAGGTTCTGCTCGGTTGGTCTCGCTTCTTGAAAATCCATGAAGGACATGAGCAGGAGAGCCCTCCTTTCGGGCCGCGCATCACTTGGTACTTTTTGCCTGGCGTCGACTTGCTGGGGTATGTTGCCACTACTTTGTATCCGGGTCGATGCTTTGCTTTTCCCGCGCCTTTCAGAACCTTCTTCCAGCGTTCGCTGCGCTCTTTCCTCATGCCGTCGAGAAAAGCGAGATCTCTCTTGTAGATTGTATCCAGTTTCGTGTCATCCTTGGTGATGTTGACTAAGAACTGTACTCGAGACCTGCAAACATTGAAGCCTTCAGCGTTGACGCATTTGACAAGGTCCATCTGACGCACTTCAGCAGGACTGTTCGGGTCATACCCGTATTTCTTGAGAGCGCCTGCCTTCACATGACCGCTGACCTTGGCTTGCTGTCCCCACTTCTTCGGTTTGACACCGCCGAATTTTCTGCCGCCTGCAACAACCTTCTTCTGCTTCAGTTGAGCAACCGATTTCGTGATAGGCTTCGTCTTACCATGTTCCTTGTAGAAACCGACGACTGTGCCCCTACTCTTCTTTCCGCGCTTTCGTTTACGCAGATTTCTCAAGCGAGTCAAGTATGCTTTGTGTCCAGCTTTGACCATGACAGGGTTTTTATTGGCAGTCAAATGTGTCCCTCAAAGTAGAAATATCTTATCTGTCGAACTTTTGCAGTTTGCCCTTGCTTGCAAGTTTCAGATGAGCATCTCGAACGGCCACCATGCCATTACTTTCATAGGGCTTTGCAGGCAACATGGTTGTTTGACGACCTCTACGAACGAACGTCACAAGAATCTTTCCCTTCTTTGGCTTGTAAACATCGACTTGCTCTGCAACATTCCCGACCTTCAAACGATATTGAGCGCCCCAATCACCTGACCAGATTTTTGTGACGGTTGCTTTTCTGCCGATAGAACGACCTTCCGTTTTCGTGGACTGCTCCTTCTCCAGCCACTTCTTCGGTTTCAAAAGGTTTGGTGCTTTTGAAGAGACCCACACGCGCTTTGCCTCGGCTTGCTTGTTCTTCGGAACAAAAACGTCTCTGCCTTCAAAACCATGTGTGGTAACGTCAATTGTGATACCGCGCTTGTTCAAAGCTGCTATGTACGCAGCGGTCGCCTTCTTCGAACTGGCAAACGTAAATCCTTGGTCCGTTCCCCAATGGGTACGCCAGACAGCAGCCCACTTAATTTCGCGTGGTTTTACGCCTTTGAACTGCTTGCCGCCCTTCACAACTTTCTGGCGATTCAGTTGAGCAACCGACTTTGTGATAGGTTTCGTCTTACCGTGGTCTTTGTAGAAGCCAACGACCTTGCCTTTGTGAGAGCCCTTTCGCTTCCGCCTTCGAAGATTTGCCATTCGCGTCTTGTATGCTTTCTTCCCAGCTGCGACCATTTTTGGACTCTTGTGTTTAGTCGACATCCCGCTCACACTAAAGGAATATGTGTGCGGTGAGCAAGTTACCGAAAGTTTTAACTATGGATTAGAACTATTTAGAAAAGCAGAGGAAAAAAGATGAAACGAGTGACTGTAGTTAAAATCATGGCAGTGACCTCTTTGATCGTGCTTCTGTCAACTCTGCTCATTGTTTGGGGCTACTACAACTATTTCATGGTCCATCAGAACCTCATTGTTCCCAGCACTCCGGGCATGTCACTTTATCGCAGCGACGGAATAACGTCTATTTACAGTGGCGACTTGGTTACAAACCTCTGGGCTTGGACAGGAACTCAATTCACTGTTCAGTTTGTCATAAAAAACATTGGCAACACCATTTTGGCAACCGGCCTGAACGTGACGGATGTACCCGCCGGCTGGACAGTATCAATAACTGGCAACGGAACCTTAACTCAAGGCAACACGCAAACCGTCACCCTAACTGCCATCCCCCCCACCAACGCGAGCGGCACAACTTCAGGAGACTTTGACCTGTGGATAACAGGCTAAACTGTTGAGTCTCTTCAGTGCTTTATCGCTTTTCCCCTTTTTTGTTTCAGTTTCTTTTTTCTGGTTTTATTCTTCACATCGATGCCAACGTCACGTTTTGGTCTGATTACTCGAGGCGGCAGCTTCCATTTCTTCTTCGGTTTGACGCTGTTAAACTTTCTTGGCTGTTTCACGACCTTTTTACGTGCGACTTCACGAAGCGATTTTGTTATGGGTCTGACTTCGCCGTCTTTGCGGTAGAAGCCCACAAGCACTCTGCCGCGCCTGGAAGCCCACGATTTATAACCAGCTATTTCCGTCTTGGAAAGTCTAACGTTGCCCGTGAGAGTCTTAGGCTTGGCATGTGTTCCTTTCGGTTTCCAACCGTGCTTACGTCGAGTTTCCCAGCTTTGCTTTCCAGCCGATGTTGCATCTTGGGATCCCGTGTACTCTGCACGTTTACGGTGTTTCAGCTTCTTCTTCTCGACCTCAGTAACGGCCATCGGTTTAGGCGGAGGCGGAGGCCACTTTGCAACAGTGAGTCCAGGCTTTCCGACACGTGTGGGTTCAATGTATTTCAGAAGGGTCTTGTAATGTTTGGTGGTGCGCTGATATTTTTTGTAGGCTTTCTTGAGAAGATGCTTGCTCTCCAACCGTTCCCATTGTTTTTGCAGCCTGACTCGAACCTCGGTCAACTTGTCCGCATTCGCTGCGGCTTTCTTGATTTTACCGTTGGCTTCGCGCTCGAGGTCACGGTCGCCGTCGTGTTTGGCGCGGGACAGCTGGTCCTTCAAGTCCCGGAGCCCTCTGTTTACGTTTGCTATTTTGACATCGTAGCTTTTGAGTTGCTTCTCAAGTTTCGCTGACCGCTTGTCGTAGTAGGCTGCCTTCAAGGTTTCGTGCCCACCGCATTTTGGACACGTCGTCAGTCGCCGTTGATTCCAGTCACGTTTGAACCATTTTCCACAGTCGCCGCATTGATAGCCTTCAACATACTTGCGCTTGATGAGTTTCACTTTGGACTTCAGAATCTTAGGCTTCGGGAACTTCACTTTGACGGCTTTTCTTTTGATGTCTCCGCTTGCAGAGTATCGATGATGACCGTACGTTGCTTCGATTCTGCCAGGAGCCGGCTCATAAATTTCGCTGTTACGATAAAGAGTATCCAACGCATGTTCAAACTCGCCTCGGGTCATGATTCTACGTTGCTTGACCAAGCGGTCGCTATAAAACTCTCTGGTGCTAAACGGAAACCGTTTGATGAAAGTTAGGAGCTCAGTTTCAAGGTAGTCCAAAGTCGCTCAAGAAAGAAATACGAAGATGAGAAGCAGCAGTAGCCATAAGCCTAAGTCAACTCCATTAGGGATTAGCCAAACGTCCTTCTTTTTTTTGATTAAAGGAAATCTGCTAACAAATCCGTTTCAGCTTCGCAGTTTGCTGTTCAACGGCACGTCTATGACGCATTTTGCTCTGGAGAGTAAAAGCAGATTGTCTGAACGATTTTTGAACGGACTTCAGTTTGCCCTCATTTCCTTCATACCGAGCCTTCTGCCCTTCAGCCTTCAACTTTGCAAGAGACTCATTCAACTGACCTATTTCCCTGTCAGTCTTCTGCAACTCACCATCCAAATGCTGAAGCTGCTTACGCGCATTCTCAGTCTGCCTTTTCTGCGCCTCTGGACTCATACCTTTAAAGGGACTCACACCCTTGAAAGACTGGCAGCCCTGAATAACCTTCTTCCGATTAAGCTCCACAACAGACTTGGTGATAGGACGGGTTTCCCCACGTTTATCCTTGTAGAATCCAAGAACCGGCCTTGCAGATTGTCGTCGCATGAATACGCTTTAAGCATAACTCATCTTTTAAGACTTTATGTGAGACTTAGGTATGACTTTGATAGGATTCTGTCTAAGCGAGTTTTTCCAAGATTCGCCTTTGAAGAAGGCAGCAATCCCTTTGCGCTGTGATGCAGAAATCACTTCAAATTCGCCTGCGTGACCGCGCACCTTACTGATTCTGGAGCTCACTCCGTCTTGGTATGCTTTCTGATACCTCGCCCAAAGTTTTGCGTCATTCGACAGCCTGAACTGCTTTACATCCAAATCTTCTTTCGTATCGGTCTGGAAGAACTTCACACGATATCCAGCGACAAGAGGTCGTCCCTTCTTCCCCGTCAACACTTTTGCATACCCTTTGACCGCTCCTTCATGTTCCAATTCTTCCGCATACGTACCAATGCCAGCTGCACCATTCATACCATGAAAGAAGCTTTGAATATCATCGTCTGGATGATACTCTTCGATTAATGCACGTTCAACTTTTGATTTGTCATTTGCCCAATACGCGACTTCCATATCTTTGTCTGGATCTTTCAATCTCATGTAGCCTACAAACTTCCTCGGCAAAAGGTTCTTTGCTCTCTTACGGAGTTTCGATACGTTGGAAGGATTCACGCCTCTGAACTGTTTGCCATGCTTCACAACTTTCTTACGGTTAATTTCGCGGATAGAACGCGTCAGCGGCTTCGTCTTGCCATCCTTGTCCTTGTAGAAGCCGACAAGAACTCTGCCGTCACGAGCAGCGTTTGCTTTATAGCCAGCAACCTGCATCTTTTTCAAACGCAGCTTTCGACCGACATCCTCAAGCTTAATGGTCTGAGACATGATTTATCACTGACAGAGAAATATCAGTCAGTCATCAATTTCTTCAGCATGTTTGTCAAACGTCTAATTTCCAGACGCATCAATCGAAGTTCTCTCGCAATTTTACTCTTGACCATTTCAGACCGTCATGTTTTTAGTAAGCTATTTGACGATTATGATTTCTTTTACGTAGGGCTGGCTGGTTGGGTCAATGTAGCAGTTTGCAGGGTTGCGGATGATGGTCAGGTTTTGAGTATTGGTTATGACCATAATATCGTGAGCAGAATTGTTGCTGAATACTGGTTCCCTAAGAGTTCCGGGGCCGATGGAACTTGCGATTTCTATTCCGACACGATTTCCTGTCGCATGGAAATCTGATATCGTATAATTATTCATGTTAGTTGCCATAAAGCCGTAAGCATTTTGGCTGTTACCATCTGCGACACAATGTGCAAACTCTGCGTTTATCGGATAGGTTCCTGTTGTTGGATTTTTACCAGCCCAAAACCCTAATTGACCATAACCAACAGCAGTACAAGAAACAAAACTGATAAGTGTTCCTCCATCAACCATAAATCCATTATATCGTGAATTGGTTGCAACATTATTGATAAAGGAGTCAGCATAGTCTGGTACTCCAAACGAGTTGTCTGTGCCAAATCCATATGCAAGATTATTCCCGAAATTGTTCTTTACAATACATTGACTACTTCCATAACAGATATTGATACCTCCCGCTTGGTCGCCGTAACTATCATGAACGTTATTGTTGTACGCTAATCCTCCCTGACAATCATCCAGAATTATTGCGTCATTTCCACAATTGTAGACATTACAATCATGGACTACCGGGTTATTACTAACTATACCTGTATTCACATCACCCATTATTATTCCTTGGAGATAAGCATTGTAAAGAGTGACATGAGAAATAGTGTTTCCATCACCAACCAAGATAATTCCCTGACCATACAAATTAGGAACCGGAATAGAACCTGTTGGATTAGGGTTATTTACATTAAACGTGAACTTTGACAACAAAATGTTATTTCCCCTGCCTGTCATCAAAGTCCCAACAGAAGTTGTCCTAAATCCTGTAATCACAACCGCATTTTCATCTTGACCTGTGAAACTCTGCCCAGACTTGTACACGATAGGAGTCAGCATAGTGTACGTTCCATCAGTTATCGAAACAGCTGAATTAGAAGGAATACTGTTAACAGCTGCGCTGTAATCACTGGTCGAATATTTGAGGACGCCTGCCGAGTCTTTAACGAAATAGGTTCCAGACCCATCCGTCGAAATTACATAGTCAAAAAACTTTTGATTTTGACACCATGAATAGCCGACGAAAGCAACGACCACCAAAATAAGCAAGACTGTTGCTGTTTGTTTTGCAATCATTGTTCTTCAAAAATAGAATATCCGTTCGAATCAGTCAGGCGTTATTTTGTATCCAGCATAAACAGTCTGTCGACCAAATCCAGCGTTAATGGGTGAAACTTTGAAATCATGTTTGCGCGCCTGTATCTGCATAAGCCCATCTAACGCCTTTAGTTGAGAGTCTCGGGTACCATCGACCAATCGTCCATAGTTTTCTTTGAAGAACCTTCTGTTTTCGTTGTGGTCACCGATCTTCGCGTAGATGCAGGAGCCGTCTGTCACAGCGACAATCATGGAACGTTTAACAGGCAGATTGTCGAAGAAGGCCTTAAGCTGTTTTGCTGGACTGCCGAAAGCGTCGAAGTCAACGGCTGCCAGATTGCCAATTTTCTCTTGCGGCAACTCATTCGCGAGCCATCTGAGGTTGTTGGCTTTAACGACCACGTGGGTTTTGCCCTTCAGTTTCGACGCTGCCTCCCTCAAGTAATCCTCGCGTTTGTCCACAAGAATCAGTTTGCTGGCCTTCGGAGCCCACACGGTCTTTGACAGGTTGCCTTTGCCAGCGTACAGTTCAAGAACCGTGCCCTTATTCATGTGTTCAGCAAGAGCTCTGCGCTGCCAACGCTTAGCAGGAGACAGGTCTGGAGATCCTGAGTAATGGAAAATTGGGTTCGGCTTCTTAGTGTGCGCGCCTGCAGACTCGTAGCCTCTTGTCATTTCTGCAACTTTCAACTGTTCAATGGGCACGCTGTCAACAACGCCCTTGTTTCGGTCGTAGATGCCCAGGTGCAGTTCCGAGCCCTTCGAGAAGTAGAGCGGTCGACGCTCCCAGGAAGGCTTCGGAAGCCGCAGCTTCGTCGGATTCACAATGACCTTCTTACGATTCAATTCCGCGAGAGGCTTAGTAATAGGTTTTGTCTTGCCCTTGTCACGGTAGAATCCTACTACTGCCGCTTGCCTTGCCATGTCTGTTCACATAAGAAATATTCTGGAGCGGAAAATGGATTTAACATCGTCGCGTTTTTATCTTGAACGTTTATATATGAACATCTTTTTGCGAATGCCTGTGCGCAACATGAATGAAGCCGACAATGAAATCTACTACCGACCATCCGACCATGTTTTTTTTGCCAATTTAATTATGTGCCTGATGGCGCGAAAAATGGATTTAACATTGTTGCACTTTTAGATACAATGTTTATATATTCATGCATGTTGCAAATGCCGTGAGGACAACATGATATATTGCGTCATTCATAGCAAGTTACCATGCCAGTCCTCACCAACCAGTTTGGGAGATACGCAAAACATGAACAACGATAAGGCATCGGCAAATAGCCGAATAAGAACCTTTGCGCGGGCAAGCAATATGGCTGTTCGTGCAACCAGTTTGACCCTGATGGGTAAAGTAGAAATCAAAAATGTGGAGAGAGTAAGACACGGCTTACGCAGTGTAGCGCCATGGACGGTTCCTGTTGTTGATGTCCACGGCTGGCTTCAGACCTTCAAGCGTTTTGTTGGATGTGATGCGGACCACCTGTCCGTTGGACAGATGCGGCGTTTCAACATTCGCAGAATAGTTGTTGGAGCTGACGGCATTAGGCGAGTTCTTTTCAGCGAACCTCAGCCAGTCGACAACAGAAAGGATAGAGACGGCAAGGAACAGCGTGTTAAGTCTCTGGGATTACGCGCTGGTCAGGTAGTTGAGGTAGTCTGCTCTTTCGCATAAAGGAGATGAGATGAATGGCATCGGCAAATAAGGTCAAAGCCAAGGCACACAAGCCAACAAAGAAGAAGGTTGACTGGAAAGCAGCGGGACACAAAGCATGGCTCACGCGATTACGAAACAAGAAGAACAGCAAAGCGCCTAAGAAAGTACAAGCCAAGAAACCGCAAGCCAAAACGCAAGCCAAGAAACCAGCAGTCAGGAAACCAGCGAAACACGTCAAGCAAGGCACAGATGTTGGTTTCGGGAAATACAGAGTCAGCAAGACCGCGTTGGTCAATGCTCTGAATGAAGACAAGCGCAAGGAACTGAAACCGACAGAAGTAGTTCAGTTGACTTGGCAAGTAATCAAGGGAGCCAACGGCAATGTCAGCGGACATAATGGCAAGACCTCAAAACGGAAACAGTAGCGTACCGTTCAACAAATTGAGTCCGTGGTATCGACGGCAGTTGATCCGCGAAGCGATTAAGCAAGCCAGACAAAAATGCGTGTGCGCTTTCAACCCAAGACCAGACGACCAAGAAGCAGACTTGTTCTGTGCTGAATGTGTAGCAGTGGTCAACATAGTGAACCCGAAAGCACCAGCCAAAAGATTTGCGATGGTATTCGCACGCGGGTTAGACGGCAAACTCGTTGAGCCCATGACAGGCGCAGAGTTTGGAGAATAAATCTCAAAGGCGTCAGCAAAAAGGAGATGTTTTAGAATGGCAACTAAAAAGAACGGCAAGAACGGCAAGTTTGTGGCTGAATTTGGTTTCCGAAATCCCACAAAACGAATGTGGCGGTTTGAGGAAACGAGCAAGACTGGAATGAACACGATCTATCTTCCTCAGTCTGCTTTCGAGAAAGAGCCACAAAAGATCCGTGTGACCGTTGAGGTTATCGCATAACCTCTCTTTTCTTTTTGGAATAACGGTACAGAGAAGATAAATCTGAAGGAGAGATGGAAATGAAAGGCAGGAAATTGGTTCTACAAGCTACGGTCATGGGTTTCAGCGCAAACATCGCAACCATCAAGGTAGGCAACCCAGCTAAGGAGAGAGAACTGAAAGAGTATACGGACCTGGTCTGTCCACAAGACAACAAGAAACCAGAGTATCAAGTAGCCAAATACCATTGTGACTGTGGTTTCTCCGCAACTACATGGATGGCTCTGAAACGGGTTCTGAAAGGAACAACCACGCCGCTTGAAATACCGACGCTGACCAAAGGCAGCAGTGAAGTCGAAGTTGCCAAAATCTTCACGAAGCCAGTCGAGGCATTCGCAAAAGAGGCGCTTTACACGCGAGGTTCAGAACGTCCAGTAACAGCCGAGGACGACGGCAGCATAGTGAACCTCTATAAGTTGATGGTCGCTCAGGCAGCTCTAAATCGCATAGTCATAATCAAATACAATGACACGAAGGAGCAAGTCGTAGCGTTTCTGACAGTCACGGAAAACGGTGACATAGTCTTGCGTGAAATCATACCGACCAATCTGGTCATCGTGGGTGAGAGATTGAAGTTGGACAAGAGCAAGTTGACTGAGAAAGACATTGAGGAAGCCAAGCAATTCTTGAAGCAGATCCCAGAAGCAAGCTCGAAGGATCTTGAGGTCGCAGACTACAGAGTCAAGCAATTCCAAGTCCATCAGCAAGAGGAACAACAAGTCTCGGCTATCGGCGCTATCATGGAGAAAGCCAAACAGCGCAAGGACCTCATTGACAAAACAAACAAACGCGAAATCTTGGTCGTAGCCCCAGCACAACAGAAGAAGAACCAGAAAAAGAAGAAGGCATAGCAAACGGAAAGGTTTCGCATGGGCAACCCGTCTTACGAAGACCTCATGGACCTCTACCGTGAGTTAGAGTCTTTAGATGTGAACCAAGAGTATGTGTTCACGACAGCACATCGCAAACAGATAACCCTCAAAAGGACACAGTGATGAAACTATGGGGCTCGCTTATCAACGGCTGGCGAAACTGAAACAGTTAGTCATGGACTTAGTAGCGGACAAGGTTTGTTTCTTTTGCCACAAACCTTTCACTGACCCGCTCCAGATCACCACGCATCACATCAACGAAGACCATGAAGACAACCGACCTGAAAACCTCGCGTCAGCGCACGAGAACTGTCACAGGTCGTACCATGCTAAAAGAATTTTGCACAAGAAAGACAAGAAACGAGCCCTACGAGAAGTCAAAAAGACGAAAGGCGTTGGCAAAAATGGAAGAACAATCCGAGTTACCGCCTAAGATAGCGTCTTTAGTGCGGTGCGGTTGCTGCTGTGCTGAATGGGAACCGCAAGCGAAGAAAGGTTTCCGAGACAACGGCACAACATTAGTTTCAATCTGGGTTTGCGACTGTCCCAGATGTGGCAGACGATACAAACAGAGAGAAGACGGTGTGTGGTTCTCAGACAGAGAACTAATCATCGTTGAAGCATAAGAGGTGCGACAAAAAATGAGGAGAATTAGGCAAGTGCTTTTGACAGGTCAGGTTGCAACAATTCGGCAGCCGACTCAAGAGCAAATAGAATGTCCCAACCGGGAACGGCTGGTGAAAACCGTGAAGGAAAGAGGGAAAGCCTGGGCAATAGCGGCCTTAGTTGACGGCAGCATCGGATACCACAGCGTTGAAAGTGCCGACCAAATGATTACGGCGCTGACGAAAGGTGAACGGATAATAGCTTGCGAGAGGACGATGGCTTGTTTCCACAGCGACGGCGTTTCAGAAATCGACCATGACTTCAATTATTTCGCTGGCAAAGACAAGTACGCGCCAGAACGGGTGCGGATGCTCGTGGGATACGTGACGGAGATTCTGCGCGGAAACAGAAAGCGTGGAAGACCGCGAAGCTGGATAGAGCAAACAACCGAGAGCATGATGTATCCGACAAGCAGGATCGCTTCCAGAAGCCCAGAGGCACGGGGAAATAAATGGCAATTAGAACAGTAGCGTTTCAACACCACGCGCCTCAACATCATTTTTGTCCAAACTGCGGAAACGAGATGCAGAAAGTTTCAGGCACGAAGGGAACCTATCGATGCTCGAAATGTGGAAAGCAAGGCAACCCGAACCGTTCGAGGTTGAAAGACAGATGGTGTACAGATGGTGAGCCGTTACATAGTCTACATTGAAGCACCACCAGCTCCGTTCAAAGGCTATCGACTGGAAGCCCTCAAAATACCGAAAGGCATGAGCTTCGCCCACATGAGAGACAACCTGCCGCCAACGCTGGTCAACGAAGTGGAAATTGAAGCAGACAACATTCACGAAGCCAAAGCCCTCGGACTCGCCAAACTCATCAACGGAGACTAATCAAATTGCTTCAACAGAACGCAGAACGTGATATGGTCCGTAGAGTAGTCGCTTGTTTGAAAGAGTGCTACCTAAATTCGGTTCCATCCGTCGACATCGAGAAACTTGACCACCAAATCGACCCTAACGACCACGTTATCACCAAAGCGAAGTTTGAGGAATTGCTTGAAAAACATCAATGTTCAATCTCTGACAGCATTTACTTGTTCGTCAACAAATTTCCGAAGATTACTGAAGGAGACTAAACTATGGTAGAATGCGATGCCTGCAAAGAATTAGGAGTACACCCGCCGAAAAAAGCAGTTGCACAATATTTCCAAGACACAGACAGAGACAAATTAACATTCGTCTGTGAAGAGCACAAGAAGTGGGCTGAACAGAAGGGCTTCGTGGTTTGGAAGTGTCCAAACGAAGGATTCAACAAGCCAATTCTATGTCCACATTGCCAGGAACCGCTTGCAACAATTCAAATTGAGCGCGTTACTGTTCTTGAATGGCGAGAAGCAGACCCAGACACTGAAGAGGACGATGGGTTTGAAGATAACGGACAGGGCGGAGTAACAGCACGCTGCATCAAGTGCGGCAAAGAGATAGGACACAGCGACGCAAATAGCTGCTCAGGAATCTTTCCGAAGAGTGATGAATTCTAAATGGGAAGGTGATGGCGTTGGCAAAAAGCAAAGACGGGCTCGTCGGCAAGAAGGTTGTTGCTGTGCGAGGAATGACTAACGCAGAAATGCGAAAGGAAGGGTGGGACACAAGCGAACGTGCAACAGTCATAGTTTTCGACGATGACACAAAGGTCTATGCAAGTCAAGATGAAGAAGGAAACGGACCTGGCGCGTTCTTCGGAAGAAAAGGCAAAGAGACTTTCGTCTTACTGGCAAGGAGCAAATAACCATGTTGGACCAAATTACACTCAACCGCAAATTCAAGGGACTCAGCGAGTGCCCATTCTGTCATGGCGTTATCTTCAACTTCGATGAAGAAGTACTGTTCCTAAGCGAAGTGACAGAAGACAAACGAAAAGAAATCAGAACCTTGGTCAAAGAAAGAGGAATCACTGTAGAAGACCTGCAAAACAAGTTTGACGATTTACGGACAGAAGAATTCGACGCTTGGGAATGCGAGAGTTGCGGTCATAAGAACGACAGCCCAAAACGAGGTGGATCGTAATGAAACTGAACACAGTTCAAACGACTATTCTGGAGCAGCTGAACAGTCTGGACCCTCTGTGGCGCATCGAGTACCGCGTTGAAACCATCCTTGTTGTGGACGACAACACGTTAAGGCTGTGCTGCAGAACCAAAGAGCGCACGGTCAACTGCGACATCAAATACAAGCCAAGCCCAGACACCTACGATGTCACAGCATACCTACTGTGGAACCACGGAATAGAGTACGCAAAAATCGTTGAGGTTACAGATGTCTACTGGGACAGTCTGGCAGACCTACTCAGAGAAGCCCATCAAGACGTGCCAATATGCAACCAATGTGGCCAATCTGTAAAACCCGGAACAGGACTATTTGTAAACAGAGTGCCCAGCTTCGACAACGCACAAACCAGATTTGAAACAGGATACCCGCATCCAGAAGGAGACTTCACCTGCGCGGAATGTGATGATGAGAACGAATGACAAAACAAAACATCAGAGACCAAAGGCTAAATCAGAAAAGACTAACAAGAGATAAAAAGAAACGAGAGAAAGAAATGGCAAGGTGGATGTGGAATGGCTAAGGAGGGATGTGTGACGGAAAAAATGGCAGTCAAAAAGAGACACCAACCATTTAAAGAGTGGCATCACGATAACCTCGTGCAATTCCTTGACTTTATTGAGGTCAACTATCCAGAGCAAGTCCAAAAAATGTTAGACCGATACGATGAGTGGCTTGGAGGTAATTGAAATGGACTTCAGACAACTTGACCAGAAGGGTTTGACTGTCTGCCCACAATGCCATACACACTATAAACCAGTGCTTGGTGAACGCCCAAAAGGTGACAACAGACCTGTCAACCAGATATTTCCCAACGCGAAACCGTTTGAACGAGAACAACTCATAACAGGACTGTGCTCTGATAAATGCTGGAACGAATATCTGAACATAAAACAACCCACACTCACATCATAGGACGGTGAAGGCGTTGGCAAAATGCGGTGGAAGCGTAGTAGCGATGGCGGCATGGGTTCGCGGGCGGCAAACCTACCAATGCGAGAAGTGTGGAGAAATTTACTATCAATACAGGAAAAAGTGTGATAAGGAGATGGTTGAATGAAAACGTCAAATACAGACTCAGAAGTCGTGAAGTTGAAGCCTGACATGGTGCTTGTGCCGAGCCCGCAGTCGAAGTATTGGAAACGGTCAAACGAATTGCAGCTGAATGAAAACTCGCTGGCAATGGCGAAAGGAAAAGGTTAAAGTCCTTTTCCCGCTCGAGCTGACGGTGAGTTTAATTTAGTTGTCTATTCGCGGGGCATAGTGACAAGTTGTAACAAGTATGGCAGACGTGAGGACAGCGACAATGTTCCTGCGCTGGGCGAGTTAGCGACCCTTCTGCGGAAGCGAGTGCCGACAATGAAGTCCGCAAAGTTTCTGGTGGAGATGTATGTCCGCGACCACAAGACTGGGCATCCGATGCGAGTCAGCGACTTCATCCATTACTTAAAAGGCAAAGACCACAGAACGGATTGCAAGTACAAGCCATGCTACAACAAGTCAGTCAAAGAAGTGCATGGTTGGATTTGTCTCGGACTGTTTGATCTGGTAGAAGTAGACGGTAAGAAAATCAATATGGACTGGGAATGGAAACTCGATGAAATGGAAAGCATGATTAACGGCGGCTCAGAACGGGTTCACGTCTTACCATCCATGCAAGTCAAAACTAAACATGACGTTGAGAAGGCATGGCAAGAATACAGAGTCCGCAGACAGTATGAAGGACTTGTAGTTCACACAGACAACATAACTTCAAAAATGAAGCCTGAAATCGAATTAGACGCGGTAATCGTGGCAGTCCAGAAGAACGATGGTTACCGCAAGAAGTTAGTGACAAGCGTGAGAGTTGCGCTCATGCCTGCAAAAGACACGTTTCTGGAAATCGGCGATGTATCATCAGGCATAACCCATCAACTGCGAGCGACACTGTGGCAATTCAAAGAAGCCTATCCTATCGAAGAAAACCAGCACTTCGCCTATGTGTATCCGTTGATAGTTGTGAAGCTCAGAGTCAATGGACTGTACAGCAAGCAAATGCCCAAATGGAAACTGGTCAACGGCAAACGAGTAGATCTGGGCTTGGCAGACTCGATAACCATGCGACACCCATGCCTCGAAGAAATACGACAAGACAAGGAACCCAGCGTTCGCGAAATAGGTCTTAATCAAATTCCTAAAATAGTACAAGGCCATAGTTGGACTTGTCCAAAGGATATGGATGTAGAGAGAGGTTAAGAAAAAATGAACTGCGTGATGATTGTCACAACTGCGTTAGGTCGAATTGTCAATTGCGTGGTCGATGGCGTTTTGGGGAAGCGTTCGGCATGATGGTGTGTCTGAACTGGCAAGGCTCTTTAAGCAACTGACCGAGGTAACAGAATAACGTATAGATGTTCGTCGGACGAACATTTTTAAAGAAGAAATCTCAATTAGAATAAGAGACTGTGATGTTCCCATCATTAAGAGCTGATGTTGAGTGAGCGGATATAATTTTCCTGAGCGCCTGCAGACAGGCGACAACCTCTCCAAAAGAGCCCTTGAACCGCCACACAAAAGACTACTTGAGGAAACCCTCAAACTCTTAGCGCGCAAGTACCATTACCTCACGATTTCGCCAGTCCGTGATTCAGTTGGCACATTCGCATACCTCGTGCGTGACTCAGACAACCAAAGAGTTTACCTCATAGCAAAAGCAAGCCGCATGTGGCAGGGCACAGTAAGCTGCCAAGCATTCTTCCCTAATCGGCTACAAAATGAGAAACGTCCTCTAATGCTCGCACTCTACAACGAAGACACAAACGAAACTAAATTCTATCTGTTCGACCCAACAGCCATCATCGAATTCGTCAAAGCCGTCAAAGCCAACCCAGACTTCGGATACGACCAGAGATTCGACGTTCAAATGGTGAACTTTAGCATGAACCTCGCCCACGCATTTGACCCAAACACAAGCTTGGAAGAAGCATGGAAACAAATAAAATCTCAATAAAAATTTGAGAAGTTTGTAGTTTGTTGAACAATAAGAGGTGAGATTATGGCAAGAGCTGTGGTGACATCACAGTATATTTGGCAGCGAGAAATCCCGAGCCACTCCACGCCTGGCGTGACCTACACGGTATCCTTGACTGAACATGGTGAGTGGCAATGCGACTGTATGGCGTGGACAAGACGACGATTAGAATGCAGCCACATTCGAGAAGGACAAGCAATTCGAGAACAAGAACTGAAAGAAGGGTAAACCACGAAAAAAGGAAAAGTGATACTCGGAAAAAACGTGCCCTTCACTTGGGGAAGAAGCCAGTTCATACAGTTTGAGATCTGTCGCGCTTGGTCGTTAGACCAGGTCGGCGGCACATTGAAAGCTGACAACTATTATCCTTACCACACCCTTGAAGCTGCAGTGACCGCGTATCCTCTATATTTCCGTGACTATGTTGAAGACGTCAGAAAAGCGAAGGAAGACCCAGATCCGTGGAGATTCCGTTGGGCTGTATGGAGTCTGCCCATAATCGTTCCAGAAGTGCAGTTCGAAAAGGCTCTGATGAACCCGTACGTGCGCGTCTGGGACAAGGCGAAACTACCGTTACCACCAAACGTGAAGGCTGTTCAATCAGAATGCAGAGCGAAAGTCGTGGGCAATGTTTGGGTAATTGACTTTCCAGAGTCAATGCATAGCAGATGGCATGAACACTTCTGGGAAAAGGACACTCTCTCAGAATTGCGACACCTCGTTCTACCAGACATATTTTGCGAAATGCCGCGATCTCGAAATGTCGAAAGGTCTGTGGAATCGGCAACTTCATTTGAAGACTCCTATCTCCAAACTGAAAGAGCTGGTTCTCCCCAGCCCGACAAAATCCAGAGACGCTGATGAAATAATGAACAAAAAACTGAAAACCTTCCTTCACATTCTGGGGTTAGGGTCGCTTGGACAAGCAGTATTCGTGCAAGGCTATGTACTCTTCAAGATACTTCTTGACGGCTACATATTAGGAGTCGAACACAATATTGCAATACTTTGCTGGGAAGTAATAATGTCGCTCATAGCAGCAGCATATCTACTCTACATCGGAAACAAGGCCGTAAGGGAGACTGAATAATAGTGTGCGTATAAAAAATGGCGAGGAAAGAGTTTCTGAAACAGATTATAAGCGAGGATGTCTACTTGCCTGATTCAATAGATATGGAGAAGTTCACCGAAAAACTTCTCAGAACATACGCTGATTTCCTTGAACAACATTACAGCAAGATTTATTTCCTGCTCAAAGCATACAGAGTTAAAAACGTCAATGAAGAACAGGTGAAACTGGTAGCAGCTTTCTTGGCATACCACGCCTTAGATGTTAAAACATGCACGGAAATGATGATGCGTTATCTCGCCAAAGCGGTTACTGAAGAAAAAGAAGAAACAGGAATTATGAGTCAACTGCACCGACTCGGAGACTTTAGAGTTATCGCAATCCTTAGAACGCCACCAGGCATCGGTGAAACAAGAGCAAGATACCGTTTCATGTTAACTGAAACGTTTCTGAAGCATATTGGAGACTTCTGGAAGAGAGCCTAATGAGATGCCCACATTGCGGATCAACAAGAGTCAAACGCATCGGACACACTCGCGGTCCACCTAAAGAACCGAACAAGAAATGGAGCGTTGAAGATTTCCTGTACATTTGCTTGTTATGTGACCGCAAATTTTCAGAGTCAGAAGCTGAAAATGCTTACCTTACTGCTGAAGAAAAAGCAGACTTGGTCACACGACTTGAACGGTTAGGTCTAAAGAGTTTGGCTACAAAAGTTGAACAACGGCAAATTGCAATCCATAAGAAATCAGATTTAGGCAAACTGTACATCGACATCCAACACTAAGAAGTGAACATCATTCGGTTGGAACAAGCAGAGAAAGTCTCGTTTTTCTACAAAAAAGCGAGGTTGATCCAATGAAGAGACTCTTGATAAGCGTCGAGTATCTCGACCAAAGTAAGGACGAGTTTGTGCCTTTGCCCGAAGCATCTTGCCTGGTGCTCAAATGGCCGCCGCACACTGAAGCAAACAACAGAAACTTGAAAATCGAATTCGAAAAACAGTTTCCAACTCTGGTCGCACGGCTTCCGAAGCGAAAGAACTCCAGAGGCTTCACGACGAGAAGTGCAATAAACATCAAGGTGGTGAAATGGTGAAAAGAGCGGTTGAAAATGTTGAATGGAAGAAATGGATGGACTCACGTAACGCTGAACACTTAGCCGAGTGCCCTGAACTGAAACAGTTACAGGATAAACTGATGTCAGTTGGCGGAGACATTGTTTGCTTGCAGAAAGAACCAGACCTCGAAATGCTGTTGGCTCGAGGAATCGTGACAGAAGGCAAAACCGTTCTAAAGAAGATGACGCCATGCCATTGCCATGCTAACGTGGCTACATTGTGGAGCCGATTTGAACCTAAAGTAAAAATTGTGACGGGCTGGGGACTTTCGGAAGACGGAATATGGAGACAACATACCTGGGCGCTAAGAGGAACAACCATCCTCGAAACAACAGAGGCGCGCACAAAATACTTCGGCGTCATACTCACCCCTGAAGAAGCAAACAAGTTCTGGGAAGATAACGACTGTTAGTCACTCATTCCTAAACCTGTCTTCAAAAGCGAGTCTGCGGAGCTTACGGACAGGAGAAGCAGACATGGGCAGAAGGAACGTAAAATGTGCAAAGAAGCAGTTTGCGACGAAACCATTTAGGCGGTAGGCAACTGCGAAGCCTCTCCCATCAGTTCGAAAAGAAAACCCCCAAGGAGATGGTTTGCGTGAGCAAATCCAAAATGGGCATGGTCGTGACGGTTGCTATTCTGGCGCTTACTATGTTAAGTGCCTGCTACGCGACTCTCATCACGCCTCCCCAGCAAATTGTGTTAGATGGGGGAAAGGAGAGTAACGGAGTTTGGACTGGTGGCTACTGGTCTTTCACGGCAGTAGTTGACCAAGCAGACTCAGTGGTTGGAAATGTAATTCTTCCAACGAACACGACGAAAGGATTTGACAACGGAACAAAAATTGAAACGAGGAAAGCCGTCGAAATAGACATCACACCAGAAAGAGCGTTTTACAAAAGGAACCTGCGACTCATGGACATAGACGACAGAATGGTGGCTCCTGCGACATACTTCGGAGGCTTGAACATCTGGGGATTCGGAGGATACGATACCAACAAAGGAATAAACCCTGTGATTGTAAACACATACACCTGGGCAGAACAAGGATGGCAAAAATACACGGTCTTCAGTGTGACAGTCAAGGTAGAAGGACAGATAGTTGGAAGTGCAAGCTTAAACACAGAGACAGGAACCAAGAATCTTGTCGTACAGACAAGCAAAGGACAGGTGCTCATCAAAAACTTAGGAAGACTTGAAGGTGACTATACTGAACCGCAAACACCAAGTGACGTTGTGATCTTTGACAATCGCTACATCTACAGCGGCGATGCACTACAGTACATCCGTTATGACCACGGCAGAACGTGGCACTATTGGATAGGTAATACACAGAACGTTGCTTACATTCAGGACTCAGAAGCGTTCTCAACGTACTGGTTCGGCAACTGTCGTTGGAATCCAAATGCTGGCATTGAGGACTCGGTTAAGGCTACTCCTGCACCATATAAGTTTTCAGGAGGCACCACAGGCTTTGACATCGCAGACCCAACGAAAGGCTGGAAAGCACAAGACTATTTCGGAGGACTGGGAAGAATGCCAGTCACACCTAACATCTTTCCAGACAATGGCACAGACAGTCTAATTGAATATTTGAACCTAAAAACCAGTGGAGGAAACATTGCAAAGACATGGCTTCAAGGCTACAACGATTGGCATTTCGAATATCAAAACGGACAGCCCAATGCGGTAGTAGTGAACTTGCCGTGGGGTGCGTACAGTGGTTCGCCAGTAGTAACATTCTATGTGCCCAGCGAACTCGCCGATACATGGGTTTATCATCCGCCAATAGCCAACGTCAAAATAGTTAGTGCCAAATGGATGAACGGAAACGACATCACAAGTAACGCAACATGCGAGCTGGTGTTGACTCAAGAGGCAAACATTCTAAGCAGTGCAGTAGTGAACGCTCAGGTTTCGGACAGGGCAGAAGTTTCTCCGCTATCAACAACCGTGACGTTACAACCCGGTGCTTCAGTACAATTAAGCGTCGTAGTGAGAAACCTCGGAGTAACAGACGATACTTCTGGAACAGTAACCTTTGTGGTGCTAAGAAGCTGGGATGGAGTACAAACCGACAGCACGAGCCTGACCTATACCCTGAAAAAGCCTGTAATACCAAAGAATGTCACTGAAATACCGACAAGACCTAATGATGTGTCTGATAAAACACCAGCAAACGTCCCAGAGTACGGAACGCCTTGGACGATGCTGATGCACCAGTTTTGCCGAGTCTTCCACAAGTAGTCAGCGTTGTTTGCACATCTTTCTTTTTGACTGCTTTGCTCTTATAGACTGCAACTATCAAAGTCAAGACGACAGCCGTGCCCAAAGCATTATGGCGAAGCAGTCCAGTAGTCAGAGCGTTCACGGGATTAGCAGTCGGATTATCTTTGATGGGACTTTCTTTCATGGGACTACCTGCAATCTTCGGCGCTGTAAATCTGCTGTTCATAACAGTCAGTGTCTTCAACGGAATACTGTTCGTCTTCGGATCCTTCGTAGCGCTGCTATGCTTTGCAAGAATTTTCCTAAAGTAGTCGTGTCCCTCACCTTTTTTTAATGGTGAGGAAACCTGTCTTCAAAAGCGAGTCTGTGGAGCTTACGGACAGGAGAAGCAGACCTTGGCAAAATGATGCTCAACATCATGTGTAAACATCTTCATACCAAGCATCAGTTCGAAACAGAAAAAAACAAACAGGAGATGGTTTGCGTGAGCAAATCTAAACCGAAGAAGCCTGAAAAGAAAGCCCACGTCTGTGGAGCCATCAACGGTGTCATGGGCAAGGGCGCTTTCACCAAAGAGGGAAAGAAGTGGATCTGTGTTGAATGTGGCAAAGCCCACGACAAGCTGCCTGAGGGCTACCTTGAGGCGAAGAAGAAGCTGAACCCGAAGACGGCGGCCTTGCTCGAAAAGGGAAGCAAGAACAAGACAACAGGAGCTGAGCACGCGAAGTGGAGCGCAGCGGGGCATAAGGCATGGGAAACCAGAATCAGGAACCAAGAAGCAGCCAAGAACAAAGCCAAGAAAACCTCAAAGAAGTAAGGATGCACATTAGCATCGAATTTCCAGACGATGAGGAAACGGCACAACTCCGCGAGATTCTATCAGCAGTTAGTTGCACAACTTGCAAGAGCAAAAGCAAAGGTTACTGTTCAGGACTTCATGTGAAGCTAACCAACCAAGAAATTGCTTTGGGAAAGATGCGGTGTGACGGAACAAAACACGAGCCAATCTTCACAAAATACCAAGTCGAAGACATCTGCAACGTCTGGACTTACGGCGTGGTTGCCAAAGGAGCCAGCGAAGAACATGAAACCTTTATGCTTACCGACAGCCCAAACGACCTCTGACCGATTCGCCAAACTCAGAGTAATCAACAAAATCCTGGCAGAAGCAAACGACATCCACACAATCTGCCAAGTCTTATGGGAGAATGGCGCATGACCGCAGACATGGTACTGGCGGGATTCCAGGCAAGCACAGCGTTTGCTGAAGGCGACGAGAAACTCAGATCGAAAGTGAAGGAACAGGTGCTGGCCGCAATTGAGAAGTTACAAATGAAGGACTTGATTGACTTTGCAGAGGCAGCATCTCCAAATGAAAACTCTACGGTGGGAGAACTGCGAACTCAAGCAAAGGAAACGGTGGAAGAAGTGTTCAAGAGCCTCAACTACAACGACGTGACCACTTGGTTTCTGGACGGTGGACAGGTGCTTTACCTTACAGGTGGAATGAGTTGGGGTGATGGAGCGACAGACTCTTTTGACTGTTTTCAGCGGTTCAGCAATCTTCCATCTCAAGTCCTAAATCTTCTGCAGGCGGTGAAGAAATCATGAGCAATCAAACGCTGGCGAACAGAGAGCTCAAAGACGTTTGGGTAGTAGTAGCTTACCCGAATATGAAGCCGGGCGAAACCTTGCAGAGCGTGATAGACAACTTCGTGTTTGAAACAGAACAGATAGCAAAAGAAGAAGCACAGAGAGCGGTGGAACAAGACCACGATTCCTTCTGGGGCTTCAGCTTCAAACGCAAGAGCCTTGTGATGGCGAAAGAACCCATACTTGCGATGTCGGCATTCCGAGAAAAACTGATGAAAGTCATGGTAGAACGCGGTTCGCTCGAGGCACAAACTATGACAATGGACAGTCTGGCAGGACACTATGCAAGCTACTTCAAGAGCGGCAACACTTTTGAAGATTGGTTCAAGGAATGGAGTGCTGACCTATGAAACTCGTTCGCAACAACTGTGTAGACATGGACAAGGCGAACGAAAAAGAAGCTATGGAATGGTTAGAAAAGAACAAGAAGAAGCTGCTGCAAGTCCAAGCGGAAATGAAGAAGTCCCCGTTCAAAGACCACCTTGAAGCTGAGTTTCAAATGTGGGACTCCAGCCAGAAATACTATTCGCAATGGACAAACTGCAGAGTGACAGCCGACAGCATAAGCATCATCGAGTACGGTCAAGGCGACGACCCTCAGTCAGACCCAGTGCAATACGTGTGCGTGGCAACGGTGAAACCATGAAAGTCTACGTTGTGACACACGTCTTCCAAGGCGTTCTCAACGATGTCAGAGTCTTCCTGAAAGAGGCGGATGCAGACAAATATGAGAAGAAGCTGTGCGAAGACAACAAGGTTCCTTATGACCGAGAAAAACGACATAACGAATACGACGGAGACGATGACATACAACAATGGATTGTGGAGGCAGAATAATGCCAGACGACTATCGGAGACAAAGCGAATTTGACTGTTCAAAAGGCGGTAAGCACGTCTTTGACATGCTCGACTTGGACCCTGGTGACGGCGCCGAGTACGGCCACTGTGCCAAGTGCGGTCAATGGATAGACACAGGCACAGGCAAGAATGAAACAAGTCAGTTTGAAAAAGAACAAGAAGAGGAGTTGGTAGAATGAAAAACAAGTTTGACCCTCAAGAAGGGTTGTATTATGAAAAGGTATTCTCACCTGAAAAGGTAGAAGTGTTCAGGGACCAGGTTGGAACAACATCTGGAAAAATAGAAGTTGGCAAAGAACCACCGAAGAAATTGCAGTTCAAAACGCGACTGGTTCTCTCAGATAAACGCGGACATAAACTCGAGGTCAAAGGCAGACTCGTTCACAGAGTCATGCAGTATCTTCAACCGTGGACTTCATTCGCCAGCGTGAGCGCACTCGCTGACCTTGAGAACAGCGACGCTTCAAAGTTGCAGGAAACTCTGAGCCGAGCCGCGAAGAAATCGAAGCGACAGTTGAAAACGTACTTCGACGACCAAGGCAACCTGCATGGAATCGCAAGCGAAATCCACCAGCAAATCAGCTGGGCCAAAATCCGACAGGTCGTTGAAGGCGCAGTCAAGAAAGCCTATCATACTGTGGCTGAACCTGACCAGACGATGCCAACTGAGCCGAACAAATGGACATATAAGATGCCAGTCAAGGACAAGCACAGCAACGTGAGTGCCTACGTGACGGTTGACGGCGGCAACAACATCATCAAAGGCAGAAGCGGAATCCGCGTCCACACAAGATTCAGAACAGACAGAGGCGGACCTGGTGGCGCGCCGGCCTGTCTTAACTGGTGCGGAATGTGGCTGGTGCCGTTGCAATTCTTTGGCATAAAGACGGAAAGGCTCGGCATGAAAGAAACGGAAGAAACACAGCTGAACATGATGGAGATCCATCTGAAATCGACGGCTGAAGGCATGAACGAAATCGAAGCAATCTTGGCTGCCAAAATGAAAGGCATGGCGAAAGTCGTTGAGCAACGTTTGCTACCAGTCATCGAGGAAAGCCGCACAGTAGCCTTAACAAAGAAGGAAATGAAAGCCATCCTCGAAGCCTACGCAGAAAAAACACATCTGCCAAAATACATCATTGAACAAATCCTTGACAGCGTCGAAGAAAACACAGTCTGGGGATTCAGTCAAGCTGTCTCTTATGTACGGACAGGAATGTAGAGAGAGAAAGTCATATCAGTTAGTTGCGTCATACGCATGGTTATGCCATACCCAAAGAATAGAAAGGCATTTCCAGCGGATTCAAAGAAAAGAGAAGAATACCTTGAAGGGCTTAGACAACGGGCTCTTAAAAATTGGAAAAACCCCGAGATACGGGAAAAAATGCTCAAACCAAAGAGAAGCGAGAAATACCTTGAAGACCTCAGACAGCGAGCTCTTAGAAATTGGAGAACCCCTGAAATACGGGAAAAAATGCTCAAATGTCGACGCGCAGTACATCCTCAAAACAGGGAAACCCAGCGCAAACTCTGGAAAGAGCCAGAGTACAGAAAACGAATGTCTGCAGGTCGAAGCGAACGGTCAAAGCAACTGTGGCAAGACCCAGTTTATTTGGCAAAACAAGAGCAGTCGCGGACTGGTGGAAGTCGTCACGACCAAACTGTTTTCGCTCTCGCAACTGAGAAGACCAGTGCATCATGTAGAGCATTTCCAATTGGAGCCCGAATGTTTCCACATCCAGACGTCATCGTCATTGACTTTGATAAACGTCAAGTTCACGCTTACGAAGTCTATCCCACAATCCATGACGAATACGTCGGTTGGGAAATTGGAAAGCGTAAGGAGATTCTTCTCAAAGTCTTTGACGCAGCTAACCGTGTTACTCTCCCTCGTTCCCCGGAAACACGGACAGTTTGACGAGCGCAGAAGCCAGCTGCCACGAGAACAAAGACCGTTAACACAGATCCTCGAGTCAATAGCCGGAGAGCTTATGTCGATAACGCCGACCATCAAGAAACTGAAAGCTGTGCTGAAGGGACCGATAACCCAGAAGGTTCTGACGAAGCCGGAACAGTACCCAGAGCTCAAAGCGATGGTTGTGAAACGATGAGCGAACAAGATGAAGAGGAATGTGAATTTGGCGGCGACATCTCTGAAGATTGCAAAGACTGTGTCGATGGAGTCGACTATCATTACGACAAGAAAACAGGCGAATGTGTCAAGAGGGAAAAGGAATGCCGAAACCCGTAGAACAAATGACCGTTGAAGAAATCACGAAGGAAATCAGCTACATCGAACGGCAAATATCGGCAGGCAAAGTGGGAACACCCAACGTCTATGTCCGACTGCAGGCTTTGAAAGATGAATTGAGCAAGAGACCGACACCGACAGAACTGGTAGGCAGAGGATTCCGAGGGGTCTTTCTGACTGTAGACGAAATACGTGAAGTTCTCGAAGCACAGCTTGAACGCACTGCTACTGATGAGGAAGTGATTGCCTTCATAGAATACTTGGAAATTGACCACGGACAATGGCTCAACGACAACGCCAAAACATTCGTCAAAGACAAACTTCCGCTTCCAGCAAAAGAGCTGCCCACAATCAAGCGTGGAAAAAAGAAATACTATTTCGACGCACGCCTAAAACAGTTGAGAAACGTAGATAATCCACACGACTTCACTGACCTCTCACCTGAAGAAACCGAGAAACTGCAAGCAAAAATAACCGCAAAGGAAGAGGACATCAAGCAAAAGGCAGCAAACTTCATCAGTAGAAGATTGGCTCGCGGTGAGAAGTGATGAAGCTAACCATCAAAATCCTGAGCGGCAGACCAGACAAAGTCGACTTGCACAAAATAATCGACATGATTTGCGAGGGATACAGGTCAGGCATTGACCAACCAGCAGGCGTAAACTGGGAACTTGAGTCAGACACGGCAACATACAATTATCTGCAAAAACTGGTCGATGGCGACATAAGATGAGAACCAAAATTCGAAAAGAGAGTTGGATGGGCCAACTCATCACAGCCTATGAAAAACTGTTGACCCCAAAACACGAGGTTGCTGTCTTAGACAAGGCAAACGAAATAATCTGTGGCGCTTTGCAGAAGATAGAATGGCTGATCTTGAACAAACCCCTTGAACCTGAAAAGGTGTTCGTCGTCATATCCGTAGAGAACTACGTGCCATATGTTCAACTGGTTACACTCAACAGAGAAAAAGCTCTCGAAGCTGCTCAGACCAACTGGACCCACGAAAGAAAAGCAGAGTCAGGTGAAATCTACTTTAACCAAGAGGAAGACGGCAACATGGAACAAGCTGTGTCAGTTCAAGAACATAGCCTAAGCGAGTGACGTTCATGAGCAGAAAAGATGAAACGAACAAGGGCAGACGAGTCAGGCTAATCTACACAAATGACCCCTACACGCGACTAAAGCCAGGAGCCACAGGTACTTACCAACACGTAATGTATCAATCAGATGGCAGACACCAACATAGCATTCAGTGGGATGACGGCTCAACCTTGATGATGATTGAGGGCATAGACGTCTTTGAGTTTGTGGACGAGTCTTGCGACAAAAACTGTAAGGACTGTCCTTCTAAGAGTGTTTGTGTTGCAAGTCCATTCAAAGAAGGTTAAGCAGAAGAAGTGAAGATGAGATGCAGTCACGTAGCATAATAGCTGTGGTCTATGCGTGGTTCACAACGGCGAAAGAAGCAAGACGAGTACTGGGAAAACTGAAGAAAGAATACTGTTGCGACCTTACAGTGCAAACGAAACCAAAGGACTACGACAAGGAAAGGGATTCTACGTGCAAGTACACATTGACTCAGATTAACGAACGCATCTTCGAAGAAATACGTGGATTCTGGCAGCGTAGCAATTCCGGAGAAAGAGCAGAAAGAACAAACTCTTCACCCGCCATTCTTCAGTCGCGCCTTCAAAATATCCCCCCTGCAACATCAACCCGAGAGGAAACACTAAAGGATGAGATGGCATGGTAACTAATGCGGTTTTCGTAAAAAAAACGAAATGCCCCGACCGAACAAGCGACGGCCTATGCGGATTAGTGCAAACGATGACCATGAAGTGCAGAGAACCCGAAGACCCACAAAAGTGCGTACTCAGGCAGGCCACTAAAGGCAAAGTGCAGTACAAGGTTACGGTCGGTATGTGCGCTTGGTGCGGTTGTGAAGTTGACAGTCGCGGTCTGATCAGAGCCTACGAGAAGCGTGATGAGAGTAGCGTCGAATTGTCGAGGGAACCGTTCCCAGGCAGCAAACCCGTCAATCTGTGCAAGAATTGTGCGGACTGATGGAAAAAAGATTCGAAAGAAGAAAAATATAGAGGTGGTTAGAAATGTTAGTTCAAATACAGGTCTTGAGAGACGGAAAAGTCTTAGAAGACTACACGGCGCCAGACGGCAGTTGGATACAATGCGACACTGTGGGCGCGCAACACCTTCCTGCCATCACTAAGGCCAGCGAATACACACGACTATTGCAGGGCACAGAATACACGATAAGGTTCACTCCCATCAACGCGCCCAGCATTCCAGAAAAACTGGCGAAACTCATCAACGGCTTCGACAAGAAATGGGGAAGAAACGGGCACGAATGGATGGGCTCGCATAGAGAACACAGCGGCGGAACCACGCTTGACCGAGCAAGAGAGCTTCATGGCAAGTGGGGCTGGATCAAGAAGGACAACGATTTTCCTTTGAAAAACGACGCTGAAACAACCGCGTTCCTTGACCAGAATTACGTGAAGGTGTGGAAGGACAGAATATGAGCGAGCATGAATGCGCGTTATGTGGAAAACAAGGTGAACTATGGCGATGCAGGTCATGTGGAGAATATTTCTGCCAAACCCACTGGCATCAAACAAGCAAAGGCAAAAACGTAGAGTGTGCAGCTTGCGAGAGAAAACGGATACAGAAGCAGAGAGAACGGATGCAGAAGCGGATGGACAAAACATGAGAGAACTAAATGCGAGACAGAAAAAACTGTTGAGGGAATGGTTCGAGAAGAACAAGTGGACATGTACTTTCATGTTCACGATTGACCAGCTACCGAACGACCTCTACGTTGAGCTACAGAAATTGAATGACCACGAAACAATAGTGCAAAACATCGAACGGTTCATCCACGACCTCGTAGCAGAAGACATGATGAAAGCCGACAAGAATCTGGGAAGTAGGTCTACCAAGCAATCAGGAGCCAAGTGAAATGACTTATGTGTACGTGAAGATACCGAACGTGAAAGCTTTCCGCGAGTATCTCATCAGCCAAGGCGTCCATGAATACGCGGTTGTTCAAGGCAAAACTGGCGGCAACATCATCCGCTGTTTCTATCGGCTGACGGCGAACCTTGCAAACAAAGAAGAAATTGCTGTCTGCGACACTCCATACTGGCAAGGTATGGTGGTCGAGTATGAAACACAACTCGAAGAACTAAACAAGAAGGCAGACGAAGAATGGACAAAAATCGAAAGCACAATGGCGTCAGGAGAAGTGGTGCTCACAGGCGCAGAAGACCAACGCAAAATGCCTTGGCACTTCACCGTTGTAGACGCTGAATATTCAGCAACAATGGAGTGAGAACATGGAATCAGGCAAGAAGTTTCAAATCACGAGAAGTCAACTTGACCGAATGAAGAAGCGATTTGAAATGGAAAACGAAAGTGACCGAGAAGTTCTTGAGTGGTGGCGAAGAAATCACGGTTCAGGCTATGAAGCATTTGAACTTATAGAAATAGTGGAGGGGAAGTGAGACTGTGGAATCAGCTAACAACACTGACCTGAAAAACCTCATTGGCAAGAAAGTCCAGATTAACTATGTCAGTCCCGCGTCAGAAGAAGCGACTGTGGCAGGACGCTTGCTTGAAGTTAGCGCAGAAACCATCGTCATTGACGGAGCCGTAATGAGAACACAGATGAACCGAAAACAAATGAAGATCGTGTCGATCGACTATGTTCCTGAACTGAAAGACGTGATGATGCTGAATATGGTGATTCATAAAGGCAAGGCAAAGATGACGGCTGCAGACTGGAAACAAATAGGAGCAATGATAAGCGCAGGCCTCACAAAAGGCAAAAGCACTCCGAGAGGCGTAGACTGGGAAATGTGGAGCTCGCTTTAAGGTGAATGATGATGTGTTGGAAACAAGAGTGGGCACAAGCCATTCAAAATTTGAACTCAGCGATTATGCACGTAGAGAGAGCTCAGGTCAAGCTACATAAGCGCATTGAGAGAAACGAAAAACACCTGCAGTGGCTTAGTCAGAACAAGAAGTACAACTACCCCTCGCAGACGGCTCCTGTACAAGCGCGAATCAAGAAGAACCGTGAAGCAGAAGAGAACTGCAAAGACATCATCCTTGACTTTCGAAAGAAACAAGCTCTGCTTTATTGCATGATTCACACTGTCGGCCTATGGCAGAAAACGAAGGAAGGAGAGAAAGCTTCTCGACGAACCTACACGTTAATGGGCAACTATCCTGGCAAAAATGTTGACTGCGAAAACACTGACTGCGAAGACTGCCCTCTCGCACAAGCGCAAGGGCTGCAGCATTGTACATGATGTGAATGAGATGGGATAATGGTCAAAGAACAGAAAGACCCGAAGATGATTGCAGCTGGAAAGAAAGCAGCTGAGACAAGACGCAAAAATCTCGAACGACTGAGCGGTGATAAGGCTGATGATAAGAAGGCGCATAAGGAAAACAAGGAAAACGAAAAAACTGATGAGGCAAACGATGTGCGTCAGGTTGAAACTAAATGGCATCTCACCTCGCAGTCAGCCTTAACTTTGAAAGTAGAATTAGGCGCTCAAGAGAAACTGACGGACTTTGTAGACACACCGTGGATAGAAAAGTATCGACCTGTCTGCCTCAACGACTGCATAGGCGCGGTGGTCGGCTACTTCAAAGCATTCGTGAAAACAGGTTCGTTTCCTCTTGCGTGCATCCTACACGGACCATATGGTTGTGGTAAAACGTCTATAGCGAAAGCCGCAGTCCGAGACTTCTACGTGCATCGCGGCTTATTCAAACGCGAAGCCACGTTCAAGGACATTTGCAACGCAAGTAAAGCAACCAGAGAATATGAAGGCATCTTTGCGCCAGCCCTATTCGTTGATACGACCATACTGAAAGCAAGCAGCGGATTCAGCCCAGTCGAAGTGGTCAGAACCAGAATGCAAAATTTCATGATGTACTCAGTGGGCAAATTACCAAAATTCGTTTGCATAGACGAATCGGACAGGATGGGGCATGACTGTCAAGAAGTCGTAACGAGTCTAATCGAGAAGTATCCCAGAACGCGCACAATCTGGACGTTGAATGACCTTGACAACATCATGGACAGAATCGTAGACAGAGCTTCCGGAGGTGTGTTTGAAGTGCTCAAGCCTGAACCGAAACTCATTGTTCCCCGGCTCAGATTTGTTGCCAAGAACGAGAAGGTCCGAATCTCTGAAAGCAAACTGAAAGAGATAGCCAAGAATGCGCCAAGCGTCAGAAACGCTATAGGAATGCTGCAGCAAGAGTGTGTCTTAGTCAAAGCAACAAGAGGTCTAAGAAGATGAGTATAGAATTGCATATTCCACAACCAGACGTAAAAGTGAAACTCGTGTCAGCCACCAGAATAATCAAAGGCATGAAAAGAGAGTTCGACGATTTCAAAACCACCGTCGACCGCAAATACGCTCTCTACGCAATCTTTGGCGGCATAAGAAAAGAGTTCGGATACACGGTCGAAAAATTCATAGGCAGCAACCAAGTGATTATGACAAAAATAGAACATCCGTTCTGGAGAGGAAACGATACCTACGCCACAACCCTCTATAAGGAACACTATCTCGAACCGAATGAACAAAAGCAAAAGACTGTTATACTGTACGACAGCGAGAGCGAAGGTGAACTCGCTGATCCTAAAAAGTTTGAGCAGTTCGTTTTGAAAGAACTGCGTAGAATATTGAGAAAAGCAAGGAGGATAAAATATGGAAGACGAAACTCTTGAGCTTCGAGTCGACATAACCGACGCGGACTTCAAGAAACTGGAGAAAGGAAAAGCCTTGGTGCTGGCGCATGGAATCATCGGCTCGTCACCAATCCAAATAGTGCTTCAACGCAAGAAGAAAATCAAGGACGTTTCCCCTGAAATGCTGGTCGAAGACACAGACAGCCAGAAGATTCTCAGTCTAATTCCAGGCAGCTTCGGAACAACCCAAGGTGATGAACCAAAGAAAACAGAAACCATCATCGCAGAAGCAGAGAAGCAGTGGCACATCAGCACAGATAAAGCGAAAGCAGAAATCAGCACGCTGCTACGCGAAGGCATAATCTACGAGCCCAGAGCAGGATTCCTCTGGAAAACGTGAAGGTGAGAAGAGTGGAGAAATGGAAGGTAGTAATCAACGGTGAAGCATTCGAAGAAGAGGCGATACGAGCAAACTGGGCAATTCACAATGCTCTGCATCACTACAAAGACAAGTATGGACAGCGAGTATATTCGATGACGCAAGGACTGACTATCAACGTTACACGAGGCAACGGAAAACCATTCCCGTTCAGCAAGGTGGTCTAAATAATTGGTGAGGTGCGAACATGGATAGAGTCAATGTGCAAACAATCAAGAAGACTGTAGGTTCGGGGCATAAAGAACTTGAACGCTTGATGGTCAGACTCAAACCGCAGCATTGGAGTAACATCACGCATTGGGGATACGGTGATAGCAAAACCTTCGACATGAACACAGACGATGGCAATTATCCCGACGAATTCTACAATTACGTCAGCGACCTACAAGCGCAACTTGCAGAGAGCAGAATAGACGGCATAATAATCAGGAAAGTGCAAGCATGACCAAATTTGCAGATTTAAAGGACAACCAATTCTACAGGAGAGGCAGAGACTATCCTGCTTATGCTCCACAAAGCAAGGGCAATGTGAAGATGGCTAAGGTTATGACAGGCAGTGAGGTCAAGACGTGGTTCACTGAAGAAGACCTTAAAGACTATCCCAAACCTGATGCCTACACGGGGAGCTTGCCATGACAGATGTCAGAATAGGCTTGATGGAAGTTGCAGGCAGAAAGACCGTCAAGGGACATGGTAGAGGCATAACCGTTTTCAAAGCTAAAACTGACGATGTCTATCGCATCATTCTGGAAGCCTTGAAACGCGTGGATTATGAAGGCAGTTGGCAAGAAGAGCATGTGGAGAACCCAACATGAAAGTAACAGCGCAGTTAACAGGCGACAGATTCGCTGGCCAAGCAACGCGGCATAAAAGTACAATATCGGGAGAGTTAAGCGAATGAAAATCTTAGGGATGGAAACAGCTGTCGGTCCGAAACCGTCAGGTTTGACACCGCGAATTTTCACAGAGTTCAATCAAGTCTTCTTGGAAATCTACGGAGAATTAGAGCACAAGAAGGTCGTCGAGTATCAAACGCAGAACTATGAAAGCAAGGGCATACTCAAACACGGTGACTTCACGCTGGGCAAAGTACGCAACTGGCTGGCCTATCATCAATTGTTAGCCGTCGCAAAAATCAAAGAGCCAGACAAGAACGACAAGACCAAAATGAGAACGGTCTATCAACTTGGACCTACAAAGCTGGGCAAACAAGCGTATCAAGAAGGCGCGGTAATCGAGGTCAATGCGTGGAAAGACGGCTTGAAGCTCGGCATCGGAAAAATGTATCCTGACTACGAAGTCCTCTGGAAGATGTGTCTTGCCAAAGCAGAAGCGGATGGTGTAGCGAAATCTCGGAGGGAAAACTGGTACGGAACCTTCAGGGACGACGTGTTCATCGCCAAGCTGGCAGCCATGACAAATGACAACGCGAAAGCTGAAGCATTGAAATGGGTTCTTGGAATGATAGCAGAATCTCCCAGAAAAGGCCACAGATCAATCAGGTCAATCAAACGATACAACGCTGTCGCAGCAGAAGGCGAGATCCTCTTAGGACAACAACAATCGCTCATGGATTTCGTGAAGAAACGCAAACCACAACCAGAAAAGCCAAAACCGAAGCCAGATCCAGAACCAACTCTGCGTGTGATCCCAACAGAATCAAAAGAAGATTCAGCATACATCTGCATTACGGCACACCTGTCTCCTTATCGCGACGGTCAAAGCCGACTGAAAAACGAGAAAGATGATGCCTTCGTTCCGTACTTCACTCGATACGACAGCATTAGTTTTGTTGGGCGACTCGGCAGCAGCTCAGGATCCGGCGGCTCTTGGTACAATGCCAAACACATCGCCCTCTCTGTCAGACACTTCATAAGCGGAGCCCTAAGCCAAGGAGTCAAAAGAAAGAACATCAAGGTCGTTTGGGAGAAAAACGCGAAGATTCTCTACGAGCAGGTCAAGAACAAGAAAATCATTCCGAAAGACTACTACGGTCGTGAGGTAAACGTGGCTTTCGTTGAAGAGAGAATGCTGAAGATAGCGGATAATGATACAACGAACCTTTGGCGTGGCTTGGAAGACTACGATGTAAACAAATATGACCGTGAGAACACCCCAGACCTCCTTGACTACTGCATTTGGACGCTTGAAAAGGCAGGCAAGAAACGCAAGGAAATCATCAGCATTCTCGAAAAGAGCCGACAGAAAGGCTTCACAGCGTTGTTCAACAGTTGGATGCGCGACCGTGACTGGCACATGAAGATGGCAGAGGACGCGTTGAAACAAGTGCTTGAATGCGTAACAAAAGCCCAGAAACGCGAGATGACCCGTGACCAGTGGCAAGGCGACTATGGATGCGGTGGTCCGTGGTGGCATTACGACTGGATAGAGCATCTGATAACACATGAAACAGACATGCAGCGCTGGGCTCAGCTCATCAGCAAACAATACGAAATTCCAGACAGAGCGCTGGAAATCATTGAGCAAGCCGACAATGCCGTGCGCAGCATCGGTCCGAACAGTTTGCCAGCCGACAAGAAAGGTCTCGGCGTTAAAGCCTTAACGACCGAGAACCCCATAGTAAAAGTCACTAATGCGGTGGTGACAACATTGGAGGTGAAGAATGATGGAAGAACGATTGACCAAAAGCAGCGATTACCTGAGAGACGGAAAAAAACACATAGAGTTCCCAACAGGACTGCTGAACATCTACTATGTCACAGGTCCACAAAAAGAAAGGTACATCAGAATTGACCTTCACGCGGACGAAGGTTTTGAATTTCGTGATTTCACAAACAAAGGCATTGAAAACTCGACCCTGTTAAGTACAGGTGAATTCGTTGCCATCGCTGTCAGAGAGAAGCCGAAGAAGGAACCCGGGAAGTGATGAAGTGCCAATCATTGACTTGGCAACAGCCAAAAGGTTCAACATGGGACAACTGTCCTTCTACGTTGCCGAAATAAAGTGTTCAAAATGCGACTTCGACTTTGCCTCTGACGAACAAATGATTTACGAATGGTACCTGAACATGGTCGAGCAATCCAAGACTCAGCACGAACCACAACTGGATAAATACAACGATTGGTTCAAACAGATGATAATGTGTCCGAAATGCAATCGGCCGCTCATCGCGCGCGTCAAGTTCACCAAAATCCACAACTTCATACAGGTTGAGGCAGCCACGTATCCGATAGAGAAGGACGTTGTGTGGATAGCAACGCATCGTCCGAAATTTGTTGACAGGTTCAAGAACATTGAAGGAGTAACAAGTGTAATTTACAACAATAAAACCAAGTGTAATTTACAACAATAAAACCATGGAATTAGAAGTAAGGCATAGGAAGAATGTAGACAAGGAGTGGCTTAGGATAATAGTTGCCGACAAAATCTCACAAGCAAACCTGCAAAATAGCGTGGAAAAAGTAAGTTTAATGGAGATTGACTAACCTTAGCGCGCTAAAAAAAGGAGGGAGATAATGAAACATAAGGCTGAAAAGCAGATCTTGAAAAGGGCCAAGTTGTCCAAGCCGAAAGATTTGATGTTTGCCCTCTGCGATAACCCTGATAAGAGTTTTCTATGCAACAACCCTAATGATAAGAGCGTAAACAAGAAGGATTGCACCATAGACTGTTTTAACGTCAACAACCCAAGTATGGAGCGTGCAATAAGTGATCCCAACTCACCTGAAGCCAAGCACTACGGAGACAAAATTAAAAGTAGAACTAAAGCAACCGAGGGACAGACTATCTCGTGATTGGTGGACGATGATGGAACGTAAAGTAGCTCAACGAATTGGAAAGGAAATAGTGCTCAACTTTGAAGAGCCTATTCGTGCCGCAGTTGAAACGGCTATCGAAAAGAAAGTTGAAACAGGATTCTGGATTGAAACAACAAAAGACGGAAAGACCATGCGAGTCAACAGCATTGTGGAAGGAGGCAAGGATTATGTTCGCTTTGGCGGATTGGGACTTAATCCAGCGAACATACAGATACTTGAAAACGAAACCTTAGCCACTTCAATCTTGCGAACCTCTGAAGAACTTTGTAAAGCTAACCCCACCTTTGTCGGAGACTTTCATGTGCATCTCAACAAATGTCCGTTAAACGTCCAAGACATGTTTCAGACAATGGCACGACGAGGACTTGTGACCATACTGGCTAATGTTCTCAATAGGAAACGAGCGAAAGTGAGTTACTACGTCTGGGATTTGCAGTCCAGTTATTTCAACGCGTTTCTTATCGCAGCTGGCGGCACAATCATACAACTCTACACGCCTCATTTCGAAGGTGAAGCCCGAAGAATTGAGTTTAGAGCTGACAGAGTAGCCGAGGAAATATTGAGGTCTCCTGCTGTTTGTTTGAAAGAGACATTCAATCTCAGGTTACAGGTAAGGCACAGGGAGGTGAGGATGTGAAATCTTTGTTCAGATATTTCTTTGTAAGAACAAGTGACCAACAAGCCGTCGCGGAATGTGGCAAACTGGCAGTTGAAGAATACCCAACCGAATCATACACTACGAGACCAACTATCATCGATAAACCAAAAGACGACTTAGCAATTTATGTCAAGACAGAAATCGAAGATGCACATGGAAAACGCCGGATGGTCAAAGTTTTCCAAGTCACAGTAGAAAGCGTAAAGGGACTTAAAAGGAAGTTTGAAAAACGAGCTGATGCTGATGACATCTGCTTGATTCAAGCCTACGACAGTAGAAAAATTGACAAAAGTGACGTGTTTGATGCCGTTGAAATTTCAAGCGTGCTCTACGAATATCTGCTTAGACAATTCGGTTGGGACAACGTGAAGGTCTACTACACATACATTAGTTGAGGTGTGGTCTTGAAAATAGAAGTAATAATTGCAGAACTAACAAGACAACGGCTCATACTCAAACGCTACAAGCGGTCGCCAACCGCACGTGAAGATGACCAATTTGTGCGTGGTTTTCTTGCGGGAATAGAATTTTGCGGAGAGTTGGAAGGCAGCTTTGCAGAAGTCTACGCAAAAACAATCAAAGCGTTGGTGGTCTAAGGTGGAGAAATGGTTTGAGATACTGAACGAATTAGAGGACCGCAGGAAAGGCACACATCTGCACGAAACAATTTACAACGAGATCCTCGTCAAAGGTGAACAGTGGAGCAAGAAGAAAGCGAAACAGTTTGAGCCCAGCGTAGAGTTGATGGGCAAAATTATGATGGCTAATGCAGACTACCAGAAGAGGTACGGTCCGTTCTCAGACATGTTTGGCGCGTTCTTGGAGCAGACGGAAAACAACTGGAAACGCGGCGGCCAATTCCTCACACCTGAAAACCTCGTAGACTGCATAATAAGAATGACTTTTCCTGATGATAAGGAGAAATTGCTTGAGAAACCCCAAATGATTAACGATCCTGCAGCTGGCACTGGACGATTCATGCTCAAAACGGCGCAGTATTTCGCAAAAACGGTCGGGCAACTGAATTTCATATTCTTCAACATAGACATCGACTCCACAGTCTACGTTTACTGCACAATGAACGCGATCCTGCACGGCATCCCCTCAATCAACATCCTCGGCGACAGTCTTGCCTTCAAATTCAGAGAAGGCGTCGGCACGATTCCAATAGGGCAGGTGGCGATGTGGAAAATGTTAAGCCAAGAACAGGTCACCAGAATCATGGGAACGGCAGAACAGTTCGCAGCGCAAGGACGACCTCAACAGGTGCTGCCCGTCTTACCGTTATTGCCACAACTACCACAATCAAGTATGGTAACAAATAACAAAAAAACGGCAACAAAAGCCCGAATCACTCAAGCAATGGTCACGACATTAGAGGCGGAACAAATGAAACAGCTTACACAAGCTACGTTAATGCAATGGCAACCCAAAAAGAAGGCGAGAACTCGATGAACGGAACTGCCTTTGGGAAATGTCTGTGCACAACTATCGCATTTTCTGTCTTTTTTCAGTAGCCACTTCCTCTCCCTTTGCTTTCTTGTGACCAATTTGCCATTCTTCACTATTACACAGCAGAGTTTCTAACACATGTCTGTTATTGCAAGAAAAAACACTTGAGGCGAGAATGATGGAGTTTCATGTTTGGAATCTCAATCCAAGAATGGAAGTGCAGCTGTCAAAGGAAATGATACAACGAATCCACGCTATGACGAAACGAAAGAGAATCCTTTATGAAGACAAGGAAGAAAAGCAGCGTTGTGGATGGAAGAAGCCACACAAACGCAGGTTCTACGTCTGGAGAAACGCCAAAATCTTACCCTATACCTGGCCACAAACAAATGGACTTCACAAAATCGCAGAAAGATTGTACGCTGAACGCGATTGGCACGGCTCAGACCGACCGATGTCTATACATAAACCCTACATCAACCTCAACGAGTTTTGCATTGTTTCAAAAGTAACGAAGATTCCCATGCGCGAACTGGAAAAGAGCGTGGTCAGTGTAAGAAACAACAACTCGAGGTCTGAGGTCGCTTTAACCTTTCCAGTTGTTGCAAACGCGGATTGGGCATGGTTGTTTGGCTTCTACTCTATGTGCGGCGGTCAAATTACCAGAGACAGAATCGGCAAAGGCGGCTACGCAACAGAAGAAAGGGGGATACGTTTCGCTGTAGAACCTAATGTGTTTCTAACGAAACTTCAGCCACTCTTAGAAAGAATAGGTTATCGTAGCTGGATGAGAAAAGTGTGGTATGAAAAATACACAGAAGGACATCCGCTTGACAAACAGAGAAGACGAGGAACAGGCAATTCACCGCGCAAATTCGTAACAATTCCGCGAGTAATAAGAGAGGTCATGGAATACTTTGGTCTACCACCTGTCCAAAAACGAAAAAATCTGTTACAGGGCAGGATGATAGGTACACGAAAACTGCGGATTGTTGTGCCATCATGGATAAAGAAAGGGCACTTCGAGAAAGCGTATATAGAAGCAGTCCTGAACGGCGGACAAACATCATCACAATTCCGAGTGCCTAAAGACGGCAGAGGAATCTCAAGAATGGTGGAGCTTCGAGTCGGCGGGCAACACAAACAAGAGGTTGACGACATGATGCTTTTCTTCAAGAAACAACTGCTCAAATTTGGCATCACTGGAACAGTGCATCGTATCAGACACCGTAAAACAGAACAACTTTACTGGAACGGCTTTCAAATCTACAACCATGCGTCTCTGGCACGGCTGTTCGAAGAATTTGACATTCAGCATCCAGCAATAAGGGCGCGCCTATGCGTTCACTACTTTATGAACGCCCTCGTCTATGCACTGTGCAAACGACTGGTCAATATAGAAATCATCATACTGGGCACACTGATGGAACATTCTCGAAGCGAACAAGAGATAAAAGACTTACTGAGATTGCGGACAGACCAAGTACAAACGACGCTGAACAAATTGCAAAAATTAGATATTGTTCAACGTGAAAATGGACTGTGGCGCCTGATGCCAACAGGATGCAAACAACACGTACTCAACACACTTCGGCAAGAAGATGAAGCACAACGAAGCCTTCTTATGAGGAGTAATGGTTTGTTCTTTAGCAAATGTAACGAGTGCGGTAACGTGATCCCGCACAACTACAAAGGAAAGTGTGCTTGCGGAGGCGTTTTTGAGCCCGTAGAAAGAAAGGTTGTTCTGAAAGGCTATTGGAATCAAAAATATGCAGCAATAATAGCCAAAATCTTGAATGAGGAAATGCCAGTCCTTTCAGAGTAGTTCAAAAAAAAGAAGGAGATGAAAAGAATGGTTGACCCCTGCGGTCGAGTCATTTCAATCGTAGGAAGAAAAGGAAAAGCCGAGTTTGTTCTCAGCATAAAGGCTGGAGATTGCCTCTACTACAAGGTAGGAGAAGAAAAGGTACTGTGCCAGGTCACAGCTGTCAACAGTCAACCTGTCAGCGGCGCCAACGGAACCTTCGACATCCTGAACAGCGTTGCACGAATACCGCGAATATGGGACAATCTGTTCCCGTACAGAAACGGCTTAGGCGGACACGTCTACATCGGAGAAACAGACCATGATACACCTGCTAATTTGCGGATTAACCCATTCTTCAAACATGTCTTGCTGGCCGGAAAAACAGGGAAAGGCAAAACTCACCTTCAAATAGTGATCCATGAAGAGTTTCTGAAACTGGGCATACCATCAATCGTCATGGACCCGCAAGGCGAGTTCATACATCTGAACCAGTTCAGCGACAACGCGTTTGTTGTTGAAGAAATGCGTTTTGAAGACCTGCTATCTCACATGCAGCAAAAACACACAGTCGTCTTCAATCTCCAAGGCTTGTCTTACACGGCTAAAGCGTTCAAATGTTACGAAGTCCTCTCAGAGCTGAAGGCAGCAAAGGAACAAGACTACGAGCAGGCCCAAGGAGACAAGAAAGCGTTGCGTTACCCGCCAATCATTGTGGACATTGACGAAACAGAAATTTTCGCTCCCTCACGGACAACCAAGGCAAGCAGTAAAGACTGCCAAGACTGCCTCATAGACTGTGCAAAACGAGCAAGCAAAATCGGGTTCGGCCTGATAATGAACAGTCAACGGCTTCCAGGATTACACTTTGACGTCAGGTCCCAGTGCAACACGGTCATAATGTTTCAGGTGACTGATGCAGGCAGCAAAAGCGTTCTGGCGCAATTCCCGTTTGTAACGCCTCTGGATCTCAACCGCGTTAAAGACCTTGGAACAGGACAGTGTATCATCACAGGCGAAATGACTACGCATCCCATCGTCATAAACGTGCGGGACATACAGACACAGCGAGCTAAAGACTTGGACTTTGAAGGAATGCTCGGAATCAAGCCCTTGCCAGTTTACGAAGAAACAGAAACAGAAACACTTATGATTACTGGACAAGGTTTGACATATGAACAACTGCTGAAAGGATACGGCGAACGCGAAGTACCTTCAATCGGCAAATGCCTCGTGATACCCGACCACAATTTCAAACCTGACTGGAAACCCACCCTCGAAATCCAAGGCTTCAAAGTGATTCATGCAGCAGACCTGCCCGGCGGCGGCGCATATCTGATTCGAAAGAAGAACGGACGTGACTAAGATTCGAAGGATTTGAAATGAACAAAGAAAAAGCTAAAAAAATCATTAAATGGTTCTTGAAATACATTTTTCCGGGCTATCCTCCAGGACTTTGGGAGATTATTAGTTTCATAGCATTAGCAATTTGGCTTTGGAAGCTGCTGAAATGAACAAGGCGTCTGGAAGACGCAAGAAATCTGAGAAGATGGATGAAGAGTTCAAAAAGATGTGGCTTACTGCGGAGATTACACCAAAAAATATTGCCGACCACTTTAGTTGTTCCAGACCACATGTTCACTACGAAAGGCGAAGGCTTGGACTACCACCCAAAGGCACTCAGGGATTTGAACGTACCCAAAATGTGAAGCTGAAATATGAACTGGATGCTCGAGAAATCTTAAAATTCTTGAAGGAGCAAGGTGGATATTATCCTCGCAGACTTCTGCAGCTAAAATTCTCCGAGTCTACGCTCACAAAGTTGAGAAGTGAAAGGCGGATATTTGTTGTAACCTTCGATTTGGGAGCCCCGAATGCGGAAAAGACACCATTTAATTTTCAGGGAGCCCTATGATCTTAAAGCATTTGTTTGCAACAGCCGAACAGCAATTCTTCAGCTAATGTTCCAAGCTGGAAAAACCCGCAACTGGAGACCTTGAGAAGACAATGACGAATTTTCCTTGGAGGATACCTGACTGATGCCGAGAAAAAGCAATAATAATTGTAGTGCGAAAGAAACTAAAGACACCAACGAACCACACTTCCATGAATACCATGCAAGGCACAGCGAGCTCTCATACCACGGCGGCCTTCGCTTTGCCATCAATCTTATGCACCAAGCAGTGAAAAACAGAAAACGAATCATTCTTCCCCACGAAGAAGTGGAAAAACCAAACGATCCCAACAAAGGATACACAGACAAGAAACTGAATGACGGTTGGCGCAAGCATGGATGGCGAGCTGTATACGAATATGACGCAGCCCAATATAGAAGAATCCTCGGAGACGCAACGGTCAAGAAATTGTTGTTGTCCGTTGAGGATGTGCAGCAAGAGTTGCCTAAAGACATCAAAGCAACAACGTTGACGGACTTTTTCAGTTGATGGAAACATAGGTAAAAGAACAAAGTTGTGGAGACCAATTGGCTAATAAACACATGAACCTCTTTATTCCTGAACTTGGTACGTTCAGAAGAAGATTGCGCCGTAGATGCGGAACTACATCTCGCATTTCATGTCCCATAGCCAGAAAGCAGAACAAGGGGAATAGCTCCATTTACGATTGTCAGATATGTCCGTTCGTGTCCATTATCTTAGAGAAGGGTGTGTGGTGCCAACTGACGTTGACAGGGATGAGCGAAATTGAAACGCTTTTTGAAATTGAACGTGAACTAAAATGAAGATAGAAGTCACAGTAAAATCCATCCATGAAAGACCGTCAGAACACAGACTAAGCCCAGGTTTCGCCGAGGGCTTCGACCACAAGGAAACATTCACCTGTCCACACGCGAAAGAACACGCCCTCTTGTTCTGCAAAATACTGGACTTGTCAGCGATGAAGTGTGGAATAGACCAACATGAATTTGCATCTGACCCACAATTCACAGCCAACATGAACCATCTCATCAAACTGATTGACAGACTATACGCAACGCTTCCTAAGAATCCTAAGAAAACTAAGAAAAGCAGTGTCTTGGAGGGATGGACTGAATGAGCCAGACAACCTTCTACGATTTTCTCAGACCGAAGAAACACAGGCAAAAGGGCAAACCTGAACAAGTTATCTTCCCCCGCAGCCACATCTATGATGAATCAAAACCTTGCAAGCACTCTTTAGTCGGCAAAGAAGCCAGATACCGCGGCATCAAGGTTGAAGTCTTGTGGGCGCGCAAACATCCTAAGTGGGGCATCTTCCTCAGAATCAAAACTGGCCGATTCGTAAACCCGAACGGTTCTGAATGCCTTGGAATGGAAACAAGTGTCTGGGCAGAAGACGTCGACCGAACCTGAGCCTGACCTTCCCTGCGAGGTTGGATACGCATGGGTCTTCGAGAAAACCGCCATCTACGGGTCAGCGCAAGACATGATTTCAATGCTTAGAAGCCGAAACGCCAAGAACAGACACGGACAGTTCGTAGGTGTTGTGAAAACCGTGATTCCTGTTGATCCTTACTGCGTCCTGTTCGAATATTTCAAGAGCACGGCAGCATTCTTGAAAAGACAGAAGGAACGCAGATTCAAACGTAGAATGGGAATCACGAGGCTTCAGATGAGAGACCAGAGAAAACTGAGCAAGTGGTGTCGAAAGTGAGAAAGAAGATATGGAAGCATCCTCAGCTTGTTGAGACACAAGCCACACTTTTCGGAAAAACTATCAGCCAAACGAATGATGAACAAGAATTGCGTGAAGAAATTGCTATGCTGGAGAACGAGTTTAAAGAGTTAGAGCACTTTCAAAAGTGTGAGACTTGCCGCTTAGAATTCTGCTTGAGCGTTGAAAGGTATTTGGGAAGAGGAGCCCCGTGGTATCTTGACCTCATGAACGATGATTGCTACTACACTGACAAACACAAACCAAAACCACGACAGTTTAAGGTGGGGCGCTCTGTTGAGGACGGGCTCAAATTCATTGACGCAAGGATAGCTTGGGCGCAGCCAATCATCAAGGCTGAACTGAAAGAGAAGCAAGAACAGCTGAAGCAGATGACTGAAACGAAGGCGTTCTAATGAACGACGTTGGTTGGAAATGCAACTACACAAAACGCTGCAGCAGAAAAAGATGGGGCATCGGAGAACCACATTGGAACTGCATCCACAATGGCTTCTGCGCCTATCAATTCTACGTGTGTCCAGGAATCATAAAAGAAGAAAAGAAACCAGAGATTGCGCCCGCTCAGACTGACTTGAAATGTCCACATTGCGGTGAGGCTAATCTGGTACAACACACAAAACGAGAGGACCTGCTTATCTGTCCATTGTGCTGGCACAAATACGACAAAGCCGCAGCATTCAAAGGAGAATTCATTCTCATTCGAAGAGGCCAGTGGTAGTGAAAGATTGTTAGTGAAGTTTTGCCCTCTGTGTAGTGAAAGGAAAGTCTGTCCTGTTCATGACTTTTATGGCTCATTCTATTCCTTGCCATATAGACGAAAGACCATGCTAATTCATAGCAACGATGATTCTTCCTACAAATACCCTGAGTTAATCGTAGACAGTTTAATTCATGCTTTGAGTCATGAAACCTTACACGAAGTCCTTCATTTTGTTGAAGGGTGGGAAGCAAGTCGCAAGCTCGATAGACTTGTCAAGCGACAGCCAGTTCAAGATGTGACGTACTTTCCTCCAGATGGATTGTGAAAGAGATGCATAACTACATTGATTGTCAGAAGCCTGTTGCTGAGTGTCGATGGTGTAGGGAGAAGGCTGAGAAGGAATTGAAGACACGTGGCATCGACATTCAAGAACTCGACTCAACACTACTTTTCCATGAGCAGCCCATCTTACAGCAACTCGGCGAGAACGAGGATGACGGCGTGCACAACCCGAATGTTCGAGCCCTCATGGGCTTAGACAAGAAAAGAACCAACAAGCGAAAGCCGAAGGTTATGGACATTTCAAACATCATAGACGCTTTGAAAGAGATGGGAGCTCCTGTCGAGGAGGAATAGAATGACAAGGATAAGCATGGAAAAAGCAAGATGTGGCCACAGAGCAACAAAAATCTCATGGTGCAACCTGAAAGCGCGTTTTTGTGACAGTCCAAGCGAATATAACCGATGTGAAGGCTATGAAGCGAAAACAACAAAGAAACAATATTGAAACAGGCGTTAAAGCTGGAAATATTGTTAAAACCATAGATTCAACGTGCCGAAACACCAAAACTGTTATAAACAAACACGACCAACGCAACATCAGCTTGGAGAGATACGCGTTGCGGATTATGAGCAAACAAGGAACAGTCGTCACAGTCGGCGACGGAAACATCATCAGACGCTTTGAGAAGACTCCTATACCACGAAAAAACACGGATGTGATCTGTCCTCACTTTTCTATGCTTGCATGGGCTCACGGTTGCCCTGGGCACTGTTCATGGTGCTATATTCAAGGCACGTTTCGTTGGGAAAGCTACAAAACCGTTGACCATTCGGTCCCGCCGAAGCTTAAAGACCGTGAAGAAATTGAGAAAGCTGTGACAACGTTTTTGGACGCGCCGAACATGAAGCCGCATCTGCTCAATTCCGGAGAGCTCGGAGACTGTTATGATGATGTCACAGAAATACTCACAGAAGAAGGATGGAAACTATTTGATGAACTAACGTATCAAGATAAAGTGGCTACGCGTTCTCCGGAAGACATGTTGGAGTACCAAAATCCAACGCAAATCATCAAAGAATACTATAAAGGCAAAATGCTCTCGATTTCAACAGAACAAGTTGAACTTGTTGTCACGCCTAAGCACAACCTATGGATCGCTGTAAGACAATACGAACCATCGAAAAAGTCGAAGGAGACATTCAGTCCTTTCCATTTGGAGAGGGCTTATGATGCCGTTGATAAGCGCATGAAAATGAAGAAAAGCGCTATCTGGATAGGACAAGAACAAGCGACGTTTGAGCTAAAGGGAAATCCGAATGCAAGGTATTCAAGAGACAGAAAGAACATTCAGATTGCGATGGAAACTTGGCTGGAATTTTTCGGCTATTTCCTGTCAGAAGGATCGTCATACCTACGAAACGATACAAAGCACAGATACAGAGTGACCATAGCACAATCAAAACAAGAAAATCCTGAGAGGTACGAGAAGATAAAACAATGTTTGATGCGGCTACCTATGGCGTTTCATGAATATGACGATGGATTCTATTGCGACTCACAGCACTTGACAACATATTTGATACAATTCGGTCAAGCTGAGAATAAATTTATTCCAAAAGAGATCAAGAACTTGAACCCACGACTACTCAAAATATTGACAGACGCTTTAATCCTCGGAGACGGCGCGTACAATGAAAATAACATAGAACGTACCTACTACAGCTGTTCAAAACGCCTTGCTGATGATGTGCAAGAACTCTTATTGAAAATCGGATCAGCAGGCAACATATCGATAAAGCAAGAACCAGGCTACGAATCTGAAATTAGAGGTCGAAAAATAACAGCGAAAAACACACTCTATGCAGTGAACATAACCCACAGATATCTTGAACCTGTCATTAATCATGGACATGGCGATTATAAAGGCCGTCCACACACAAGTTGGAGTGACTATGAAGGCTTTATTTACTGTTGCACTGTCCCGAATCACATAGTGTTTGTGAGACATGGAGGTAAACCAGTCTGGTCAGGAAACAGCCTCATGACGGAACGGGGCAAGCAACCGTTCAGCGAATTTATCATGCCCTTTTTCAAGGGGACACGGCACAAGGTTTTGTTCCTGTCCAAAATGACGGATGTACAGCATTTCCTTGAGAATGAGTGGCAGAAAAACGCGATTCTGTCATGGTCAATAAACGCCGTAGCTATTGCAAATCGATTTGAGAAACGTATGCCTGATCCGATGGAGAGAATCAAAGCTGCGAAACTGGTTTCGGATGCAGGCTACACGGTCAGAGTAAGATTAGACCCGATGGTTCCAGTGGAGGATTGGCCTCGACATTACGGCGACATTATTGGTTCGGTCTGCGAGAACTTTA
>Ga0315280_10000731_pt1 | contig 60064 bp, 57 predicted proteins | sample YL17G06_40_MG_FD_203697 | JGI IMG/M metagenome (GOLD analysis project Ga0315280, IMG submission 203697) | Sediment microbial communities from Yellowstone Lake, YNP, Wyoming, USA - YL17G06_40 | ecosystem: Environmental > Aquatic > Freshwater > Lake > Sediment | place: USA: Wyoming | collected... | reverse complement strand
CGTGCTCATCGACTACTTCTCTCCGAATCCCAGAATGACATCTGCGAGCGGTTTCGTCGCAAGCAGAACGGAATCAGTGATAGAGACTTACAAGTGGTTCTTTGGAACTTCTGAAGGAAACGGTGAAATGGCCAGAGAAAACTTCCGAAACCTCATTGAGAAGACGCAGACCGCTTTGTCGATCAGAACGGAAACGCTTTCGCCCATAACGACGATGCCGAATCCCTACAAAGCCGTTCTGGAACTCATGCAGATCGCGGGAGAAAACCTGAAACTGGACCAGGGAATCCATGAAATGCTCAAACGCCCAATGAGAACAATGATCGTCAATGTCCCAGTTGTGATGGACGACGGAAGCATGCGAGTGTTCACGGGCTACCGTGTACAGTACAACGATACGTTGGGTCCGACAAAAGGCGGCATAAGATATCACCCTGAACTGACACTTGAGGAGGTCATAGCGCTGTCTGCGTGGATGACGCTGAAAACTGCCGTCGTAGGACTGCCTCTTGGCGGCGGCAAAGGAGGAATACGCTGCAACCCGAAGGAAATGTCTTCCGGAGAGTTAGAAAGGCTAACGCGAGGTTACACACGTGCGTTGGCAAGATTCATCGGTCCATACTCTGACGTGCCCGCACCAGATGTTTACACGGACGCGCAAACTATGGCATGGATAATGGATGAGTACAGTCAGATGATTGGGTGTAACGCTTTTGGCGTTGTCACAGGCAAACCAGTTTGCATAGGGGGCTCACTTGGAAGAATCGAAGCAACCTCCAGAGGAGTGATGTACACTGTCGTCGAAGCTGCAAAACATTTAGGTATGGAGCTCAAAGGAGCAACTGTTGCCGTTCAAGGGTTCGGAAACGTAGGCTACCATGCTGCAAAATTGCTCCATGAACTTGGGTGCAGAATCGTGGCAATCTCTGATTCCAAAGGCGGGATTTACAGTCCAGATGGGTTAGACCCAACAAGAGTCTTAGAGCACAAAAACGAAAGGGGATCCGTCATCGACTACGAGAACAGCAAAGGCCTGACCAATGGAGAACTTCTGGAATTGGAATGTGACATTCTTGTGCCGGCAGCAATGGAAAACCAGATTACAGAGACGAATGCAGGCAAGATCAGATCGAAAATACTGGCCGAAGGAGCAAATGGGCCCACAACACCTGAAGCGGACGAAATACTGTTCAGAAACGGCGTGTTCGTAATCCCAGACATCCTGGCAAATTCAGGCGGCGTAATTGTGAGCTACTTCGAACAGGTTCAGAACCAAATGAACTACTACTGGTCGGAAGAAGAGGTACGCAGCAAACTGCAGAATATGATAGTCAACGCATTCAATGAAGTCTTGACAGTTGCGGAGGAACACAAGGTCAACATGCGTATTGCAGCCTACATGAACGCACTCAAAAGAATCGCTGACGCAATGCTTGTCCGCAAGCAGAATCCCTTTTTACCGATCACGAGTCCACAGAGAATAAGTACCAAATAAGTCAGCTCCCCCCTTTTCCCTTTCCTTCTACGGAGCCAGTCAGAATGTTCGTAACGTATCCCAGACAAGACTTAAAACAGAAAGCACCCGTCTCAAAATGGTCAGCGCATCAGCTCTTCCACGAGTTTGGCAACGTTCTCTATGACGTAACTGTTAATCATCCGGCCCTTCCTCCGCGAAGCCGCTGTCGGGTCGCCGATCACACCGCTCGGAAAATAGCGCTGCGCATCCGCGACTATCTCGAACCTCGGCAGCTCCGGAAAACTTTTCCTACCCCTCATCTTAACCAAATCAGGCCTGATGGCCATAACCCTCGAAGTCTCAATCGCTCCAGCATGACCGTCCTTCTCGCTGAAATACTTCCCCCTCAACTCATAAGCAAAGTCATAATCCGAACACACCATAATCCGACACCTCTTCTCCGCACTCTCGCCCTGATGATACCAAACAACCTCCTGCGCCGCAAGTCTGAGCGCAGCCATGTGAGCCTGACCAGCGTGACCGCTCAAAACGAGAATCCTCCTGAAACCGTTGCGAACAAACTCCTCAAGAACGTCTCGAACAACCCTGTGCAACGACTCAAACCCAATCGAAATCGTCCCCGGAAAACCCCGCGTCGAATCGCAGACACCGTACCTCAAAGGCGGCGCAACCAGACACCGTGTCCTCTTGGCCACCTCCAACGCCACAAACTCAGGCTGCACACTGTCGGTGCACAGAGGCAAGTGAGCCCCATGCTCCTCAACACTTCCAACAGGAACAATGACCACCCCACATTTCCCAGCACTCTTCTCAGCTTCTCTCATGCTCAACTCATCAAACCACAAACTCTCTTTCTCCTCTGATCGAACACCACTAGCGCCACTTCGCGTCACCTTCAAACTTTAACCCCCCGCTTGGCCGCTCCAGAAACAAGTCAACAGTTGCGCTTATAAGCCTCTAGGCAGAGGCACTTCAACTCATGCACACTTTTTCTCAACAGACAACAGGATCGCCAGAGCTGTTGGCCGACGTGCAGCTGAGCACAACAAGTCTCCACGTCTGACTCTGCCGAGCCTTCTCGAACGACTAACTTGCACGTGTATCTGTGTAGATCAGGCAAGCAGAAAGGTTTATTACGACTCCAGATATGGGTAAAGCTCGGCGAAAAAAATGGCAATGCAAAAGATGGTTGTCGGAACGGCTCTAGCAGTGGTCGTTGTGCTGATGATGACTAGCGTTCTAGCACTTATTTCGTCTAACCGGACTCTTCCGACCAGCGGAACAGTCAGAACGGTCAACGTTGGCGTGTACAGTGACGGCGCCTGCACTCAGACAGTTTCTTCCATCGATTGGGGAACTATAAGCCCTGGCACATCAACGGTGAAAACAGTCTATGTGAAGAACGAAGGAGCGGTGACCATGACCCTGAACATGACGAGTAACACTTGGACCCCAGGGAACAGTACAACCTACATGACTTTGACCTGGAACGAGGAGAGCGCGTCGGTCACTGTAGGAAATCACGTTCAAGCTGACTTCAATCTAACAATCTCACCGAGCATCACCGGAATAGGAGCCTTCAGCTTCAACATTGTCATAACCGGAACAGGGTAAGAAAAGCCGCATCCAACAAGCGCACACCTGCAGGGCAAGCCGTCCAATACTTTTTTCCAATCTGGCCAAGCGCCTACTACGCAATTCTGGCAAGGCTCCGCCGTGTCGAAAAGCCGCCAAGCCCGTTATGCTGGCAGAGAGTCGTCACCACTCAGCAGGCACGGATGATGGCAAAGAACTTAAATATGGGCACGGATAAACACGCCTTTTCTGCCGCGAGGAGAGAAGCCTTGGAAGTCCGGAAGAAGATACTCTTGATCCTCTTCTCAACCATGTTTCTTCTGGGCACGTCCGCAACTCTGTTTCAGCCGATTTTCGCATCTGAAACGCTATTCTGGGAGGGTTACGTGCCATCCACAGGGTCAAACGTTACGACAAACGTTACGTTGCTTCAGGGAAAGCAATATCGCATCATAGCGTCAGACAGGTGGTGGTACAGCAGGCCGAACGAAAGCAACCTGGCGGCTGACGCGCAGTATTACACGACCAACTGGACGGACTCTTGGAACTGGGGAAACTACTTCAAAAATGACAGCCACTCGTTTCTGCAGATCAACGCGAATGACGTGAACTGGGGACCCTTCAGCAACGGGGACACAGGCCACACGTATACTATCCTCTACACCGGTCAGGAAGCACCAATCACATTCAGAATCTTCGACTGGGCTGACGAAAACTACGCGAATAACGAGTGCAAACTACACGTAGTAATCTATGAGGAGGTTACTGTCGGAGGACACATAGTGGACTTCAACCCACTCGACACGACCCCGCTGTGGGCATTAGGCTCCCTTGCAGTTGCCTTGTCTATCGTCGTTTCTCTGGCATATCATAGCAAGGTCGCCCGCGCACGCTCTGCACTTCCGTCACAAGAAAGAGCGTTTAACACAACACAGCGTGTCTTCAGTCACGCTTGGCGAGCTTCAAATTCTTTCTCTTGACGAAAAAGAGTCCAAGCGCCAAGATTCCCATTGAAAGACCAACGAACGGTGCAGGCTCAGGAACATTATTGTTCGGAATCGTGAACACTCCTGCTCGCTGCTGATTTGCTGGATACGTGCAGCCAGGCGAACCAAGATTCTCTGCGCACGTCCACCTAAACTCGTAATACCCGACGTTTGACAAGACGTATGACCCCTTGTTTGTGTAGCCGTCGTCTACCACGCCGGTGAAGAGATTTCCAACGTACGTGAGCGAGCTGGGGTCCAGGCCATAGTATTCGTCGAGGGATGCAGATGCCTTCGCCTTCGTCGTTGGGTCCCCGTAATCAACGTAAACGGTGACAACCGTGCCAACGGGTACAGCCATGTTTACGATGCTGATGCCGCCTGAGTCTTGCACGTCAATAGACTCTTGCAGGTTTGCCTTAACCACACTTGCGGCGCCGAAGAACAGCATTATCGCAAGAACTGCGGCAAGAATGGCGGTAAGATTCCTTGCACTCATCGTTCAGGCCTTCTCCATCTGTCTTTTTGTGCTTCCTGATTTATATGCACATAAGGAATAATCCTATAGAGGGTTTCTATAGAGTTGTCAGAAACATGCCAGTCCAAAATGAGGTTTAAGATTACATTGGCTGAACAACGCGCATAATGACCGTTGCCATGAAGCCCATTCCCAGCGCTAACGCCACAAGTCTGAGACGTTTCTTTTCAATCGCAACGTTTCCCAGCTGGCCTGTCGAAGAGGAAAGCAGTTCAGAGGTGACCAAGAGTATGATCGCGGTGACGGCGAGCCACAGTCCGATGTCGGAGACTGACAATGGAAACCTCATCTTCCTAACCTTCTTTGAAGCTGAAGGAGACTTCGATAGTTTGAACGTCTGGCGAAGTGTTAATGGACTCGATCAGAGTCGCTTTGCCCGTTGTCTTCCCTAATGCGGATGCTACGGCGCTGGCAAGAGGACAACCCAGAAGTCGCACGCTCCTCGGGCCTTCTTCAACGTAGAGATTCTTGAAGACTGAGTCTGATATTTTCAGGATGACTCGATGATCCTCTGTTTTCATCTCGATTTCCTTTGCGAGCTGAAAGTTTTCCAGAATGATCTGTGGCAGGCTGGCGCACAAGTCTTCGAGGCTCATCTTCGTCAGGTCCGTTCTCAACATCTTTTCAAACTGGTCCACAAGGCCTGATCCGGGCGCAGTTATGCATATTCCTTTGGGTTTTTTGGTCATAAACTTGCTGCTCGCAATCTCCTCGACCGATGGCGGACCTGAGTTGCCGTCGGCGGATATGAACACAATAGATTCTTTGAGGCCCTTTAGGTGCTCAGGCAGATAAACATCTCTTGGGTATGGTGGCACGTAGAGGCCCTTCCCTTCGTAGTTCAAGTCTTTGATTATTCTGTCGATCGTTGAGTACAGCGTGACTGCTGTTATGCCTAGTATGCTGCCTCTGACGTAGGCGATGGGTCTGACCAAGAAGAAAAGGGCTCCCCAAAACGTTAAGCCCAGGCCGATGAATGCCAAGACTTGTGATGCTGTCACGACAGAGAATACGAGTGACAAGATACCAGGAACAGCGAAGACTATGCCAATTCTGCTCGAGGATTTTCGATTCATTGCCTGAAGCTGCAGCCTCAGACTTGCAACTTCTTCCTGCAGCTGATCCAGCGTGGCAGCGAGCTGTTTCGTTGAATCCAATTCGGCACTCACGCCGGCTCCTTCCTCTGCTCCTTGCTTTTCTTGACGGGTCATTTCCTTTTCATTAGAAGAATCTTTGGGAGTGTTTTTAAGGTTTCTTGACCCCTAGACTTTCCACACTAACAACGGTTTGCTGTCAGTCGATGCGATGTCTTTTTGAACAAGTCCGGACTGTTCAAGGTTTTTCAGAATCTCAAGCACTCTGCTCGTTGTCATCGAGTTTCCCATTTTCTTTTCCAGTTCTTCTTGAATGTCCAATGTTCTGATTCTTTTCTTTTCTTTGGAGACGTTTTGGATTGTCCTGAGCACTTCTTTCTCGGTTGTGGAAGCGATTTTGTCGAACAGTTTCTGATTGGTATTCTTCTTGTTAAGTCTGCTGAGGTACATGGTTGTTTGCGTGAACGCGACTAGGAGTATGGAAGCTGCTAGCAGTGCTTGCAGCGTTGGGATTCCAAGAGAGATGAGCGCTTCGTTTCGCAGTGGTTCCCAGTAGGATGCGATGCTTTGTCCGATTGGCAACAGTTCGTCCTCAACTCGCGCGGTGTCTGTCGAGTTTGTGAGGATAATCAGGCTTATTCTTACGTATTTTTGTTCCACTGTGATTCCCGTGTTGAACGTGGCTCTTTCGTACCAGTATAGGGTCGTTTGTGTGTAGTTTTCTGGGCTTGTGAACGTGAAGTATCGGGCTATTATCGGGACGTCTTGTAAGAGCGGCGTGTCTCTTGAGTCTAGCACGGTTACCAGTGGGTACTGTCCCTGTGCGGTCTGCCAGCTGACTAGACAGACTTCCCAGTTGTGGAGGTTTGAGATGCTGTTCGCTACGCCCATGTCAACGTAGACCGTGTGCTCCGAGATGTTTGTTGGTGAGTAGACGTACCAGAGTGATGCGTCCTGTTGGGCCACTGCCTCGTAGTTTGCGTCTCGGTAAAGAAATGTAGGCGGCCTGTAACCGGTGATGTTTGGAAAAGCGTTCGCTGAGTCTGCCAGGTTTGCAGCGTACCTTATGCCTATGGGGGCCTGTGCAACGGCGAACGTTGGGGCGTTGATGCTCAGGGTTACCATGAAGCAGCCTAGCATTAGCAAGAGGAGCTTGGTCCAGAACTGTTTTGAGACGCTTGGTTTGATGCGGCCTATTGATCGGCCGCAGTTCGTGCAGAAATTTCGAAGTTTGTTTGCACTCGTCTCGCATTCTGGACAAGGTGTTGTTTCTTTCGGCGTGGGGATTATTTGTATCTTCAGCAGCTTGTCTGCGAGGATGAGCGTAAGGAGCATTCCGGTGAAGATCAATAATACGCCTGCTAACGTGTGGAACAGGTTCATCGCGATGTCTCGTCCGAACTGGTTTGCTACTGAGATGGTTGCTGTTATGCGGATGACGTTCAGGGCTTCGAAGGTGATGAACCCGATTATGGCGATGCCGACCTTCTTAACGAGTGGAGCTGAGGCTACGAGGGCTAGAAAAGCTGCGAACATGGCGAAGGCCATCAGCGAGTATATTCCTGAGCATGCTAGGTCGACGGTGAAGGGTTCCCCTCTGAGCATGATTGTTGGGGGTCCATAAGAGGTTGACAGTGCGACTGGCAAGCCGAATGTTTTCAGCAGGGTGTATGAAACTTGAGTGTTGAAGTTGCCCATTGTGCCGCCGAGACCGTAAAGGAGTTCTGTTGGTGGAGGTGTGAGGAAGAGCAGGAATAGTGTTGGTAAGAGCAGTGTTAGCATCGCTTTGAGGTTGAACAGGATTAGAGTGACGCCCAGTATGAAGATGGGAAGTGACAGGAAGTGGTACTCAAGCGGGTAGAACGTGTAGGAGCCGTACCAGTAGGTTAGGAAAGCGGTGATGCACAGGGTTAGTCCGACGAGTTCATCCACGTGTCTCGTCTTCGTCCTCTTCAGCTTTTCCAGGTCGAGTGAAGCTTTTACCATGTCTTTTTTTAGGTAGAAGAGGATGCCAGCGAAGAAGGGTATGAGCAGTATGTGGCTCAGGGCTTCGCTTTGGAACGCTTCGTTGGCGAGGATTTCCAGGTCCTTCAGGTAGATGATCGAAACTAGCAGCATGATTAGGGCTGCTGAGAGAATGTACTGATAATATTTCTTCGCAGTCGCGACTGCTTTCTTGAGCATATTGTTGCATCCTTAGTGTTGAGGAGTCTCTGTTCGGCCTACCCTTGACTTTGGTCTTTGCCAGCGTTGTTAATAGGCGTTCTTCCTAGGCTGGAAACAGTCGGGTGTGAGTAGTGTCAGGGAAGGATGTTCTAACCCGCGCTTTCAGTGCGCGTGCAATGGGTGTAGGCCCCTCTATTTGGAGCCAAATATGATTGCTGAGTTTGGGTGTGGCGGTAGCGCGCTTTTCGGTGTGCGTGTGATCTGACAGGCCATCCCCCCGGTCAAACATATAATCCAAATATGATTTTGTCAATGGGTCGTGTTTCGAGCGGACTGTTCTGTTTGTTGATTCACCAGTGTTTGGTTCTTGTGTGCGAGCCAAATTGCCTCCAAAAGTCGCGAGCATGCGTGTTCCGGAATTTTCTTCTTCCGATGTGATGGGTTTGGCCGACTGACAAAAAGAGAACTGCCTCGCTGCGCATCCGGCTGTTGGGTTAGCATGAAGAACGCGCTTGGGTTTGGGAACGTTGTGAGGTGCTTGAGCCTTTAAAGTTCTCCTGCTCGGTCGTTTTTTTGCCGCTGAACCTCCAGAATGGTAGAACCCAACCTCTCTCTGTTGAAGCAGGCGCCGGCACCCGGCTTGCAATGGTTAACAGGAAATTAGGAACAGGCATGAGCGTCTGGATCCGTTGCGTTTCGGTACCTAATTGGTGATTTTTTCGAGGCCCCAACCGCTAGCGCTTATCATGTTTTTGCGTGCCTCAGTATCTAACCTGTGGGCAGAGTGGAATCCTTGACTATCAGAATGATTGGTTTTTGACGCGTCTTAGGTGGGTTTTTCCAGGAATTTTTGTATAACCTTGACTAGGTTGTCCACGGCTTTTTCGAGTTCTTTTCTAGTTCTCAGGAGTTCTGCTGATATTACGTCATACCTTTCAGCCATTTCTTTGAAGTTTTGGTTCATGTCCTTGTGCATCGATTGTATGCTTCCGTTGAGGTCCTTGTGCATCGATTGTATGCTTCCGTTGAGGTCCTTGTGCATGTTTTTCATGCCTTCGTGCATGTCTTTGATGTCTTGACGCGTCGCAACGGCTATCTTTACGGCGGTTACCATCCTTTCGCCCATTTCCTCTTCCATGGGACCGTATTTTATGTCGAAATACTGGTATTCGCCTGTCGCTGGTTGTTTTTTGATTGTTTCTATTTTTTCTACTGCGATTAGGTCTTGTTTTATGTTTATTAGTTTGATGAAGTTTTTCAAGGTATCTTCGTCGGCCTCGCACACGATTTTAACGGATCCGTCTCTCTGATTTTCCACGTAGCCTTTTACGTTTAGGCTTCTGGCTTTTTCTTGGACGTAGTCTCTGTACCCTGTCTTCTGAACCGCGCCTTTGACTGTTATTTCGGCTTTGATGTTTGCCATGTGTCTGAGCCTTTTTGTTCTCTGAGTGTTTATTGTATTGTGGAGTATGTATATAATTATTATGAGTTTGGGTTCTGCGTTTAGTTAAGCTCAGAATCGGCGAGACTTGCAGGGTTATGCACTCGTGCAGATGTCGCTACGAGGAGGAGTCAGAGCAGTTTGTCGGCAGCGGTCGTTTGGCTGGAAATGTGTGGAGAATGATAGAATGGTGACGCGCTTTCGCGTGTATGCAGAGGCCCTACCCCGGTTTGATATATGATCCAAGTATGATTTAACAAAGGGCGCGCGCTCCGGGCGAACGCTAGTCGATCTTTGCTAGGTTGGCTTCTAGGATTGTTTTGAGTATTTTGGCTCCGTCGGAGAGTATTCTCAGCTTTGAGACGCTGTATTGTCTTTGCTTGCAGGTTATGGGTCTTTCTTCGAAGGTGAAGCCGTTCTTCAATCCCTTAACTGTGATCTCGGTTTCTATTTCGTAGCCTGAAGAGGCTAGGTTGAGCTTCTGGAGGACTTCTTTCTTGATGGCTCTGAACCCTGTTTGGCTGTCTGTTACGGGTTTTCTTGTTAGCGTTGCGATGGCCGTGTTGAAGATGAAGTTGCCGAGACGGTTGAGTCTGGTTGTTGAGTCGGCGCTGTTGCCTAAGAACCTTGACCCTCCAACGATGTCCGTGCCGTTGGACAGTGGATTGATCAGGTCTGGTATCTCCTTGGGGCTGTGTGCTCCGTCAGCGTCCAGAGTGACGATGATGTCGCCCGTTGCTTGTTCGTAGCCTTTTCTCATGGCGTAGCCTTTTCCTCGGTTTCTTTCGTTTGTTAAGACGGTTGCTTTGTACGTCGTGGCCACTTGTCCTGTTCTGTCCGTGGACCCGTCGTCCACTATGATGATCTCGTATGGGACTCCTAGGCTGTCCATTACCGAGATGGTTTCTTCGATCACGTGTCCTATGGTTTTCTGTTCGTTGAAGGCTGGAATGACGACTGACACAGATGATCGAAGCATCTTCTTCTCCTTTCTTTTTTTTCTCTGGAAATAGTGGAACGCAAGCGCTAATTAAATCGATAGGGAACGCAACTATAGAATAATCCTCTACATATATCTTACGCAGATCATCATGCTTCATGGTTTTATCACGCCTTTGGTTCAATTTCATCAGAAATCTTTCTTCCGGTTGGCGAGATAATGCGAGTTTTCAGCTTTCGCTGCCCCTTCCGGTCTGGCGCACCTGAAAGGCCTCGTTTTTAGGGCCTTTTGTGTTCTTCCTAGACTTGGGCAAGGTGGATTTCAGGCTGTTTTCGTATTCGGAGTTGCGTCTTTTGCCTGCGTTAGCTCTGTGTACTAGCAGTCTGGTCGTAGGGATGATGTTTGCGCGCAAGGAGCTAAAACGGCTTGGCGCGCGATGCCGGAACGTTGTCCGGTAGACGAGCCCTCAACGTTCCTCTACCCCGTCCTTTTTAGACTAAAACGACCGGACAAAGAGAACCTGCCTCACCCCTCATACCGCTGGAAACTCCGTTGGCTATGTATATCAACCAGAACCTCACCGGGTGCGATGGTCGAGACGGCAGGAAGCCTTCTGCATCGAGAAAGCCAAGGGGTAGGTGTGTTTTAGACGGTCGGAAACCTCGCAGGACACGGGTTCGCCCTCGGTTTTTGCGGAGCCAGCTCAGTGTTTAGGTTTCTGAGGTGCTGTCCTTCTTGTTTTGGGTGTTGATCTCTATCCAGCTGTGGGAGCCCTATCTATGGGAGGTACGTGTGTGCATGTTTTTTCATGATACGTGGAGCCTACCCTGGACGAACAGATGGAGTGAACGTTACAGGTCTGTTGTTTCTATGGTTGCAACAAAGCCGAACTGTCGGAAGCGCGGGCTTAACGCTGTGGCGTTATCTTTTGAGTTAGTCTCCAGACGAAGAATCCGATGATGCTTAAGATGAAAGACAACACTGCGAACGTGTCTACTCTAATCCAGGTTGTGAGATGAGACAAAGCGAGCGGCAGCCAGTAGGGATGTGTTATCTGCACTAGTACTCCATAGATCCAGCCGAGGAGTCCGTACAGGAAAAGGGCTTCACCAACTACTCTGAGAACTGCAACGCGCGTATCAAGACCTTGATTCATAATGGACTACTCACGCGAGCAAACCTATTAAGCCATTCTGAAGGCCGTGTTCTCTGGGCTTTTGTGTTCTTACTTGACTTTGAAAGGGTAGATGCGGATGTGGAATCTGAATTCTTTGACGATTTATGGTTGTTTTTGGTATATGATGCTATCTGATGTTATTTTTCGTTTGCTTGTATGGCTATGTCCATGCTAAATTGCGTTATGTCGTTGTTTATCAGGAATGTGAGGAAATTGGGGGAGCTGTCTGTTGTTAACGTTAGTGTTGTCTGAAAGGTTTGGCTTGGGTTCAGTGTCTGGTCTTGATAGTTCCAGGTTAGATTCATGTATGGCGTGATGTCCGACGGTCCCGCAGCAATGGTGTTGTTTGTGTTTATGTACGTCCAGTTTGTGGTTGTGAGACTTAGTGTCGTTGGGACGTTGCTCGTGCTCTGCAAGCAGAGTGTGACGTTGTACGATGAGCCCGTGTAAACCGTGCCCCACTGAATCTGCTTTGTCTCGTTCTGGAGGGTTGGGTCCCAAAACGCTTTCACTCCTACCGTGTGGATGTAGCCGATGCTGGGAAGGCTTATGTTGTTACGGTCGTCCAGAATTATGGAGACGGTCCCGCTGATGATGAGTGTCGCGGCGGCTACGATGATAATGAGCAAGATCGTCTTCTTTGAGCGTAGCAGAAAATCTGAGGCTGAGTGTAGCCAGCTGCGATAATGATGGGTCAAGATTATCAACTTGTTTGACAGTGTATGTTTAGATTGTGCAGTGCGATGATATTAAGGCTTCTCGCCTGCTTTTCTGTTTGCTGATTTGGTCTGTGCGGCTTTTTCTGCGGCTTTTAATGGGATGTTTATTATCTTTGATATGATACTCATGCTGGAGAACATGGTTCTGAGGTTGTTTATGTCGGTCAGGCTTACTGCGCCGATCATGGGTGCACCGAAGATGTAGGCGGCTAGGAAGATGATTAGGCCGATTATGAGTTTTATCCAGTTGGCCGTGTTAAGGAAGACCATGGGCAAGTATGCAAGGACGGCGGCAATCGCGGAGGCTGCAAGGATCTTTGCTGAGGATTCGAAGTCCGCTTTGGCTTTGTAGTGTTTCCATATCCAGTAGAGGCCCCAGAACATGCTTGGCAGTCCTGCGATGACGCTTGCGATTATGAGGCCTGTTATTCCGAACATTGGGATGAGGACAGCGCCCAGGGGAAGGCCGATGGCCAGTGTTATTATGCTCTGTATCATGAGTATTCTCGTTTCTCCCAGGCCATATAGGAGGCCGCCTGAGCTTAGGCTTCCGAAGACGGCGAACAGGTTGCCTATGACGAATATGGTTAGGAAGAAGGGTCCGTAGACGTATTTTTCTCCGTACAGCGTGCCGATCATCGGGCCTGACAGGGCCATCATGGCCATCGTTGCCGGTACCAGCAGTATGGACGTGTATTTGACTGAGGATGCAAAAATGGTTCTTACAAGCTCATGCTCGTTCTGACCGTCGAGTTTTGCAAACGCTGGGAACAGCACCGTCGCTATTGGGATCGAGAAGAAAGTCAAAAGGACAGTGAAGTTGGCTGCCGTTGTATAATTGCCATACATAGCGTTGCTCGTTAGAGGCACTACCATAAAAGCGTAGAATTGTCCCAGGATGCCTCCTAGGATGGAGGCTATTGAGAGCGGCACTCCGTAGTGTAACATTTTTTTCAGCGTTTTGGTTATGCTTGAGTTGTTTGTTACTTTTTTTCTGAGAGGCCTGAACAGGATGAAGTAGAAGGTTGCTAGGCCGATGATTCCTGCGGCTATGTAACCCAGGCTGTAGCCAATAACTGCTCCGAGGACGCTGTAGCCCAACAAAACTAGTACTGGTCCTATTGCAGTTTTTACTATCGCTTGGCAGACGAGTGTGAAGCTGTTGAGTTCCATTCTTTCGAAGCCTACGAAGACGGCTTGCGAAGCGGCGAGCAGTGATCCTGAGATTATCGAGACCGACATTATCGCTATGAAGCCTGCGGATTCCGGCCTTTGAAAGACCGTGGAGGCGATGAAGCTTGCCAGGGCGAGTGAGAGGAATGAGAGGGCGAGGCCAGATGCAAATTCGAAGATGAGCCCGGCAGCGATGACATCGTGTATTTCTTCGTCTCTTTGTGAAGCTCTGAGGCTTGCGATGTACTTGGTCATGGCGGAGTTTATGCCCCAATCTCTGAACAGGTTTATCAAGGTCGCCGGGATGAGCACGATGCTGTAAAGCCCGTATTCGTCAACAGTCAGGAGTCTGCCTAGAATTATGGCTCCTACGGCCATGATTATGGTGGAGGCTGCCACGCCTATGAGCAGCTGGAAGCTTCCAACGGCCGAGGTCTTGCCCATCTGAAGCGCTTTTTCCACGGCTTTCAATCCTCTCTAAGTCTGTACAAATGGGGGGCTGGAATCTAATTAACGGTTTCGCGGTTTGATTGTTTGCGGGTGTGAAAGTTTATCTGTGTACGGCGCGTGGGTAGAGGAACTTTGAGGGCTCGTGTACCTGACAAGGTCGGGGTACCCGGTCGTTTTTTCAGCTCTGAAACAAAGACGGGGGAGGGAACGGTTAGCGTCGCATTCGGTTCGCACGGATCTCTTTCGTCAATGTTTGAACTATCTTTTTCCCGGCGTCGCCGTCGCCGAAGGGGTTTTTCCATTGATTCTTCCTGTTTAGCATGAGCTGCGTTTTTTTTAGAATCTCATTGGGGTCTGCGCCTGCTAAAATGTTCGCTCCAACCTCTATGGTCTCGGGTCTTTCAGTGTTGTATCTCAGGGTCACGCATGGAACACCCAGAATACACGCTTCTTCTTGAACGCCGCCGGAATCTGTCAGAACTAGTTTTGCTTCGCTTTCAATTCGTAGGAAATTCAGATAGTCTAGAGGCATAACCGTTTTGACTCCTCTAGCTCTAATACGAAATGTTCCAAGTTGCTTCCTGGCCCTTGGATGCACAGGATAGATGATGGGAAATCCGGTGTGTTTCTGCACCAGTTCCAAACCTCTCAAGATCCCCCTGAACCTTTGCTCGTTGTCAACGTTCTCTTGACGATGAACAGTGGCCAAAAAGTAGGCTCCCTTTTCAAGGTCTAACCCGGCTTGAACATTTCGCTTTTTCTTCGATATTCTCAGGTTCTGGTAGACGGCGTCCACGATGGTGTTGCCCGCTACGAACACCTTGCTTTCCAGAATTCCCTCGCTCAACAGTGTCTGCTCTGACTTCAAAGTCGGTGCAAACAGCAGGTCTGAGCAGTGGTCTGCCAGGATTCTGTTGATTTCTTCAGGCATCTGTCTATCATAACTTCTTAAACCAGCCTCGACGTGCCCGACCTTGATGCCCAGCTTCACCGCGGCTAAAGCTCCTGCGAGAACAGTGTTCGTATCGCCCTCAACCAAGACGATGTCGGGTTTTTCTTTGAGTAGGATCTTTTCTATTCCGATGAGCATCTTTCCTGTCTGTTCTGCGTGGGTTCCGGAGCCCATGTCAAGGTTATGCTTGGCTTCGGGCAGCTCGAGTTGTTCGAAGAAGATCTTGTCCATGTTGTAAGAATAGTGCTGCCCCGTGTGGAGGATGAAGAAGTCTTGACTTACTCGTATGCATTCGCGGATAATCGGGGAGAACTTGATGATTTCAGGTCTGGTTCCAAGTACGATTGCGATTTTCATTCCTGGGTTTTTCCTGTGTTTATATGGTCTTGACATGAGTGATTTCAACTTTGTACTGAGTTGAGGGTGCTGGCTAAAAGACTCGCTTCAGAATGTGGAATGAAGATAGCTATAGGTGATCAGTGAGCTCGCGTGCAGTGTAGGCTCAAGTATTGCCGCCTAACAATAAGGTAGGAAGAGGAGATAATTGAATTTGCGCAGATCATGCCCAGTCTGCAGCTTTTCACCCCGCGCGCGCTATCTTGGCGGGTGTGAGATGAACTCTTTTTCGGTCAGGGCTTTGATTTCGGGTATTCTCTTGAAGTCTAGGTCGTCGCTGATTATGGTTGATGCTTCAAAGTATGCGGCGGCTGCTATGAAGGCGTCAGCTATGGGAACGTTGTATTTGCCTTTGAATTCGCCGGCTTTGACGGCGGCCTCTTCGTCTATCTCTAGCTTCTTGAGGTATACGGCGTACCTGAGCTCTTCAGTTCTGGTTCTGGCCAAGTCCGGTCTTTTCTCGTGCAGATACTTGTAGTAGATTTCTGTGAGGGTGACTACGCTGATCGTCGCCTCGATTTCGTCATCTTCGATTTTGGAGAGGATTTTCTGAACGGTTTCCCACCCTTCTTCTTTTGCGAAAAGTTTGACGAAGGGTTTTGTGTCCAGGACGATCTTAGGCTTGCTGGGTTCGTTTGTCAAATTCTTTCGTCCACTCCTTTCTCATGGTCTCAATCTCTTCTGAAGGCTTTCTGTCACGGAACACTTCCTCGTCCACGCCGGCTAACTTGGACAGCTTGGGTACTGGAATGATTTTGATGGCGTTTCCCTCGCGGACAATCAGGAGTTTTTCTCCTTCCAGTATTCTCAGTTCTCTTCTCAGCCTTGAAGGAATGGTCACCTGCCCCTTCGAAGTGACGGTAACGGTTTCTACCAAAGCCAATTTCACCCACAGAAACATATAATGCCTTACATTAATAAATATGTCGGAGACTATTGAGTTTGGCTGCCAATCACACTCGCTGCCTTACCTTAGCGTGTGTCATGCTTCTACGCGGCGTCTCTTTAGGCCTTCGACGATGGCATTGTTAACGCTTTCGTCGGCGCAGATTTTGAGGCGTCTGATTAATTCCTATCCCGTTTCCAAGTCTTTAAATGTTCTCAGCGCGCGTTTGGCAGTGGGGTTTGTTGCGGCCGATTCCGTGTGGTACATTCCTGGTTGACGAATAAAAAGCGATTATTGTGTTTTTCACGTTTTTCTGCCTGGTTGTTTTCAAATATGTGGGAATATTTATATGAGTGGGAATATCATTATTTTGTGGGAACGGGATGAGCGATACCACTATCAAGGTCGATGAGAAGGGCAGGGTAATTATTCCAAAAAGCATCAGAGAAGCCGCCGAGCTCAAGGAAGGAAGTTACGTTACCATCAAGTCCAAGGGAAAAATCATCATAATGGAACCCTTGGAGCCTGTTGCTGACAAATACTACGGCGCCTTCAAAGTAGCCAAATGGCCGGAAAACATGGATGAGTTCATGGTTGAGGTCATAAAGAAATGGTGGACAGGTCAAGTTACGTAGACATCAACATATTCGTGTACTGGCTTGGCAAACACCCAAAATTCGGCGAAACAGCGTACAAATGGATTAAGAAGATCGAAAATTCTCCACGCGGAGAATACGTCACGTCCAGCCTCACGCTCTACGAAACGCTGGTAATCATAGCTGGCCTAACAGGCAAGAGCTTGAAGGACAAAGCCTTCACAGAAGAGATTATCAACTGCATAACACATATCAAAGGCTTAATGATTGAACCGCTCAAACCTGAAGATTTCACCAGAGCAGTGGACCTGATGAAAGAATACGACCTCGACTACGAGGACGCTATACATTTAGCCGTAGCGATAAGAACAGGCGTACAAGAAATATTATCAAACGACAAAGATTTTGACGTAGCCCCAATAAAAAGAAACGTATAGAATCCGCCCAAAAAATTCATGCACCATTAAACTTGGCGAGGTACGCGCGCTAGGACGTTGCTAAATTCAGGTTTTAATAGATTCTATTCGGTTAGAACATCAACTATCTTTCCGTCAAAAACATCTAAATACATACCAAGAAAAAGCCAACACCAATTAAAATCTATTTTTGTCTGAATTTAGCAACAAGCTGGCGCGCTACGTCAAGCTCGTACGTTGCATGATCCTTAGTGTGGAAACTCTGAGACGCTGTATGTTTCGATGTTTAGTTTTTTAGTTGCGAGCTTGTCTATGAAGTCTTCTTTGTCCAAAGAAACTAGGGTTGCGTTGTTTTCTAATGCGACTTTTAGGTACATTGCGTCGATGGAGTATATGTTGTATTTGAAGCAGAGGGGGTATGCTGAGATGCAGAAGGTTCTGTTGCAGTTGGTCAGAAGCTTTGGGTGTATGATGAGGTCAAGTTGTTTTCTCGCTCTGTGTGCTACGTCTGCTCCTACCCTTCTTGCTAGTGTTCCGCAAACTTCTTGGTAGACTATGCTTGGCTCTGACAAGATGAACTTGTCTGGCACCTTGACGAGTATTTCAGAGCATTTTTCGCTGTGGGGTTCGTCCTTTTTCAGGGCGGCTATAAACACGTTGGAATCTAAGGTTAAGACGCGGCTATCGTGCGTCATGACGTCTTGTCCTTCTGGATTCCTCAAGCACGGTTGGGTGTCCGATCCACCCTGTGGAGACAACGTTTCTAAGTTTTAGAAAACCTTGAACTCCCGTTCTCATATCCTCTAATTCTTTTTCGTTCAGTGAAGTTGTCTTCTCCGACTCAACAAGCTTAGCTAGGAGTTCGGCCCACGTCTTGCAGCCAAGTTCAACCTTGAGCCTCTTGAGCTCCTTCAGCAGGTCTTCGCGCAGGTTTTTCACAAGGATAGTTGCCAAAACATCGCCAAGATTATCCAGATAATCCAGAATATAAAGTTTATCCAGACCACTGCTTCATAGGTTTCTCTTGCCTAGTTTATGATTTGTGTTCATGGGTGGCAATTGGGAAAATTTAAAGGAACTTTTGGGGAGAGATTAGGTTAAGCTGTGAAGTTTCAATGTTTTTATGTGTGGTTTTGCCTTTTCCGTTAATTCGTTGTCTTCGGTAATTAGGGGTGTTTTCTTGTTTTTGGCGTGGTATATGTATGATGCGTCATAGAAGGTTATTTTTAGATTGTCTGCTATGCTTAATGTTTCTTCTTCGTGGCAGTTTATGGTTAGGGTTTCCATTAGGTTAAGCACGTTCTTTATGAGTTTGACAAGTTTTTCCAGTTCTTCGCGGCTTATCCGCTTGTGAAGCGTATATTCTTTCCATAGGATGTTTCCCAACTCGTATCTTGTTAGGTCTAGTGTTGAGTTACTAGCTAGGACTTCGACTGCGTTTTCTTTTATTGCCTTGAATATTGTTGAGGAATCAAAGATGTAGCTCATCTGTGTTCTCTGTCCTCTCTGATGCTTTGTATTATGGTTTCCATGGGGATTTTGTCAAGGGTCGCTTTTATGCTTCGTATTTCCTCTTTGATCTTTTGAACTTGTTTTCTTTTTATTTCTTCTTCTATGGCCCTCCGTAAAAGCTCAGAGGGTTTAATGCCCAGCTGCTTCATCTTCTCCTTCATTGTTTGGGGGACTTTTACTGAAACGGTTTCGTACTTACCCATTATTACTACCACTCTATACTACAAGTTTTAAGAATATAAGGTTTACCATTATCTCGAAGGCCAGCGCGCGCTTGTTAATGCTTTTACATGCAAGCTTTTATAGCAAGTAACTTGGCAGTGGTCTGTGAGGCTGAAACGTGTGAAGTTGAATTTGAAAAACGGAAGGACTGTGGGATACGTTTTGTTGGCCGTTGGCCTCATTGTGATTTTCTTCTCAGTCTTCGAGATGATATTTGTTTTCACAGGCAGCAGCGCCCCTCCGAAACTGTTCAATTTCTCAGACATTTCCTCAAACGGTACGCTGGTGATTTCAGGCCAAGACATGAACAAGGCTGCCGGCATGGCTGTTTGGTTCGTACTAATGGCTTTCATCATGTGGGCTGGTGGAAAAATTGCATCCTTGGGCGTCAACCTGCTGAGGGAGATTAGAGTCGAAATAAAAGGGGCTTTGAAGACAGTCGAAGAAAAAGAAACAGCAAAGACCGAACCGAAGAAGCAGTCATAAAGAGCAATTCAGGTAGCCCGCGTCTTTTGCCTCAGTTTAGCGCGCGCGATCATTCGGTCTTTTTTGAAGGTGTCGCGCGCTGAAGTGCCATGCTGGTCAGCTTCATAGTTTTTTGGGCTTTTCTGACTTGTGTCTTAAGATAGGGTAACAAATGATTTATGGAAGTTAAGTTGATATATGGTTTCGTCGGCGTTTCGTCGGCGGTGCCCAAGTTGCCGAATACTCATAGGGCTTTGGTTTTGGTCATAGTCGTAGTCTTGGCGTTCTCGTTGGCCAGAGCATTCTTTGATTCTCAGTCGTTTTTCAGAGTGTCAGGCGTCATTACGAGTGTGCCCTTAGGCGTGTATTGGGATGCGAATTGCAGCACACCTGTTGATTCGATTGATTGGGGTAATCTGACGGTTGGAGGTGTGAAAACGTTAACGATGTACGTTCGAAACTGGGGGAACGAGTCGTTTTTCTTGACCGTGGAGGCGATGAACTGGCGTGCTGGCAACACGTCTGACGTTGCGACTTTCAGCTGCGAGGAGCCGAAGATTGGGCCTGGCGAAGTTGTGAAGGTTGATCCGACGCTGACGATTTTTCCCAACGCGTCCGGAGTTTCAAGTTTCAGTTTCGACATTGCTTTCGGCGAGATATTCGTGAGGCTGGGCGATTTTGCCGATCTTTTCTCCAACAACACAAGCGTGAGGATGGTTTATCCTTCGAACAGCACAGGTAAGCCGCTTGGCTGCAACGCGGCAATGGTGAGCGATTGGACAGCGTCAGCGTTCGTTTCCACAAAACTCACGAACTTTACGGAGGGACTCGACACGGAGACTAGTTTTGTGAACCAAACCAACGGAAAACCAGTGGGCGCCTCAGGGACGGGCATAATAAGTTTTGGCGGTCCCATGGTAAACCTAGTTGTGATTTATGCAGAGAGTAACAACACTACCTTGTCCGATAGGGCACCCATCAAATTCCATAACGACAATGGACTTCTCTCCTTCCAATACTCGAATGGCTCAGCTGTTTCAGGGGCAAGCATGCAGGGTGGAATCGTCAGCACAAATCAAGACATGTTTGTGATCGAAACATTCAGAGATGCGGGCGGCAGATATATCATGCTGTGCTACGGGTTCGGCTGGGAAGGAACCTATGCCGAGGGCAAATACTTTGACGCTGTCATATACCCGAATTTGGCATCGCAGAGCGAAAGCTGGATCATAGTGAAATGGAATGACACTAACGGCAACGGCTTCGTAAACGGCCCATTTGACGGAGACACGTACACGATAATTGCACAGGGCAACTGAACGGCATAGGCGAAAATGAACACGCGCTGGTTTCAGAAGCATCGTAGAGTAGTCCGCACTCGCTATGAAGGTTTGATCGATTGGACCTCACCCCTAGCCCTAGCGCGCGCATGTGCTGGAATGATTATGATGATTTGGTCAGAATCCCAGACTGTCTGTTAGCATGATGAGAGGGCTGTGGGTTTCTGGTCTCAGAAGATTCTTTTTATCCATGGAATCTTGTCGAAGTCACCGTCGTTTGAGTAGATTTCCTTTAGGTTGAGCCTCTTCATCTGTGCGGCGATTACCATGTCGTCCCACATGGACCATGGCAGGTTGAGTTGTGATTGGATGCTTCTGGCTTCTTCGAGGTCTAGCATGTGGGTTTCGATTTTTTGTAGGGTGGTTAGTCCTTTTAGGAAGGATAGGAATAGGGGTATTACGTTTTGCATTCTTTTCCATTTGAGATAGCTGCACACTTGGGCGATTACAAGCGTCGATGTGGCTGACTTTTCACCAGCTTCTATTTTTTCCATAAGGTTCTTGGCTGTTTGCCCATGAATGGGATCCGCGGCCAAGTGATACACGAAGACGTTTGAGTCTACGAAGCGCACCTAAGATTCCGTGCCGAGTGCTTCTTCTATCTCTTCGATTTCAACTTTCTTGAGCTTGGCTGCTCCCCACACTTCTTTTGCTGAGGCGCCTTTAGGCTTGAGGAATATGCCGCCGGTTGCCATTTCAATGGTTAAACAGTCGCCTTCTTTTATGCCTAGCAGCATTCTTAATTTGAGGGGAAGGGTCATCCTTCCTTTATCGCCAATCTGGATTTCCATTTTGTATTCCCACTTTAAAGAGGGAATTCTACGTTTATAAGCTTTATGGTTTATGCGCGCGCTAAGAAGGCTTCGGCTTCATGGAAGAGGAGTTTATAGACTGCAGGGGAGAGTTTCGAAGCTTCGCCGAGAGAACGGACAAGAGCTTTGAGACGCTCGCCCAAAAGTATGGTGAGATATCTGAAAAGCTGACCCAAGTTCTTGAAACGTTGCAGAGAGAGTCTGCTGAGACAAGGAAGGAGCTTACGAGGGCTGTTGACGCTTTGACAGAGCTTGTGAAACGGTTCATAGGACAGCGGCGCTCCGCTCCATAAGGGTTTGAACGTTGAAGCAAGGGCACACGGGCTTCTAACCTGCGGACGCGCGTGCGGAACGTGAGGCCTTCAACGAGGCAACCGACGCTGTCCCATGAGATTTTTTGGTCTTTTCCAAGCTTAGGCATGTGTCAAATGCTCTGTTGTGGCTTCCGATTGTTGCTCGGCTCGTATGCTATTTGAAGTTTATTTGGTTCTTGTATGCAAGTGAGATTGCTTCCAGGTCTTTGAGTCCGTCTTCTGTACCAGCGGAGCGCGCGCGAGTTCTCTGCCTCTGGCCCGCGGAACCTGCGAAACAGAAGCCGAGATTGAGCGCGGGCTGATTGGAATCAGAGCTTACGGTCGGTTTCGGTTCATTCACCAATCTCTTTCACCAATATTTGGATTATCTTTTTCCCGGCGTCGCCGTGGCCGAAGGGGTTTTTCCATCGATTCTTCCTGTTCAGCATAAGCTCTGTTTTTTTGACAATCTCATTAGGATCCGCGCCTGCTAGAATGTTCGCTCCAACGTCTATGGTCTCTGGTCTTTCAGTGTTGTATCTCAGGGTCACGCATGGAACATTTAGAATGCACGCTTCTTCTTGAACGCCGCCGGAATCTGTCAGAACAAGTTTTGCTTCGCTTTCAATTCGTAGGAAATTCAGATAGTCTAGAGGCTTGACCGTTTTGACTCCTCTAGCTCTAATACTGAATGTTCCGAGTTGCTTCCTGGCCCTTGGATGAACGGGATAGATGATGGGAAATCCTGTGTGTTTCTGCACCAGTTCCAAACCTTTTAAGATGCCTCTGAACCTCTGCTCGTTGTCAACGTTCTCTTGACGATGAACAGTGGCCAAAAAGTAGGCTTTCTTTCCTAGGTCTAACCCGGCTTGAACGTTTCTCTTTTTCTTCGATATTCTGAGGTTCTGGTAGACGGCGTCCACGATGGTGTTGCCCGTTACGAAGACCTTGCTTTCCAGAATTCCCTCGTTCAAAAGTGTCTGCTTCGACTTCAAAGTCGGTGCAAACAGCAGGTCTGAGCAGTGGTCTGCTAGGATTCTGTTGATTTCTTCAGGCATCTGTCTATCATAACTTCTTAAACCAGCCTCCACGTGCCCAACCTTAACACCCAGCTTCACCGCAGCTAAAGCTCCTGCAAGAACGGTGTTCGTATCGCCCTCAACCAAGACGACGTCGGGTTTCTCTTCGAGGAGGATCTTTTCTATGCCGATGAGCATCTTTCCCGTCTGTTCTGCGTGTGTTCCGGAGCCCACGTCAAGGTTATGCTTGGCTTCGGGCAGCTCGAGTTGTTCGAAGAACACTTTGTCCATGTTGTAAGAGTAGTGCTGCCCCGTGTGGAGGATGAAGAAGTCTTGACTTACTCGTATGCATTCGCGGATAATGGGGGAGAACTTGATGATTTCAGGTCTGGTTCCAAGTACGATTGCGATTTTCATTCTTGGGTTTTTCCTGTGTCTGTTTAGTCTTGGGAATGGGCGAATTGAGCTTTACACTGAGTTGCGCGCATACTGAATTGCGGGCGCTGGCTGAAAGACTTGCTTGCAGAAGAGAGCGCGCGCTTTTAAGGGTAATAGATAATGTAGCGGATACAACCATGACGAGTCAAGGTAGTGGATATAACGACTATGAGTCCACTGGCTAATACGTTTACGAGTTCAGTTGTTGCATCGACCTCTTCAATCGGCGGTGCGGCGGATGGCCCGGTTTGTTGGGAAACCAAGTCCATGACAATCTTGTGTGCACTGTGGTGGTACGTAAAGTGGATCAGCCAGGAATAGGTCAAGTCGTTGACGGTGTAGTTTGTTTCGTTTCCGTCAAGATAGACCTTTAACGTGCTTATGTCGCCGATCAGTGTTTTTGCTATGGTTACGTTTGTGTATCCCGTCGTGCCTGAGAGGCCGGATACTGTGAAACTCAATGTCAGGTTTGTGGAGTCGAACGCGAGCTGCGTTACGGTTGAGTTCGAGACGATTGAGAACGGCGTGGACGAGACTGTCACGCTCTGCGGTCCTGCCCTGTCGTCTATGCGTGTCAGGCCGTACAGAGCGTCATTGACTCCGGAGACCGTGTAAGATGTTGTTCCTATTATTGTCGCCGTTAAACTGTATTCCCACCGATTGTTGATTGTTGACCATGTTGCTGGTGAACCGTTGACGTATAGTGTTCCTTTTGTGCCGTTGAAGACTTGGCTGTCGTATTCGTATAGAGTTTTGAACCACACGACTGTCGTTTCTCCGAGTGTCGGTGACTGTTCCGTGACGCCGCCTTCAGAGATTTCGATTTGATCCCATACGATTGATGGCGATGGAGCCGTCTGAACGTAGGTGGATATTCCGCTGCAGTTGACGCCTGTGATCGACCAGCTCATGTATCCGACGGAAGGAGAAGTAGCAATGAAATTTGCCCAGCCTGTGCCGTTCGTTGTGTATTCGGTTCCGTTGACGTATAGTGTTCCTGCGACCACGTCTGAACCGTTGTTTGCCCATTGCGCGTGGATTCCGACGGTCTGTGAGTTGCCTGCGTCGGCTCTCGTGTCGGTGACAAAAGTCTGGTCTATGATGACAAAGCTGCTGAGCGTTTCGGCTCCCCAGCTTCCGTGGGCTGGCTCAGGGTCGACGTATTTGCAAACGAACAGGTTATCGTAAAGCACTTGCTCGGAGGAGGATGACCAGCTGAAGAGGCAGAGAGTTCCGCTGGCGAAGCTGCTGTCCTGTCCAGCGAGCTGGGATGTGTACAGTGGGCCAATGGTGCTCTTCAGGGTGCTTCCGTAGAGGCTGAAGACGAAAGGGTACCAAACATTTCTCGAGGGATTGGTAGTCCCCTGTCCCGCAAGCGTTGTTCCTGACGGGCCTCCTGATATCTTTGATATTCTGTCCCTTGGAAGATCCCCATATGCGCTTAGAAAGGTCATGTATCCGTTGTACTGTTCGTTCGGCAGTTGAGCCCTGACGAATGGTCCGTTTTCGAAGTATGTTCCTGATAGCCATTCAACTTGGACGTGAACGCTGTCGTTGCCGAACGTGAAGCCGTTGGCTCTTATTCGCTGACCGAAACCGGTCGTTTGAGCGCTCAGCTGTCCGTTTGATGTTTGCCACGTTCCGCCCAGCACGGTCCACTTGCTCAGATCTCCGCTGAAATCGTCGAAGAATTCTAGAGTCGCGTTCGGGTTGCTCGTTGTAACAGCGTTACTGTTGCCGTAGTAAACGTACATTGTGGTGTTCGTTCCGCGGTCTATTTCTGGAATCTTGACCCAGAATCTCGTGCTGTCACCTATGCTCAGGTTCTCGATCCAGTAGTTGCATTCAACCTCGCTTCCTGTTGAAGAGTTGAGCCAGGTGAAGCGTAGGTCACCGAAGTCGGTTCTGGAGTGCCCGTTCAGGTAGAAATCTTGTCCGCTGTCCGTTCCGCTTCCGAAGTGAGTAGTAACTGTTACTTGATAATCAGTAACTCCGCCTGACCCTTGGGAACCAGTCGTGTTCAGGAGGACGCTGCGCGTGAGCTGATACCAGGTCGAGCTGCCCATGTTGCTGAACAGATAAGCTTGAGTAAGATCCGATGTTAGGAAAAGCATCGGACACGCTTCGTCATCAACCAGAATCGGAGAGTTTCCACACTGCTCGAATCCTGAAACGGGTGATGTTGCCGAATGGTATGCTGCGATCTCCCAAACACCGTTGACCGTTATTTCAGCCAGCAACCAGTACTGACCGCCATAGTACGTTATGGTTGGCGAGCCCAATTGACCAGCTCGGCTGATAACTATGGCGTCGCTTTGACTATCAAGGTCGTTGATGTTTGCAGCGCTCCTAACCATGACGTTCTCCGTTCCCCCGGAACTGTCATGGGAGTAGAGGTACCATTTGCCGTCGTTGGGGTTGAGCCATATGAAGGGGTTCTTGTAAGGATTTCCGCCAGACTTGACGTTTTCATTGAAACTGTAGTGTATGCCGTCTGTGCTGATCCATTTTTCAAGCGTTCCGTCGCCATAATTGGTTAGGAACATGATGAATGTCCCGTTGATGTAGGTCACGCTGGGCCATCTGTAACGGTTTGAGGTTGGTCCAAGAATCGGATTTCCAGAGTATGGAGTCCATGAGCCATTTATGTCGTTCGTGTAATAGAGCCTAACTTGGGAGCCCTCGTAATCAGAATCGTAGGCTAGATATTTTCGCTGTGCTCCGTCAACCATCGTATCGACTTCGATAATTGTAGTGTTGTGGACAGGCTGCAAAGCGTGCCTGTCGGCGGGATTTCCTGAGATCGTGGTCCATGGAGCGGACAGCTGGTAAAATTGGACTGGGCCTTCAAGGGTGATTGTGTGTTCCTTGCGATATTGCCAGCCACTATAAAACCAGCTGTTCAAAGCTGATGCCGTTGTATCGGCGTTAACAGCCTTTACACCTGGCGTAGGGATGCAAACGTTTGCAGAGGTGAAGACTAGAACAGAGAAAATCAGACCAAATATGACAAGAGGCTTTCGCATAACTCACCAATTCCCCATGGTAGTCTGTGTTCGATTTTCGCCTTATAAACGCCCATGGTGTTATCTTCTATAGAGTTCTCAGTTCCCCTCTAAAGTAATCCGATTTCCAAACAGCCTCAGCTTGTCTCTCACATGACTGGTCAAACGAATTCGGTGCAGTTTTCAAAAATCGTTCTGGCAGTTGTCACAGTTAACACTTTATCTTGGATATTTGGTCAATGAGTCGATTGGTACAAGTGTGCTAATTCAGTGAGATTGCAGCGTCTGCCTGAGTAGTTTTTCGAATACGTCAATTCGCTTTTCCCAAGAGTTATCTTCTGCAAATCTTACTCTTCTCGCAACCATAGCTTCATAGTCAGGCTTCTTGGGTTCTTCGACTGCCTCTTCCACTTTCCTTATGAAATCTTCATCATCTTTTGAAATGTAAACCAGTTCGGAGACGTTGTCGCACACCTCTGGCAGTGGAGTCGAAACGACGGGTTTCCCTGTAGCCAAATATTCATACAGCTTTACTGGATTTGAAGCTGATGTTAATCTATTTATCTTGAAAGGAATTAGGCATACATCTATGCAGGACAGGTAGCTTGGAAGAGACTCATACTTCCTTGCTCCAAGCATTATTATGTTTGGATACTTTTGGAGCTCTTCCAGACCAAAAGTCACTGGACCAATGAGCAGGATGGAGTATTCTGGGTGTGATTGAGCTAGTTTGCATATCAACTCAATATTTATCCAATCTTCAACACTACCTATGAACCCTACTATTGGATGTGGGAGGGGACTTATTTCCTGAGGTTTGTCGACCAACCACCTGGCTTTGTGAAAGTGGTCAAAATCTACTCCATTAGGAACGTAGAAGCAATGACTGTTGATTTTCGAAATTCTCTTGCAAAGGACCTTGGATACTGCAGTTACGACAGAAGAATCCGCAATTAGATTCTCCTCAGTTCTTAGAGCTTTTGACACGTCAGGAACCCCAGAAAAAGCTGAAAAGTCGTCAGGGCAATCGTAAACGATTTTTATGTTCATTGAATTCAGACTCGGCAAAAGGAAAGCGTATGTATAAGAATAGAAAATGGCAACTTCTGGCTTGAAATTGAGATATTTGAGACGCGACCGAAGGACTATTGAACCATATTTTTCTTTAAGAAACTCGAGTCTTCCAAAGAATGCAGGGAGGAATAGGTTTGTGACCGACAGATTATCCGTGACTTTCTTTCTCAGAAAAACATCCTTTTTTCTATAGCTCGCTATCAAAGACTGTGGAAACAGATAAATCGGATCCTGAACGTACAAGATGTTGATGCTACCTCTTTCTGCAAGTCGTGAAGGTATCTGCTGCGGTCTCGACCATAGAAATCCCCATGGAGCACAGGAAAGATAAAGCACGTTCAACAATATCACCATTCCTGCTTACAGTCACTTTCCGCATTCAATTCCTTTCGTTAGCTGTACATGCAGTATGGATTCCTTTGTTTTTTCCAGCAAATCCAGTTGCTATGAGGCAAGCTGAGCTCATTCGCGCGCGCTAAATTATTTTGACGCCGTCGTATACCCGAACCTCGCATCGCAGAGTGAAAGCTGGATCATAGTGAAATGGAATGACACAAACGGGAACGGCTTCGTAAACGGGCCCAACGATGGAGACACGTATACAATCATTGCGGAAGGCAACTAAACGGTGCGCGCAAACATGCTCTTTGGTTCCTGATGATGATGACTGTGCTTGTGAACGCGTGTTCGGGTAACTTATGCTTCCTCAGTCACGTGCACTAATTTTTAGGGTTGGAAGCCCTGTAGTTTTTCTAATGGAAGCAAGTTCACATGATGACTGCTCTTATGGGGTAAGTCTTTCCTCTTTCTTGATTTAGCTTTCACCACTAAATATCAGATCACAGTTGTGAAGTGTTCAATTACTTTGAAATAGGCCTCTTTTTCAGCTTTCACAACGTTTGTCCAAGTATAATTAGCAGAATATTCTATGGCTTTCTTTGCAAGTGCTGTTCTCAGCGTTTCTTCTTCCAGTATCAGCAGCACTTTCTCAGCCATGTTTTGATTATCTTTGATGCGACAACGAAATACTGCATCGCATCTTCCAAAGTTGTGTCTTATCGCAGAGATGTCATAAGCAACAACAGGTATGCCACAGGCAAGTGATTCCAAGGTCACAAGAGAGAACGAATCCAACACACTGGGATAAAGAGTCAATTTGGAGGACTTTATTGAACGTACCAAATCCTTTTCGTTTAGCTCGCCAAGAAACACGATATTTCGGCCAAGATTGGTTTTTTTAATCATCTCCATAAAATTGTCAACATACTTTCTATCTTCTATAATGCCAGCAACAGCCAACATCGCCTTGGGAACTCTCTTTGTTACCAGCTTCCATATTACAGGCAGGTCAAACAGTCCTTTCTCAGGAATAAGCCTTGCAAAGAAAATAGCGTCATACTCTTGATCTGGGTAGCGCTCTGGCGCAAATTTTTCTGGATGTATGCCATTTCCCGGATTTATCACGTGGAATTTTATTCTTGGATCTAGATAGTTGAAATCTTCTATGAGAGACGAGCTTACTGACAGCATCATTGACCTTTCTGCCGCTTTCAGCTGAAAAAATAAATCGCCGGCTGTACCGATTCGTGAAATAAGTGAATCGTTCTTAGTTGAGGCTTTTTGGCTTACAAACCTTAGAATGTTAGTTGCGTTCAGGGGACCGACTGATGGCGATGGTTGAAGTAAATCAGTCGTTGGCTGAAAAACTGCAGTCCAAGGCTTCATGCAATATCCTCCAGCAATGTAGCTGGTCAACAAGCTTTCTGTTCCTCCATCACCAACAATAAGATCAGCGTTTTCTTTTCGGGCAACTCTTGATGTTAACAAGGCAGAATTAATGATGTTTTTGCAAACAAATGCTTGTCTCAAGCCTGGAATTGGAGGCGGAAGCCTATTTGCATGGCGGTCCATGTAGACCTTGTAACTAGAAAGCGCCTCCAAGTATGAGGGAAAAATCTTGGTAGCGTTCGTGCAACTTCGCAGATCGGTCATGACAATATAGTCGATACCTTCAGACTTAGCAAGTCTGAGGAACTCATATGTTCTTCTCCTTCCTCCAGACAACACGGCTGAATTGAACTTAACTGTGAGCAAAGGCCTTATCCTTTTCATTCTTTGCAAGAACCTCCAGAGTTCATAAGTGTCGAGTTAGCCGCATGCGCGCGCGTTGTTGCGAAGTTTTTATTGCAACCAAATTAGTACCAGGCGCGCGCTTATGGAGACAATCTTCGACTAACACATGTGAACGCGTATATATTGAAACCATTGCATTTCTAGCGGCTTGATCCTCACTCTAGTCGTATTTCGTTCTTGTACGCACGAGCGATCGCTTCCAAATCTCTGAGTCCATCTTCACCTGATGGGAATGGGTGGCGGTCCTTGATCAGGCAATTTACAAAGTATTGAAGCTCCGAATAATGGGATTGGTCGAATTTTGATGTCCCCTTGGTCAACAGCTGAGCCACCCTACTTATCGGGTTTGATGGAACATGTTGCGCGCCTGTGCATCCAACACTTCCGAGTAGGTCCACCTTGAGTTGAAATTCCTGGGAGAACCAACCAACGTTCATTATTGCTCTTGTACCCGTGGAGAATCTGGCCAAGCAGACTGCACTGTCTTCAACGTCCATATTAAACCTGTGCCCAAAGTTGGCTTTTATGTCGCTTATTTCACCAAAGTACCATCTGAGTAAGTTTATGATGTGACTACCCAAATCGATGAGAGCCCCGCCTCCGGTCAATTCTCTGTTGAACCACCATTCTGGAACAGGCACCGGCGCATATCCTTCGTCTCTGTGGAAGAAAGGCCCAGAGCTTATGAAGGTCGCGTATGCGATTTCAACATCTCCTATTATTCTTTGGTTGATTTTCTGTCTAAGGTCGGAGAAACCTTTGTTAAACCTCAGGTGGTAGCCCATCATCAGTCTTATTCCGTTGTTGTGAGCAACAGAGACGATTTCCTTTGCTTCCTCCATGTTTCTGGCTATTGGTTTTTCTAAGAAAATGTGTTTCTTCGCTTCGGAGGCCTGCTTGGCACACTCCAGGTGTAAATGTGTAGGCAGAGATATGATTACGGCATCAATTTGTGTATCATTCAGAAGGTCTTCGTAGTTGGAGAAAAGTGTCTTCACACCCATGTCTCTCGCCTTTGCTAGAGTCTTTTTTGACACATCTGAGACAGCCGACACCTTGGCATTTGTGAGTTTAATGCTATTTCGGAGATGTAATTGGCCTATGTAGCCGAGTCCTATTATGCCCAACCTGACCATTTTCATTATTGTCCCCCCACTTGTTAGATCACTCCAAACCTAGCTTGGCGCCTAATCCTATTCTTCTCACTAGATTGTATGCTCTGCTCATTACCTTGCGTTTCACAGTTTTTCTAGGATACCTCTCCTTGAAGTAAACCATAGGCATTCCCCTGGGGATGAATTTGATGCTCCCCAGTCCTTCCTTGCTTGCCAATTGGAAGTACTTGATTTTTCTCGCGTTTAACCCCGCAATCTCTGCTGCTGCGGAATCTATCGCAACTGGATCGTGGCTTGCCATCACTAAGCCCAATCTGCGTGGTTGAATCCCTGAAACAATGTTGCCATCTATTATGCAGAGGTCAAATCTCATGGCCTTGTTTGCGGCAACTATTGCCTCTCCAAGTATGGGGTGATACTGGAATTTCTTTGGGTAAGGGTTGCATCCAAAAATATTTTTGAGTGCGCACGTGAGTTCGATCTGTTTCGTTGCATACTTGATTTTTGGCACATTTATCTTCAAGTCTGCTTTTTGGATTATTTCAGGAAGTCTGATTCCGAATGATCTTTCTCCTGACGAAATTCTAACGTACTCGTAGGGTTCTTCCGAGAGATCGATCAATTTCACGTTTTTGTCTCTTGCCAACTTCTCGTAGCCAAGCATCTTGAACGAATGCTTGCACTTCATAGCCGATGCATCAGATTCAACTATAGAAATTTCCAGGTTCGGTCGGATTTGATCACGGATCACGTCAATCAACGCAGCAACGAATTTGGGATCAGTTGTCTGTCCAGTGGAATAATCCCAATAGTAACACATATTGGGCTTGATGACAACTTTTTTAAGGCCTTTCGGGAAGCTGTAGCTAATCAGATTCAAGGAGTCTAGTATACTCTGTTTAAATTTGTCGTGATTTTGTTGAGCAATTTTGGCAAAGCTGACCAAGCTCATTGTAGCTCACTTTGACGTTGACTTGAATATAGATAAATCTTCGTGCGAATTGTCGATCTTTTTGTTTGGAGGGAAATCCTCCTGAATATTCGCGCGGGGACAAGATTCCGAGCAGTTGTGTTGAGTTTTCTAAAATCATTACCATTATTTGAGTTGGCCAGCACACTGCGCGCGTTTTATGCATTTGGCGAAAAACACGCCTAGAATTGATTAATTCCCCTCAGCTAGTGCTTCCTCAAAAACATTGTAGAGTTTTCCTCCAATAGTGTCGCAAGAAAAATAGTCTTCCGCTCTTTTTCTTGAAACTTTACCCATAGATTCGGAAAGTTTTTTGTCTTCAAGAAGAATTAGCATCTTCTCAAACAGCGCCGTAGAATTTTTCGGTTGTACTAGAAACCCTGTTTTTCCATCTAGTACAATATCCTTTATTCCACCGACATTCGTACCTATAACCGGGAGACCACTGGCCATAGCTTCAAGATTCACCAATCCAAATGCTTCGTTTATTGATGGGCAAACGAAGAATTCGGAAGCATTATAGAAATAAGAGAGATCTTTCCTTGATTTTATCCATCTTGCAAAGATTATGTTTGGGATTTTCCTGGTCTTACAATATTCTGTTAAATATTTCTCGTCTGGTCCTGTACCCACTATTAGAAGGCGAACATCATCGTAAATCCTGGAAATTCCCTTAAACGCGTCTATCAGATAAGTGATTCCTTTATGATCATTAACAAGTCTTCCAACAAACAAAATATACCTTTTGTCAGAATCTAGCCCAAGATATCTCTTTGCATTTTCTTTGTTTCTTGGTATAAAGAAATTTGCATCAACAGGATTCGGCAAATACAGGACTTTATCTTGGGAGAGACCATATTCAATTTGCACTCGTTTGAATTCATCTTTATTGATGCATAGTATTTTGTTGGCCATCCTAATCGTACGTCTTTTGAGAGATCTATACAATCGCGGAAGAGGATGGAACAAATTCGGGCCTTTTCCGTGATACTCCACTATCAATGGTACATGCAAGTATTTTGCCAAGAATGCTAGTACATCGAATCGCCCAGTTTCATACTCTTGTTGATAAATAAGATCAGGTCTATCGGACTTTAGGCTTTGTAGAAGTCTAAACGACATTGTTGAAGTGTATGAACCCAGAAAGATATGAAATCCTTTGTACAATAGCGTATTTCTGGAAAACACATTACTTAGTAGTTTGTGAATGGTGGGTGACGGCAAAAACTTTATTTTGCATCCAGTGGGTTTATGCACATATACTTCAATGGCTTTCGTTTCCGTTGAAAACAGATATAAAGTTGTTTCTACGTTAAACTCTTTTAACATTTTCACGTAAAGAAAGCTATAATCATCTTGATAGGAATTCACATATTGCTTTTTGTCTATCTGCAATCTATCTTTGAAGAAAAATTCAAACGTAGGTGTGTCTAGAAAGAAGGCGATCTTCATTACATTCCCCACAACCACTCAACTATTGCAATTTTCTGTAGTCCACAAACCACTTTTAGATCATCTATCTTGCTGACCCAAATTTCGTTTCTGCTAGACTTGAGAAAGTTGAAGCAAATTCTCAAGGCTTCATATTTCGATTCGTCATCCTTTTGCATCCATGGATGCACTCCAAACACTATTGTCCGGTTATCTGCACTCTCTAACTTTCTGTTCATATGATCAGCCCACCCTCGGCGCCGGCCTATTTCTAAATCACCTGCTTCTTGTCAATTCCTACTCATTTTGGGAGAGGGACTACGGATCTGTGCACTCCACACATCTTGAAATCGCATTATTGATAACCTTAACTGAGCGACAACATCTTTTCATAAATGTCGCTCAGTCTTTTCGTATTATGCTCCAAGGAGAAATTCTCTACCACATATCTTCTACCCACTTGACCCATGCTAATCCTCTCATCCTTACTATCCAATAGACGTTGAATAGCTTTTGCTAGTTCTAGATGATTATTTATGGGAACTAAAATTCCATTTTCCCCGTCCTTAACAACTTCAGGAATCCCCCCTGCGTAGGTAGCCACTACAGGAGTTGCACAGGACAATGCCTCTAAGAGTACAATTCCAAAAGGTTCGAAAACTGAGGGCAAAACAAAAATTGACGCCTCTTGATAACATTCTATCAGTTGCGCCTGATCAACGCAACCCAAATATGTTATTTCATGCTTGCCCTTCTGATTTTCGGCTTCTATTGATTCTAGAAGTTGTTGATGATAACCATGATTCCAACTTGGCGGACCCACAATCACTAGATGAGTGGAGGTTCTTATATAATCTAAAGACTTCAACAGAACATGTAAGCATTTATTGGGGGTCAATCTGCCTACGTACAGTAGTGTGTTATCCTTTTTTTGTGTTCCTGGACGAAAGATTTTGGTATCCACTGAGTTTGGAAAGTATACAATTTTGTTCTCAGGTATACCCAGTCTTAACAAATCCTTTCTCATCTGTTTTGTTATTGAGAGATAGATGTTTGCTGAGTGACTTAGCATAAGCCTACTTAGATAATATCTTTTGAAGAAACCAAAATCAAGTGCATGAATATGGAGTATTTTGGGTTTCTTAATAGGGAATGAAAATAGAGGAAAACTAAATTCCGCTTCATGAAAGTGTATGATGTCATATTCTCTCAGTAGATGTATGAAACTTCCAGGAATAAGATTAACTCCCAAGTTAATCCGGGGCGAATGCACGAAAGGTAACCAATCTAGAGCTGGAATTTTGAAAACAGTCAAGCCATCGATTTTTTCGATTTTTCCAATCAATCTAGGCTTCCATTTTTCATCCATGTTGAAGGTCATTACGTCGGTGCATATTCCAAGTTTATTGAGTCCAATGGAAAGATTTTTGACCATAGTTTCTGTACCGCCTTCAATAGGATAGAAACCAGGCGTAACCATCAGCACACGCATTCTGATTTCACTTTACCATGTTTGTTTAGTATTCATCATTGCTAATGAGTCACACACGTGCGACACGAGAACTTGTTTTATACTTTTGGTTTTAGGTGTTTAGTTACCAGAGCTAACAGTTTTTTCAGAATTGATGTTATTTATCAACGGATTAAGGTTGGAAATTCTTCCGCTTTCTTTGAGTGGCGCCGTATACTTTGTTTATAGATAAGATGTTGGCGCAGGCTTCATCGTAGGACTGTATCTAGACCCGTGGAACTGACAACAAGTGTAGATATACAGAGTATCAGATTGCAGCATGAGGTGAAAGAAGACCACATATTATTGTTTATAGCACGCGCGATTATATTACATCTTAATACGTAAGATTTAATAACTGCCTTGCCCTTGTATAAATGAAGGACATATGTACGGAAAAGGCCTATTCAGGAATCTTTATGCCTCTGGGATACCGCTAGTTAGATGAGTTGAAAAGGAAATGAGAAGCACAAAGTTTTTTGCGGTGGTTCTGATCATAGTGATCCTCACAGGAATTTTCAGCCTCTCCCCAGCAATTACTTCGTTAGTGACCAGTATTGTTATAGGAAGCACAGGCCAAATATCAGCTACACAAGTGAACGCAAAAAGTGGTTATCCCCAAGATATTCAAGCGGCCGTGGATTGGGTAGCCGCTGTAAAAGGAGGCACAGTGTATGTGCCTGCGGGCACATGGAACTGGACAGGGCAAACCGTGACCGTCCCAGGGGGAGTAAGTGTTATTGCCGCTTCAGGAACGGCTGGATGTACTAGCCATCCGTCATGGACTGTAAATACGGCTTCTGTTATCATTTACAATAATATTACGGTTCCTTCGTCAGAAATGTTTACCATCTCAGGGAATAACTCTCGGATTTCAGGCATACAGTTCGAGGCTACACCACCTGCTAATTCGACTGCAGAGGCTGCTGATAGCAACTGCGTAGCCATCGGAGTGTCTGGAGCTGGAAATGTTTCTGGGGTCCGTATAGACCACTGTACATTCATTAACTTCTGCGCTATGGCTGTCGGCGTGACAACTGTCCAATCTGGGGGTCCTACAAACATAGCCAGCGCGTTAATTGACCACTGCGTCATTAATAACACGTACAAAATGACTCCTGACCCTTTGGGTTCTGGTTGGCTGTGGGGATATGGGTTTTATGTGGGGGGATGGGACACATGGTGGAATGACACGACCGCGCCAATCACGAGTTTTCTTGGTCAATTTGACACTATTCCCAGCGGTTTTCCTGTGCTCTATGTCGAAGACTGCGCAATGTCCTATTGCCGTCATGCCGTTGATGCTATTCAAGGCGGCTGGATAGTATGCCGCTATTGCTACATAAACCATCCATATCCAACATATTATGGAATGTTAGATGAACACGGTACAGGACCAAACGCTTGGCCTTCAGCACGAGGATTCGAGTTCTATGATAATACAGTCGTAGCTGAACCAACGGACGACTCCGAAGCGGCGCAAGTTTGGTTGCGTGGCGGCGGTGGAGTTGTATTCAATAATACCTTCCTAAATGTAGCGACAGAATCCCAATATTACGGAGCAATCATGTTGAATAACGAAACTACACCTGGGGAACTTGACGAGACTCTTCATAATGTTTGGATTTGGGGCAACACTATCGACGAAGGAGTTCTTGTGATGAATGGTTCAGGTGCTAGTTTCGTGCAAAATGTTGAGTATTTCCTTCGTGCACCCACCCTAGCCCAAGACGGATTTGCTTACACGCCTTATCCGTATCCACATCCGTTAACTCTTAAAGCTCAGCCGTAGTTACAATTAGCGGTCTCGTTAGATTTCAATACTCGCGCGCGAAGTTATTCGATTCGATGATGTGATACATAAGTGCGCGCGCTAATTTGAACCATGCGATTCACGCGTGCGTTAGATTCATTTTGTCATTTCATTGCTGGCACACTTTCGCAAAATCAAACATCCCAAAGAACCATCACTTGATTTGGTAGAAAGCTCGTCCAAAACAGACTTTCTTATTGGAATAAACTTACATCTGTATTTCAACAAACACAGAAAAAAGGCCGAATCAAAAACCACAAATCCATCCAACAACTTCGACAACCTATGGCGGTCATAACGACGTTCAGCAAACTCTCCTCTTTTTCCAAAACGGATAATCCGAAAAGGTCCCCGGCCTTCATATGGAAAGGTCAACAGCGCGCGCCTTGACCAAGGCTTTAACGTCTCCATTCAAGCCCAAGCAGCCCCCTAAACAATGGTAAAACAGCGGAGAAGTGCCTCTATATCGTAGAGAGACTTCTGCGCTCTTCAAAACTCAAGACCTCAAGACTCTTGAGCGCCTGGCCTGCAGCTGTCAAAAACCTTTTAACTATGCGCGCGCATCCGAAAACTCAAGAGCCCTGGATCAGCGCGCGCTTTAGAGCGCAACAAAATCCAAAATACTACCCATTATTTTTGAGGATCTCGCTACCGCCATTAGTATACACCATGTTCAAATCATCAAAAATAGAGGAAAGTTTGCTAGTATTCCACGAAAGCTGTCCAAACTGAATCACTCCGTCAACAACGTTTAATGTACTCAGATAGACAACGCCGTTAGCCGCCACTAGCGTAGTATTGGATAACGCATTAACGTTTCCTCCGTATATCATGCCATAGATTGTTAACACAGAAGCGCGGGCGCTATCATCTGCGTACAATTCCGAGTTTTTGGCATCGACGTTTCTTGATAACCATTGTGCTCCAAATACGCTGTACGCGTCCGTGTATCCATAGTGACCATATAATCTAAGAGCACTCATTCTATATCCGCTGAGAGGTACCGACCAACTATCACTTTTAGTCACTTCAAACACAAATTCTGTTTGAAAAAGAAAGTAAGGTACTAACACAATTAACAACAAAGCGCAAACAGCAAATTCCTTTTCTCGCTTAGAGAAAAGCCTAACGATGAACTCGGCACCCATAACGCAGAAAGGAGCTAGGAAGAATAGGAGTACCTGGTAAAACCTCGTCATATTAAACGTATTCGCTAGCCCAGGAACCACTATAAGCATGGCTAAGAACGCCATGGCTGTTATGCTAAGAATGAAGTACTCATTTTCAATGCGAATCCTTCTACGTTTTGTGACCAAACTGATGAAGCCAACGACAATAAGAGCTTCCGTAAGATACGCAAAAATTCTGCTGATAGTGTTCCAAATGGATGGTGATTCAGCCACTCCCAAACCTGTCAGTACAGTTTGTCCTCGTGATGCGGGATTGAAAAAGTCTCCTAGCTGACCATAAACGTGATTTCCAAACTCTACAAAGCTGTTGAAACTGGCTGACCCAGAAGTGTAGATGTACCACGTAAACATTACTACAAAAAAGAAAACGACCATACCTACTGTTATTTTTCTGCTTGGACGTTTCAAAACAATCAGCGAAACTAAAGTGATAGAAATGAAGAATAGGAAAAGCGCAGCGATTGCATAATGTGATGTTATTAAAGCAAAGCTGAAAATCATGAAACATATCATCTTGTTAACCGGCTTCATCTTCTCATTCATTATAACAAGCAATAACATGACAAGGAACAATTCTGCAATCATTTGCCTGTTTAATCCGAGCATTTCTGTAAAGAATGGTTCGAATGCCAATAACAGAAAAGCCGAGATAAAAGCGTACTTTTTACCAACATGTGGCTGCCAGAATTGGTATAAACCTAAAGGTACGAGAGCAAAGATTAGTGGAAATAGTAGTTTGAACGTCCATGTTGGGTCTATTTTCAATAGGGTCGAGTAAACTGTGGGAAGAACGGTGACACTCAACATTGCATTCATCTTGGCATATTCATTACCGAACAGGGATGGAAGAGTTGAACTCCAATGCGCATTGTTTTGGGTAGTCTTGAAGAGAAAATATTCGGTAGGGACATCTGAGCCGAATGGAACGATGTAGTTGGAAATGAGTGAAGCGTGGTAAAGAAGAGCGATAGCAATCATAAGCAGAGCGAAAGGATAGAGTTTTGGAGGCAGCAATTTCTTGGACATAACACCGACGACGAATAGCAACGAGATTGCTATTACCATAAAGAGAAGAAGTAAGTTGTTTTGATAGGCATTTACATACATTGCTCCGACAATGCTCAAAATTGGAAGGAATAAAAATAGTAATGCAAAAGGAGACATCTTGATAGGTTCACTCCCCCAGATTTTCACACCTCCGCTTTTTAAATAGACAAAAACTCCACCTACAAGCGTGAAACTGTTCAAAACTATCATTAAAGGTACTACTGAAAGCGGTTGTGAAACGCCAAAAATGAAAGAGAATTCGTTCGTCAGAAGCCCAGCAATCATCAGAAACGCAACACTAAACCCCGCTGAGAAAAGAACTATTTCCAAGCCATCTGACTCATCCATTTTCAACAACTTGACAATAATGAAGCCTGGAACAAAAGTTAGGTAGAGAAATCCAATGACTTGCTTGGCAACTGGAACGTCAAAGAGCACTGTGACATCGAATGTAAATTGCAAAAACAGTGCGAACAGTAGGAACCATTTTGATTTCCACCTAACTGCAAACATCGACTTCATTGTCAAAATCTTCACGCTCACATAAAAGTGTTAAAGATCAATGTTGCTTATTATTCAATGAGTTTTTAGGAACTCTGCTTCGGATAATCTTGCTAATTCATAAGCCCTTAAGAATTTTGCTCCACTTTGTTTAGCATATTTAATCGTCTCGTCAAGCATTTTCATACAACTAGCAGTGTTTCGATAAGAATACCAGCCCCGGCCATATATCCCTGGGATCACATCTTTAGGATGAATATAGAATACTACTGGTGTTTGAAATATGAAATTCAATTTTACCCCAATTTTGCTCCATCTTGAACCAAAAAACCTCAGCCAAGCACCACCTAACGGAAAAGGCAAAAAGGGGTTCACTGAGACTGGAATTTCAAGCAAACCATGATTTTCATTCGTTTTAGGAACTGGAAGGAGGAATGGCTTTGCTGGGAAAAATACCCTGTGGGTTCCGTAAAAAGGGGAGCATACAACCGAGGAATCGTAGACATAACCGTTTTTCTGTAACGCTATCCAGCAATTTCTATTAATCCTAAAAAGGGGTGCGCGAAAACCCACAGGTCTTAATCCAGTCGTGGATTGGATTATCTCCGTGGCGGTCCTTATCATTCGAATTTGCTTGTTGACATCTAAGGTTGCTTCCAATGGATCATGTTTTAGTCCATGGCAAGATACTTCATGCCCTCGCTTAACAATTCCCTCTATAGTTGCTGGAAATTTTTCAGCGACCACTGATGGTACGAAAAATGTTGCTTTGACCATATATTCATCAAGAAGCTTCAGAAGGGAAATGACTCCATCCTCGATTACGAAGCTCGGTATTGAATAAAGTGGAGGATCCACGTCAATTGTCATGATGAAATACGGCTTCATAGACGTTCATCTACAGCGCGCGCTTAAATCAAGATTTGCCAAAGACCTCTTCTTCCTTTACTCAATAATTTTGGGATAAAATCTAAGCCCCATTTTCTCTTCAATCCCTTTGCAAATTCATAACAAGCAAACGTGATTCCAAGAAAGCGCGAAACCATTGGACAAAGCCGAAACCTTGTCAAGCGCGCTCTTGCTTTGCTGTGCAATGATTAGAATTGACTTCTTGGGCAGACATCTACCAGGAGGAATACTTAACTGACATTCGTGTTTCAAGAGATTCTTCAATACACTCAAGAAGCCTAACGGCATTCCTGCCGTCTTCTCCTGTGACTGGTGAAGGCAAACCCTTCTCCAGACTTTCAACATAACTCTTGATCAGATCGATATGGCCCCACTGTGGCTTCTCGAATTGATCCTTCACAAACTTTGTCCATTTTGTGAAGAGCCTTCCCTGGTCAGAGAAGTAACTGTGAATTACATCTGACGCGTTTCCAAGGGATTTCTGTGCCCTCTCTATGAGGTAACCATGGGGCAAGAAAGCTTGTACCCTTCTTCCGTCAGAACCGAAGACTTCGTACATCATTTCAGGTTCTTGTGCAACCCATGAAACCTCTATGATGCCGTAGCGTTGAGAGGAAGTGCGCAACAAAACCATGAAGTCATCCCACACCGGATATTTTGCTTTGACGCCAAGTGCGTAGACCTCTTCTATGTCCCTCAAGAAGTGTAATTGGAGATATGCAAGATGCGATCCCACCTCCCATAAGATCCCTCCGTGTTCCGGGCTAACGTTCCATTCATGGGCCAAACCGTGAGCTTTGAGAAACCCAAAGTTTTCCCTAACTTCAGTTCGGAAACACGTCAAATTGAACCCCTCAGAATCGGCTAATGATTTCAACTGTCTGACAAATGGGAAGAAAAGCTGATTGTGGCAGACGCAGAGCTTGGTTCCATGCTTCTTGGACTCTTCAATCATTGTCTCGCATTCTTTACTATTTCGACCCATAGGCTTCTCCATCAGGACGTTGAGTCCAAATCTTGCAGCCTCGCACACAATTGACTCGTGTGTCGACGTAGGAGTGCATATATCAACAAGATCAAGATCCTTGGTGTCAAATAGATCGACGTAGTTTGAAAAGACTTTGTCAATCTTATAGGATTCAGCAAATGCCTTCGCTCTATTGGCATCGGTGTCTGATACAGCAACCACTTTTGCCTTGTCAAGTGTTTTGTAGACACGCATATGAGCGCCGGCAATTCTTCCACAACCTACTAGACCAACTTGGAGCATAGTTCTCATCTTGTGAGCTTTTTTTACACAGTTCTTCTATTAACTCTTTTTCCTGCAGAGAATTGCCTCTAACTCTCCTGTTTGTCCAGGCACAGAAGCAAAAAATATTTTTGGAATCAAAATCCCTTAGGTCTAGCATAGGAACTAAAATGGCTTCTCAAGAACCCCATGTACCAACTTGTCATCTTGAACGTGTTTTGAAATGGCAAAAAGAAAACAACTTTTCGTCGAGTCAGTCTGTAAAGCGTGAACGAACCAATAAGGCCGGACAGAAAAGCAGCAGGAGGAAACATTCTGTAATGTTTGACAATCCCCCTGTTCTTTTGAAGGAAATAATGAGTGTAGTATCCTCGAAGCCAGTATCTCTTCCACAAGTCCTTCCAGGTTAGACCTAGTCTTTCATAGTCAAGATACCACGCATCAGTAGTGCACAATGACCACCCAGCTGCTCTGACTCTAATCTCTGAATCCCAGTCTTCATTATATCCCCTAATATTCTTATCAAATCCTCCCGCTTCCCTAATAGCACTTGTACGAACAAGAGCGCCTGCTGTTCCAAGAGTCTTCAAGCGTCCTCTTTTTGACTGATAGTCTACCATTCTGCCGGCAGAACGGGAGTATCCTTCTAGGGTGGCTAGTAGATTTTTTCCAGGTGTTAAAGCTTGTTTTCCTTTTACAATTCCAACCTCAGTATGCTGATTCATAAAATCCAACAACTTCCTGATGAAATCCTGCGAAATGATCATATCTCCATCAACCCACAGAATATATTCACCACTTGCTTTGTCCACGACGATCTGCCGTGCAACTCCCAGTCCCCTATTCTCAGAAAAGATTCTAGTCTTAATATCAGATCTTCCTAACTCTCTTTCCACGATAGACAACGTCTTGTCTGTGCTACTTCCGTCCACCACAATGGCTTCCAAGAGTTTATGTGGGAAATTCTGTTTCAAGATACTACCGATAGTTTCGCCGATGTAGCTTTCGCAATTCCTTACGCAAATGCCAATAGTGACTATGGGTTTCATGGTCTGACACCAAGTCTGTCTGACTATCCTAGCGCGCGCCGAAAGTTCAAGTCTTCTTGAATTGTTCAGATAGGAGATTATTGAGGGTGACCTCTAACGCCTTGGTGATCTGCGTCCAATCATAAGTGCTTGTTGCAAGTGTTCTTGCTGCCTTACCCAAGGCCGTTGAGAGTTTCTTGTTCTTAAGCAATTCAACTATGCGACTTGCGAAGCTTTCAAGATTATCTTCAATGAAAATGTTGACACCGTTTCTGATGTCAAGGCCTTCAGCCCCAATTCTTGTAGAAACTACAGGAAGGCCGCATGAAAAATACTCAAGGATCTTCAACCGCGTTCCTGATCCATGAAACAAAGGAGCAACAGCAACGTCAGAAATGTTAAGAACAGCTGAAACGTCATCAACGAAACCCGTGAATATTAACCCGGGCAGTTCTATTTTATCCCGGCTCTTTCCGACCACGAGGAATTTTGCATTCTTGATTTCATCTAGGACCCTTGGTGCGATCACCGAAGAAAGTGCTTGAATCGCTTCTCGATTGGGTGAGTAGTCCAGGTTACCCACAAAAGTTACGATTTGAGAGTCTTCCAGACCGTATTCTTTCCGAGTCTCATTGTGCTCTGTTGACTTCACAAAGGATTTAGTGTCAACGCCGTTGGGAACAACCTGTATCTTAGGTCTCTGAAAGCCCATCGAAACTAGATACTTGCTTTCGCTCTCGGAAACTGTCAACAACAAATCAGCATTTCTATAGTCCAGTTTTTCCAGAGAAGTCTCCAAAATCCTTCTTAACATCTTTGTATGATGCAACCTCAACGCTTGAAAAACATCATGGCAATCGATGGTAACTTTTTTCTTCAGAAACCTCTTGAATATAAGAGTAAGCACTCCAGCTCCCGTTCCCTCGAATTGAACAATATCCGCTTTTTGAACTATACTCCGAAGTCTAAGAATAAAGAGAAAATCGTAAAAGTATAGGGAGGTAGGTCTTGCCAAACCAAGAAGCTTTGTAATGATTTTGAGCGCCCTAATTGGGAGAAAACCCCTAATGAAGAAAACTCCAATCCCGTCAACAGTCTTGCGCATGTTTTCCCTGCAGGGCATTATGACTTTGACGCTGTTTCCATGAGAAGAAAGACCCTTTGCCAAGTTGTAGATCCTTACTGAAGCACCGGATTCCTTCTGCATCGAATCCTCAAAGCAACTCAGAATGCAGATCCTCAACGGCTTTCACACGTGTTTCCGCTAATCTATCGCATGCTTATGCTCTAATATCTCATTTCTCGTCAAGAACTGGCGGAAGGATATCGCCTGTAAACTTGCGATAAGCATTCAACAACCAAAACTGGGCACTCCACAGATGTCTTGAAGCGACAAATCCTTCCTTCGGGAAAGCCTTCGCAAATTCTGAGAGATTCTCTCCCGCAATCACTGTGTTCTTAGGGTCTCCAAGCTTCTCCTTTATGGCGAGCTTGAGGAATTTTACTCCAGACGGTCTGTAACCCACGACTTGTGAAGCCACCCAGTCAACCGAGACCACATCTGCACTCGCCATAATAAGACCAAGCTTAACAGGGAAGCGCCCCAAACCAACCAGGCCATCAACAATAGTCAGATGCGGATGCAAAACCTTGTTTATGCCAACGATCGCCTCGTCTAATATTTTGTGGTAAACGATCTTTCTTGGAAAGCCAATACAACCGAAAACATTCTTCATTGCACACGTAATCTTTGTCGCCCTCATGATTTTCAGTTTCGGCACGTTGATAAACAGATCACATTTCTTCAGCGATGATGGAACCTTGAACGAAATCTCCTGTCCATTTACATGAACTGACTCGTCCAGCAGAACATCATTCGAAAGGTTGAAAAGCTCAACATTCTTCTCTCTGGCCAGCTTTTCATACCCTAGAGCAGGAAAGACATACTTGGTGCGCATTGCAGAGGCATCTGCTTCCGCCACCTTAATCTCGACTTCTCCATATCTTTCCCGAACCCAATCTATGACTCCTGCAACAAGTCGCGGATCAGTCGTGTATCCAGTACTCGCATCCCAGTAATAGCACAAGTTCGGCTTCACGATAACAGTCTTTACCGTTGCTTCGGGTTTGAAGCCGATCAAGTCCGTTACTTGCGAAACTTGAACTTTCAGATTATCCAAAGAATTCGCTTTGACCAAACCAACAATGCTGCCCATGTTCTCACCATCAATTCAAATACTCTTTCCATAGACTCTTTCATAATCAAACTCGATGAATTCGATAACCATCTAGAACCCTTCCTTCTCTTAGAGCAGAAATGCCGCTACTGCGTCAGGGATTCTCACTTCCGCAAATCGCGCAGTTTCACTAGGCTGTAGAATCTTTGATTTGTAGGATACTCCAAGGCTTCTGGCTTGCAGGAACATGTTTTCCAACATGTATCCAACTTCCCAAAGTGCTCGACCTGTTTCCTCATTTCGACTTAGGACAATTCCAAAATTGGCTCCTTCAAGCTGCGGAAGAACATCTGCGTTTCCCAGCAGCCTTGTGTCGTGTGTGGGATTTCCCGTGATGTAGAATTGTGTATCTCTATAGATTACCCATTTGACGTAGCGCAACATTCTCTTTAACGGCTTGTTCAGTGGAAAATGCCCTGTCCAATTCAAGTATTGGAAGAGTTTGCCACCTTTCACAATGTACACATCTGTGTATTCCTGTCCATGACCCCAAGTTGGAATAGTCAGTCCCCACGGATGTTTCCCCACGTAATGAGGTGTCCTGCCTTTGGTTGCCCAGAGCAATTGAGAGACATCTTTTTCCATGGCCGACCTTCCAGACTTGCTGAATGTTTTCAAACGTTCCAGTTCGGGAAGACATTCCATCTCACCGTCCCTAGTCGGCTCGCTGAGATTCCTGCCTTTTACAAAGGGTTTCTCAGGGCCAGGGGGTTCTGTCGTGAATTTCCCAGTCTTGTAAGCGTCTCTCATTTCCATTATTACGTGACTAGCGGTAGCGATTTTCTTTCCATACCTAGTCCCATCTAGACCTTGATTGCGGATACAAGTCCCGACTCCGAGAGCTGCACAGGCCAAGTATACTGCTTCATGTTGCATGCCGCTCTCGATTTGAAGAAGTCGCGTTCTTGAGGTTTCTCTTTGTTCCTCAAAACCAAAGAAGGCATGTCTATCCGCAAACCAGATCTCCAGTTTTCCATTAGAGTATTGAGGTACACTACAGCATCTTATTATCTGCTTGATTGTGTCTTGAGGCGGTGGAACGTCTTTGAATATCCCCCAGTGCCTTCCTTTGCAACCTCCATTGATATCGCTTGAGCAACGCGAATTAAGAACTTTTTCAATCGAAATAATTTGCTCGGGCATCTCAACGCTCATCCATAGGCTTTCTTGGTGGGTCAAAGAAAATTCGAAACCAAATCTCTAGGTTCAGAATGCGCCAAAAAACATCGGCATAGAATGCCCTCTTTGAACGGCCTATCTTGTGGTCGCAGAAGCGATCATATGTATCCAGAATCGCTTGCTGGTTGAAGTACCCTCTTTCCCGGAATTGCCTTGATTCAAAAATCTCTCTTACTTCCCTCTTCAGACTAACCAGCCAATTTTCCAATGGTATAGGTGTACCCAGTTTCCCTCTTCTCTTCCTGACTGGTTCTGGAATCATGTCTTTCATGGCTCTTCTCAGTAGGCACTTGGTCCAGCCGTTCCTGATCTTTTCGTTTGAGGGAAGAGAGAATGCGAATTTCACGATTCTATAATCCAGGAAAGGATACCGCGTCTCGATAGAGAAGGCTGATGAGGTTCTGTCACCAAATTGAAGATGATCAAGTAGCAGAGTCTGGGTCGTTTCCTTGAGAAGAGTCTGGTTCAAAGATTCAGCCTCATTCAGCGTTTCCTTTGGAAGAGCAAATGCTCTATGCTCTTGGGCGAGAAGTCTCTTGATTGCCTCTCCTTTCCTTCCGTCTCGAAGGAGCAAACCTTTGAGGTCATATTGCAGCAATTTCCCAATCTTGTACTGGGTCAAGGTTCCGATCAATTCAACCAAGAGCCTCAAAATTCTTCTCCCTTTCCAGAGTTCCTTGTAGTAAGCGATACGTTCTTCGGCATGTCCTCCCAGGATTTCATCTGGTCCCTGACCGCTGAATGTAACTCGGACTCTCCTACTTGCCATTCTGGCTAGGCACCAGTATGCATAATAGTTGAACACGGGAATTGGTTCATCCATGTAGTAAACAAACTTCTCAATGTCGCCCCAATGTTCCGAAACAGTTGGATGCACGTAGTTTAGTTTGCCACATAGGGCATGTGCGACTTCTTCTGCATACTTTCTCTCATCTGTTTCAGCATTGGGATATACTGCGGAGTACAATTCTTGTCGAGTGCCCAGCGTCGACAAATTTGACCTAAGGATCTCGTACAACACACAAGCGACCGATGTGGAGTCAATCCCGCCACTGAGAAATGTTCCAATCAGAGAATTTCTGGGGACTCTGATCCTAATCGAATCTCGAAACAGCTCAAGAAACGCAGATACATGATCGGTGTGTCTTTCTCCTCTTATTGCACTAGTTTCAGAAGAGCAAAGTGGGCTCCAGTATTTTTGAACTCTAATATCGTTGTGATCCACCAAGACAAAATGTGCAGGTAATAGCTCTTTGATTCCATTAAAGAAGGTATTACCAGTATGGCGATGCGGGCCGTTCAATAGGTACTCATATATGATGTCTTGATTGGGTTCTCGAGGAAGCATATGATCGACAAGAAGCGCTTTGATCTCTGAGGAAGCCAGAAAACGGAATGGACGGAAATTAACGAAATAATACAGGGGTCGCACGCCAATCCTGTCCCGCGCAGAGAACAGAATTCTTTTCTGGGAATCCCACAAGCAGAAGGCGAAATCCCCATTGAGTTTTTTCAAGCATTCTTCATCTTCTTCTTCGTACGCATGAATCACAAGCTCTGCAGAGGACTCTGATCGAAAATTGTGATTCCGTCCCAACTTCATCCTTAGCTCTTCAAAGTTGTAGATCGCACCGTCAAATGTGATCCAGACAGTCTCATCTTCATTGGACAGGGGTTGATGTTCTCTTGCTGAATGTTCTGCAAATAGCGCCCTGTGCCCAAGGGCTATATCGTCACCGAACGTGTATTTTCCTTCGTCGTCAGGTCCTCTGTGTCCCAGACACCTGCACATTTCATTGGCAACGTGGCCAGCGTTCACGCCAATAGCAGCACAGATGCCCCCCAATACTTCTTCCCTCCTTTTCAAACAAGTGATTTTGGTTAGATTGGCTGGTCGGATTGCAAATTCGGTTTTTTAACAATCTGATGGTAGCCTGTGAATCCGGTTCCCCGCTAGGAATTCTTCTCATTTGCTTTTTTGTATGCAGAGTGAATTATCTCAACTGTTTTCAACCCTTCAACTGCTGGCACCGGCGATTCAGTGTCATTGCGGATGCAGTCGAAAAGGCTCACCATCTCTCTGTAGAAGGATTCATAATAATACGTGTATGACAGATAATGAATCTTCCTTCCCACGATTTTCCGTGCAACATTCTTGATCCCTTCTTTAACAGCATGAGAATAAAGGTTGTGCGGCACAAAGCTGTCACTTGACAAGTACCCACAAGTCCCGTGAAGAATAACCCGAAAATTGTATCTCGGAAAAATTGTCTGCTCATACCAACCAACATTGATTATTCCTTTCGTCGAGGAACCTGACTTCAGAAAGACAATTGCTCCATCTTCAATGGGCAGGTTATACCTGTGAATCATATGAGAAAACATGACTTCCGAATCTCCTGCAAAATAGCGGAAAAGGTCTATCATGTGATAGCCAACATCAAGCAAGGCCCCGCCGCCAGACTTGTTAACGTCAAACCACCAGTCTGCAACTGGAGCTGGAACCCTCGGATGTGCAAAGGGGCCGTTTATTACTTCCTCGATAGTCGCAACCTCCACGCTTCCAATGACGCCTCTGTCCATTCTCTCTTTCATTTTCTCTACAACATCCATGAACCGAGCAACGTGTCCGACCATGAACTTCCTGCCAGACTTCTCTACCAGTCTTACTATCTCTTGGCATTCTTCAACAGAGCGTGCCAGAGGCTTCTCGGCAAAAACATTCAATCCAGCTTCCAAAGCTAATTGTATACTCTCAAGATGCATGAAATTGGGCAACGATATAACAACCGCATCAAAGCCTGAAGAATTGCGCAGCAACTCATGATAGTCCTTGTAAAGCGTTTTGACGCCCAAGGATTTCGCCTTAGCCAGCGCCTTCTTTGAAGCGTCTGCGGCAGCGACAACTTTCACTCCGTCTATTTTCTGACAATTCATTAGATGAAGCATGCCCATTCTGCCGAGGCCAATAACTCCGACTTTTGTCACAACAGGTCAACCTTCCTTGGCGGAAATCACACTTTTAGCCATTACCTCTCCCACGCAACAAACTTCTTCTTCGTGGCGTAGAGAATTACTGCGTAGCAAAGGATAAACTGGTGCAGTATCCCCTGAACCAAGAGACTTCTTACTTTCGGAACTAAACAAGCCAAACCTAGAAAAGCAAACAAAATGCCAAAAGGAATCGGATAGCATACAAGAACAAGCAGGGTCAAACACACTAGCACGACAAATATGAATGGCATGAACAGGGAGAGAAATATCTCTGGCACAGCAATTCTTTTCGGCAACTTCAGACGCTTTCCAGCCAATAGCCTCAGACATTGAACCCACAGTCCTGTTAGATGAACGGCCCTCCTAAGTTTGGCTCGCACCATGTTCATAATCGTGTATGGAATCTCCGATTGAGTCCGAGCTTCCGGCACCAAGACTGCCCGATACCCGTTCTGAATGACTCTTAGTGCTGTTCCTGAGTCGTCTGCACCCGATTCGCTGTCAAACTCTTCAAAAGCTTCTCTCTTGAAGACACAGAAACAGCCTTCAAACCTGATTGTTGAATGAATCTTCGACTCGCCCAGTCTCCAAGTCGACATCATATCCATGTAACTTTTCTCGGCGTTCGTAACCCAAGATTGATCGGCATTCTCTGCTTGCCCCATACCGCTAATCGCCCCCACGACGGAGCTAACCATGTAAGGCAGTGCCCTACGGAGAATGTCAGGGGGCCAAAAGGTATCAGCATCCGTCACCACCACTATTCCGCTCGAACAGTTCTTGAGTGCGGCATTCAAACCACACGCTTTTCCCTGTCTCTTCGTCTGATGCACAATTCTAACGCGCAATTCAGGATTCCCTTCCAAAAAATTCTGCGCCTTGACAAGTGTTTGATCAGTTGAGGCATCATCAACCAGTATGATCTCCATCCTATCCCTAGGATACGAGACTTCCTTCAAGTTCTCGAGCTTAGGCACAATGACTTTCTCTTCGTTGTGAGCTGGGACTAGGATACTTATGGACGGATTGAACTTCGGGTCAATCTCGAATCCCCAAGAACCCTTTGCACGGCGTCTCAGATATCCGAAGTAAGAGAGATAACCTCCGATGAAGAACGCGAGGAACCCGAGCCACAGATACAAGACCAATCTAAGCATCACCTGCAAACGTAGATTTCTGCCCCATTTTGACCTGCAGGACGCATGTTCAACTTGGAACTCCGAACTGGAACTCATCGGATTACTAGCGAGTTCAAAAACTGGTTCCTCGATTTTTAGGACCCCTTCCCGATGGGGCAAGCGTGCACGCACTTGGAGTTGCATGGGCCATAAGTCCACTTTGACGTCACGGGGTTCATTATCAGATCATACGATCGACATTTCTCCCCGACCCATCGGTAACCATCCGCCGCTCTCTTGTACGCTGCATACTTACATGCCTTTATGCACTTGGTGCAATCCTTACAGACATCCAACCTCAAAGGCGCATCGTCCACCAATGTTGCGTCAGTTAGTACACAAGCCAGAACGTTCAGCGGGCCCAGAGTCGGGTTGACCACGAAGCCTCCTTTGCCGAAGACTCCCAGTCCAGCGGAATATGCGGCCATTTTGAAGGAAAGAATTCCAGACCAGCCGTGGGGTTCAGCGGCAACTTTGAATCCTTTCCCCTCCAGGTAGTTCTTCACACCGTCAATACATTGTCTAGCTTCTCTGCGGGCTTCCTTGAGTTCATCTGTAAGTCGTATGTAGGCCAGACTGAAGTGTGGTCCCCATCTGTAGAAGTAGTGTCTGTCCTCGTTCAGTTTCCTGCCACATGCCAAGACCACCATGCTCTTCGCCGTCGGCAAAAGGCTCGATGGCTTGTGCCCCTCCGGAGCCTCTCTTTCCAAAGCTGCCGTGGACGTGAAACCAACGAGTTCAGCGCCCATGCTCAGACCGAGGGACCTAATCTCATCAGTGAGTCTTTCATCCGCATGTCCTGTTTCGAGTAGTTTCAGCGTCTTCTTGAACAGCGTTCCCCGACAAGACTTTTGGGGCAAGAGGCAATTGCAGTAGCCTATTTTCTCGAATCCGTTATGTAGGAATATTCTTTCAGAAACTTCTCTGCATTCGTTCTCCACGTTTACTCCTGAATAGGCTTCTTTGTAGGCCTTGTCCCTGAGTAACTGGACAGCTGCGGCTACAAGTTGAGTTCCTGTCCCATGACAACGGTGTTCTGGGAAAACGAACAACTTTGATATCCAACGGGAACAAGTCTTCGGGACCATGGTGTTTGCGGAACTGCGAAGACCGGTTTTTTCAGGTTCAAGGGAAGATGAATAGAATATCTCCTTTTGCCCGATGGTCACTGCGCCTACGATTCCTTCATCTGTTTCAGCGACTAGAACAATGTTTTCGGGATAAGACTTGAAATTGTACTCAGAATAGGGTGGCATTTTGTGGAGGAATTTGCAGTCTTTCCTCTTGGCGACCCTGACTTCCAGCATATTCGCCTTGGAACCTGCAGACATCCTATGAGATGCGACCTTCAGTTTGACCACCGTCGACCTTGGAAAGTGAAACCCTCTTGCTGATTCATCGTGGATAGCGCGCTCGTGTTTTCGCACCAATTACCTGCATGTTCGAACGTAGAAGTCTACTCTTTTCACCGTTGAAACCTCAAATGAGATCAACTCTGTACGGGGAGGATAACCAACACGCTCAAGGCTCTGGCCCATCTGTCGAATTCAAAACTTTCTCTACTGAGACTGAGTCAGATGTCAATCAAAATCAGCTTGCTGTAACGCGCTATTTGTTTCTCTTACAAGAGAGGATAAAGATTCTAGTAGAGATTTTTGAAAACAATGGCATATTTGAGATGATTTGATCAAGAAACATCATCGTATGTGGTATTCTCCTCGGCACAAATCTGAAGGAAGACTCTCCTAGAAACAGACATTCCACATGAACTTTAACCAGCAGTCCAGCAAATTCGCAAATTTTAACAATGCCGTGCAGGTCACATGTATGCATATAGGTACGTTTTTTGCGTCGGAACAAACGACTGAAGAAGCCATCTTCCAGCGACGGGACACTTGTCTTATTGTAAACATCCAATATTATTTGCCCGCCTGGTCTCAAGATTCGACTAACTTCATTTAGAGCCAAGTCGTTCTCTTTGAGATTTTGTATAAGCCTAATGGCCAATACCGAATCAAAGGATAATGATCGAAATGGCAAGTGGAAGATATCGCCGACTATGAGGTGAGCATCCCCTGTTTGAGATGAATTCCTTGAAAAATTCGTCCTGCAAATCTCTAGCATGCTCCTAGAAACATCAACACCCACAATACCGAGGTTTTGAATTTTCTTCTTTAGATTAATGCTTATTGTGCCAACACCTATTCCCAATTCCAAAATGACTTTGTTTCTGAAAAATCCCTTTCCAGCTCTTTCATCGATGTCGAGTATTGCCCAAATCTCCTGATTGAGGATAGCTTGATGGATAGGAGACATACGGTATCTGGAGAATTCAAGAGTTTTTTCCAATTCTCTAAAGGTCTGAGAATAATCATCAGTCATTCTTTGCATCTCGTTCTATATTGCGCCCGCGCGTGTTGTGCCATGATAATAGTGAACATGCAGTGTCTACAGCACAATCGCGTGCCCCTTCAATATTTCGCGACAAATCTGGTCTCTATTTGCCATCTTGGAAGATATCTGTTGACGAAAACCTTCCATTTTTTCTTCTTTTTATCCGAATCCATTCGTATTGTTGGAAAGCTTATTCTCTGAAATTCGACCTTTCTGAACCCCGCTTTTAGAAGCAATCTGAGAACTGTGCCATCTGGCAGCTGCCACTTGTGACCGCCATAATTGATTTTGTCGACTCCTGTCACCTTCTTCTTCCATTTGAAGGCGGAAGACCAGTGCAAGTTTAACAGATTGTGAATGGTTTTCTTCGTCAGCATGGTGTCCGTCGGGTAAACGCACTCCAAAACGCCTTCTTTTTTCAGTATCCTTTTGGCTTCCTCAAAGAAAACACGCGGGTTCTCCAGATGCTCCAGACAGTGTTTGGAGTACACCTTCATAAACGTCTCCTCCTTGAATGGCAGATGATGCGCTTCCCCGATAACGAAGTTCTTGCCTTTTCCACAATAGAAAAGATCCAGATTCACATCTCCCTTGGGCACATCGCCACAACCCACGTCCAGAAGCTCCACAGTCTTCCACCATCAGCGCGTACATGCGCCCCGTAAAAGTACTGACAGTGATCCAATCCTCCCAAAAGGTCTCATTCGGCACCCAAACTGGACTGGGTACACGCCGCCGCGATATTATCAAACCCTGTTCTAAGGTTGACGTTTGCGGAAAGACTCCCATTTCCATGCAAAGAGGCAATCCACTGTTCACTGGTCTCCTTCAAACCAACATTCACAGCATAATCCACAACACACGGATAAAGTTCCATTACAGCAGCCACTGCTTCCAAAAGCCCAAGATTCCTTACCAACACCGAAAAGTTGGCGTCTCTTCTCACTTCACTCTGTCTCGCCGACAAAGCCTTCAGGTTTTGAATCAGCTCTTCCTTTCCACCACCAGAACTTGCGCAAGGTTGTTTCTTCTGCTCCTCAAACTCATCTATCCTGCTTTGAACCTCTGCAACTTTTCCTCTCAAGTCGGCTTCGACTCGGGAATGTTGCGAAAAGTCAAAAGTGCCCGCGATCTTCCTAAAAGCCATCAACGCCTCCAACTGCCCGACCCCAAAATAAACATCTCTCGGACGCCACACAACCACAGGTGGAAAACTCATACGTAAACGTTCTGCAACATACCTTGCCTGTTCCAAGTATTCTTTTCCTCCAAGCCCGCCAACATAACAGGCTACTCTGAGCCCGTGGAAGAACACAAGAGGCATTGAGAGGCTTCTGGCAGATACTTGAGAGACAATCTCAGATATTTGAGGTTCATTCTTTGACTGAAAATCGATGTGGTATTCTTTTCCGCAACGAAGACACTTGCCGTGACCAACATAGGACCCGTCTTTCTGTTCAGCGGTCAATCGTGCCTTGCTTCCGCAACCGCAATGGTACCAGAAAGGGATTATCTCAAATTCTCTTTCATAGACTCCTCCTTCAAGGTTGCCAGCATAAACTGTGGCTTCTTTAACACAACGAGAGTACTCATCAAAACGAGAAAGCAAAAAACAAAACTCGCGCTCAAGAATCTGCTGACACTCTGAAAACCTTGAGAAAAGCGTGCCATATCCCCAGACTTCATTGACAATTTTGGACATAACGAAAGCGTTGAAATCGGCATATGTCTTAGCCCGCCCGTACGCGTCTTCGACAAGCGTCCAAAAACCCTCAAAATTTCCAGCGAGGTCAGCATTTTCGCTACTAAATGGAAGCCCAAGAGACCTGCAGTCTCGCCCAATCGACCTGAGCTTCCTGCTCATCCAGTTCTTGATATCGTTTCGCCAATTGTCCAAAACCTTCCTAGAAGGTTTCTCAACCTTGTTCAACATCAGCTTCCCAGGCATGTCGAAGCGCAGTTCAAGCAAACCGTCACTTCTCTGCACGTCGGGAAGGAGCGCCGACCTCACCCATCGATCATCAGTAAAATCCTGATCGGCAACACCGAAAAAGCTGACCACGGGAACCTTCAAACTTTCCAAAAGCCTTTTTGCCAAAACATGATTCAACGTGGCTTTACGAAGAACGCCACTGTAGGCAAAAAGGTTCGGCTGATGACCAGTCATGAGAAGCAAACAAGAACCATCTTCAAGATCCTTGATTGCCTCCTCAACGCAGGGGGTTAATGTTCCACATTCCCTATGGAACTTGCGAATATGCTTTGCCAGCTGATTTCGCCGTTCACACGCATCAGACAAATCTTCCCTCTCTAACGACTCATGGTAGAAGTCAACGCAGGCCTCAGCCAACTTCTCGAAACTCTCATATGAAAAATGTGAGACGAGGCGCTCTTCCCCGCGTGCCAACCCCATAAGGTCATCCTTCGAAAACTAACGTTTCAGATTATCTTCAATTTCTAAGAGGAACTTGCCAACTTCAAACCCTTCAGCCAATCCGACCCCCGCCTGAAAGCCTCTGAACCTCGCGAGACCCTCCGCGGCGTTTGACACGTATGGAATCCGCGCGCGCCCAGCTGCAGGTGAATGATTCCCTCTGAAGTATATCTTCGAAACTTGTGAACCAAACGCCTCCAACGCTTTCAGTTTGATGTCAAACGTGGAAGTTACATCCACAAACAATTGGGGACAAAAATCCCTCAGCGCCGCAGGCGACTCATACAATAACACTTTCTTTGCATTCCTAGCAGCGGACAACGTTGCCATCCCCGCGTTTCTATGGTCTTGATGACCATCCTTATGACTGTGCCCAAAAACGATGTCAGGGCTTACCTGACTAATAAAACGTTCAATTTCCATAATAGTCTCAACTCCATCGCTAATCTTAGTATCCCGCAGATTCCCAAAAAACACCTTGTCAGCACCGATAACCTCCGCAGATTCCTTACACTCCTTCTCCCTCATACGTGGGTCTCCAGAGGCTTCCCCCTTCGTCAACACGAGAAGATAGACTTCATGCCCATTCTTCTTGAACAAGGCCAAAGTCGCCCCGCAACCCAGCTCAACATCGTCTGGATGCGCACCAACCGCCAAAATTCTCATGTCGCCTGACCCTCACTATTCAATCGAAGCCTGTCCGCAAATATACCGCTTACTATGCAACCATACATATGTCTCAACTCGAAATGTCCCCGCAGACTAAGCCACTGTCATGTTCAACTTTAAATCCACGTAACGCTGATGATACTGAAAAACGCTTGTCGCAGCGTTGAAAAGCCACAGCCGCCTATTATCCTTTAAGTCAGCCTCAGGAATAAGTCTGAAACAAGACGTCAATCAACATTTGCCATCAGCCACCCAATCACCATGTTCGACTTGACTTTCAACCATGCCAGCCCGCGCGAAATCATGAACACGGCAAACACACTATTTTTCAAGATCCCGAAAAGAAGGAACTTCAACTACTCCCCTTGACTTTTCAGCCATTTCCTCGTCGAAAGTCACCAGAGCAGCCTTCCTCTCCCTTGCCACCTGAACCACTATCGCGTCCATCCCCCTCAGCCTTAACTTTAGAGCCAACTCAGCGGCCTCCCGGCTTCTCCTCTTGTTAAGCTCAACATAGACGATGAAGCCCATACTCTCCCACTTATCAAGCTCACGCTTAACAGAAGCCGCCTCATCCACACCAGCCCGCCGGGCGACCACCCCGCAAACCTCCACAGGCACGATAACACTTGCGAACGCCCCACACTGGCCAAGGAACACCTTCTCGAAAACACGCAGCGCCGCAGACCTAAACTTATCCCCCTTGACAAACGCCGAAACAAAAACCGAAGAATCCAACACTACTTCCTTAAGCATCGCTTCTCCCTATCTTCACCAACCGCCTCAACCACTGAAACACCCCTCGGCCAAGCCTTCCCAACCCTCTCAGCCACCGCATCAAGCTCCTTCAACAACCCACCAGCAGAAACCGGAACCAACAGAACCCCCCTCTCAGTCGAAACCTGCTCAACCACGCCCCCCTCTTTTATCCCATACTTCTCACGAAGCTCCTTCACCACAACAACCTGCCCCTTCGGCCCAACCCTGCTACGATGCCTCTCAGTCATACACAACACCAAGTATAACACTGTAACAAGTATAAATAAACCTTACGTCATACCACGACAGAACCACACAAGAAAAACCGCACAGCTCAAACCGTCATGTTCAACTTCAAATCCACGTAACGCTCATGATACTGAAAACCGGGCGTACTCGCGTTGTAGATCCAAGCCTCAAACACCAGATTTCCATAAAAAACACTCTTGCTCGAATTCCAAACTGTCGAGTAGCCCTCCAGATTCAGCGCCAACCCGTTCAAGGTCATGCTTCGAAAATCAACCTCCATAAGCGAGCTGTTAAAATCGTACTCAAAAGAAAAAGTCAAGGGCAACACCCACGTGGCCTGGTCCGCCACGAACGCCGTGATGTTAAACAGCGAGGGCAACTCGCTCGGAGTCCGGTTGAAACTATCAGGGGCCGACTGTGACATGTTCCTAAACTTCACCTCGACAAGATAATAGGCCGCGTAGCCCAACTGATTCCCCAAGCCGAGATAGATGCTGTAGTTCTGAACACGCGAAACATTATACGGGTAATCCTCAGCCAAGCCGTTAGACCCAAGAATATAAAGCTCAGTGAAAAACTCGGTTCGAGGCCACACGAGAACCCTGCTCAGCGCGGGCGAAGCAACCAGCAAAGCCACAATCGCCACGACAACGAAAAACGGAACACCGTGCTTCCTCATGTTCATCAAGCCACGCTCCCAGACTTCTCGGGTCTCCTCTTCAGACCAAACCAGACCAACAAACCGACGACTATGACGGCAAACGTCCCCGCCGTGGACCCCACAACGTTAACCAAGAAATCCACGCGTCCCTGCTGCGCCGCCGCGTCCCCCAAAGAAAAAGCCTGGGACTCGTACCCGTTCAGCCTCGTGTTACTCTGAACAGCAAGATCGTAAGCAGAATCGAAATCCCCGTTCTGAAAGGCCACACGCGCTCTGGACAAGAGCAGCCCAGCCTCGTCAAGAACAGAGAGCAGACTGGTCACGTTTGCCCCAGCCTTCTCCGCGTCCGCAGCAGCCGAATAGCACACATCGATTCTCTGCTCAGCCTGAGCTATGGCTAAACCTGCATCCGACTCACTTGACGCAGAAGAAAACGTGACAGAGCGCACAATGAAAAGCACACATAAGCAAAGCGAGAGGATAAGGCAAACAGTCCTTAACCTTTTCAAGTTTTACTCAGCCCCACCGCTCCTCCGCGAGCACAGACTCTCCAAAACCTTCTTCTTACCGTTAGCATCGCTAAGACGCTTCTCAACATACCTGGTGCGCCTAGAATACTCCTTGTACAATTCCAGGAACTGCTTCCCCTTCGAAGTCAAAACATAACAACGCTTCCCCCGCTCAAAACTCACAAGGTACGCCCTCCTAACCTCAACCAAGTACTTCGTCAGAAGCCTATAACTCAGGTTAGCCCCATACATGATCTTCGTCTTCTTAGCACCCCGGCTTGCTACGGACAGCATGTCCGCTATGATGTCCAACTTTCTCCTATAACCCAAGAAAAACCCCCTCAAAAACCACAATCAAAACGTGTTACCAAAACGTATTACCAACAAAAAGCCACGAAAACCAGACCACTCTCAGCCACTCACAAAACAGGCACGGGCCCTAAAGATGAACCCAGCCCCTTCCACCCTTCTTCAACTGCTGCTTCTCGCTCTTCTCAGCCATGTAAGAAGCAGCCCTCCTAACTCGACCAGATAACGTGCGACCGGCAACGGTCGAGCGAACAAACTTCCCCCACCCTCCGACGCGATGGTCAGGAGGAACAAGCCTGCCCGCATCAACTATCCCGTGCAGCTCCAAAACATCCCTAAAACTCAACAACCTAAAATTCCTAGTCGCAAAAATAACCGTCCCCCTCTCCACAAACAAACCAGAAAAATCACTGCTCGCAATTCCCTCAGCCCTGACCTTATCATCAATCCGCTCCGTCCACAACCTCTTCCACTCAGCCTTCAACTCTTCAACGACAATCTTCTCTTCCGAAGCTTGCACTATCTAATCCCTCCCTGACAGGAGCAGACAGGAATAATAGGACCGCCCCAAACGGTCGCCAGCACAGGTCTACTGTCTTCCTCCACCCCATCCATTCTTCATAATCCAATATTTAAACAATTCAGTATGAAACATCTGTGCAAATTTTCTAGAACAATATTCCACTGATTCTATATATCCATTATTCCCAAGATGTTCTATAACTCCAGAACAAATCTTCCACCGCACGAGTGCCGCTTCCTCAAACACAAAACACAACCCCACTCCAGACTCTACGCTGAGCCCTGTGCACACACTCGGCCCTAGGCCCGCGCAAAGTCGGTAGGGCCCTTCCCAACGCCCGCGTGCAGTACCAACACCCTAGGGGGGAGGGGGAGGGTGAAATAGACGAGGTCAAAACGCGAACACAGGGATGTAGCGGATCCAACTCCCGGCGTAACCAGCATCCCCTGTCCCACAGCACACACAGAAAAAGCTCTTTGAAACCGAGTTCTCACCTGTACAAGTCTTTCTCCTTCGGCCTAACAAGCTCCGTGGCCTTCGCAGAATCAGACTCTGAGTAGTCGTACCCTCTGATTATAGCAACAGGAACGCCTTCACCTGCTTGCCCAATCACCAGCTCAGCAGCCGAAGCAAGCTCGTCAGCAATCGCCGTCTGCTTCACTCTCAGCACATACCCAAACAAGTCCTTCTCCCCCCTCCTGTCTCTGATCGGCTTGATTCCCGCGACGCCTATGGCCACGTTTATCTCGCCATTCCTAAGCGGACGACCATGGGTATCGGAGACAATGACGGCCACTTCACAGCCAGTCAATCTTCTCGTTTCTCGCCTAATCGTCTCAGCTGACCCGTCAGGGTCCGCTGGCAACAAAGCCACGTTTCTTTCTCCAGGAACGTTGGACCTGTCAACACCAGAATTCGCGCACACAAACCCGTGCTTAGTTTCCGTGATGAGGATACCGTCACTCATTCTGCTGATGCTCTTCGATTCGCGAAGAACAACCTCCACCAAAGCAGGGTCCTTTCCAAACTGCTCCGCTATGCTCCTCGCAAAATCTGACGGAACAACCTCATCAAGATCGACAACGTTGCCCTCGGCTCGCGAAACAAAAACATGCGTAACCACCAGAATGTCCCTGTCCTGAATGGGAGTGCCCTGCTTCCGAGCTGCCTCGCATACGAGCCTAGCAACACTGTCCCCTGTTCTTATGATAGGTAGCCCTTCTACCGCGATCACCTGAACCATGTTCAAACCAGAGACCTCCTCCAATAAACACGCCGTATACTCGAAAGCAACTTGAACTTATGCGTTATACTGCCTATGACCAATCCGTACTGAAGACGTTTATGGCCAGGTTCAACAAGAAGAAGAGTCGTCATCTTCCCGCCTCTTTCACAACAATCCTTGCCAATTCAACCCTGTCCCTTAGCGTCTTCATTACTGTGTTCGCCGTGACTACTTCAATCCCGAGTTTTTCGATCTTCATCTTCTCCATTTCATCGGCAACGTCCAGCACAAAGACGTCAAGAAAGTCCTTGTAAAGACGGGCAACGGAATAGGCTGAGACCTCCAACCCCAATCCCTTCATCAACTTGTCCGCAGGACCTCTTATTGGGGCACCCGCAACTATCGGACTTATCCCAATCTTTCGAGCCTTACTCTGTCTCAAGGCCTCTCTCACTCCTTTCACAGACAGGATCGTGCCTATACTAACGATCGGATTACTCGGGCACACGATGACCAACTCGTTTCCAAGAATGGAGTCGATGACTCCTGGCGCAGCCTCGGCAGCCTCTGCTCCCACGAGTCTCACGTCTAACACGGCGTCTCTCCCGCCTCGTCTTACCATGTACTCTTGAAAATGCGCGGAGCCTGCCTCGGTTGTTACCCATGTTTCACACCTGTCGTCAGTC
>Ga0315280_10000730_pt1 | contig 60081 bp, 83 predicted proteins | sample YL17G06_40_MG_FD_203697 | JGI IMG/M metagenome (GOLD analysis project Ga0315280, IMG submission 203697) | Sediment microbial communities from Yellowstone Lake, YNP, Wyoming, USA - YL17G06_40 | ecosystem: Environmental > Aquatic > Freshwater > Lake > Sediment | place: USA: Wyoming | collected... | reverse complement strand
GAGGTCGTTCCTGAACTATGCGCATGCCAGGAAGTTCATGCAGACGATGCTAGTCGCCAACTTTGCCTACAACGAGCTGCTAAAGACAGGCATACACACCAGTCTCAGAGACATGTTCTACGCATTGAAGAGGACGCTGCCTAATAGCAACGAGAACACCTTCGAAGAGCAGATTGAGAGCGACCACTGCGTTGTAGATTTAGAGGTTTCTGTCGACACACTCAGGGAAGATTTACACTTATCCGCCGATGTCCGCGGCAGGGTTGTAGGACCCGTTACTATAAAGGACAGAGGCGACACTATTAACTGGTCCAAGTTAGGCTCTGGCGGCTGGGCGATACCATCGAATGTAGAGGAGATCGAGTTCAAGAAAGTCGATGCCAAATTCATACTGGTCATAGAGAAGAACGCCGCCTTCGAGCGACTTCATGAGGACAAGTATTGGGAGAAGAACAACTGCATTCTGATGACTACTCAGGGCCAGGCAGCGAGAGGACCACGTAGGTTGATCCAACGGCTATCGACAGAGTACAAGCTGCCTGTCTATGTGTTCACGGATGGAGACGCTTATGGATGGTATATATACTCAGTGATAAAGTACGGCTCCATGGCGCTAGCTCATACGTCTGACAGGCTAGGGACGCCTGACGCCAAGTTTTTAGGGCTCACGATGAAGGACATAGAAAAATACAAGCTCGAGAAATACACCATAAAAGCAAAACCCGTGGACATAAAGAGGGCAAAAGACATGATGAAGTACGATTGGTTCCAGACCAAGGGATGGCAGGACGAGCTCAAGAGGATGCTCGAAAAAGGCTATAAGGCCGAGTTAGAGGCGTTATCTAGCAAGGGCCTGAAGTTCATCACAGAGACCTATCTGCCTGAGAAGATTAAGAACAAAGATTTCCTGGAGTGAAAAAGTTTATAAAGATGTATTGCATTACATTAGTACTCATTCTGGAGTGATATGATGCGAGTGATACGTGCCAAGACAAAACAGGCTCTCATAGAAGAGATAAAGGGAATGAACGCGGATGATTCTGAGTACTATCTCAATCTCAGACCAACAGTTGACATAGTAGAGGCATTGGTGGACAAATGCAACGGAGTCAAGCGAATAAGCTGTCCTCCGAGCCTTTTGCAGCAGACAGCGAAGAAAGTTTTCAAGCTCACGAACGAGAAAGGGATCAAGCTGGAAGCTGGTGACTTCAAGGTCGGAAGGCCGAAGAAATACGACGAAGACACCATTCGTGAGGTGTTGGAGAGCAGGAACAACGGAAAGCCGGCGAAGGAGATAGCCTCGGAGATGGAGATGCCGCTCAGGACCGTCTATTTCTACCTGAAGAACGGCAATAATAGCGAGTAGCTTTTTTAACCCTCATTATTATAATTCTTGATGTGCCCTGGTAGCTCAGCGGTGGAGCGCGCGATTCTGCAAGTCACTCTTGTGGGACGAGAGGCTGTTAACCGTGAGGTCGTCGGTTCGAATCCGACCCAGGGCGTTTATACTCACTCTTAAATAATCGTTTGCTCACAATTTACACGGCGATACAGATGGACGACGACTCTGAACCCGTTTCCATAAGAGGGGATAACTTTGTCGAAGCGAGAGACTACACGAGCGCTTACTCCGCAGTGCCCTTCTTGGTCGCACTAATTATCGTTCTTCCCATATTATACTGGGCCTGGCTTGATATGCTGGCCTTAGCCGGATTCGCAGCGCTAGTTAAGCTGGTGATAGCGGCCATAGTCTTCTATCTAGTCTCAGCAGCGATAAAGATAAACGCACAATGGGAAGAGGCGGTCATACTAAGGCTAGGCAGGTATACAAGGACAGCTACAGCAGGCCTGTTCCTGATCATTCCCATCGTAGAGACGGCCATAAAGAGGGACATGAGGATTAGGACAACCACCTTCATCGCGGAGGAGGCCCTGACGAGAGACAATGTGCCGGTCAACGTAGACGCGGTCCTTTTCTGGGAAATACAGGACGCCAAGAAATCGGCTATTGCTATCCAAGATTATTTGAACAGCATCACGAGAGCCGCGATGACTACCATGAGGGATGTCATAGGACAATCCGAACTGGCTAAATTGCTCTCCGATAGGACCTCGCTTGACAAGATACTCCAGACGCAGATAGACAAGAAGGCTGTAAAATGGGGCCTAAATGTCGATAGCGTCGAGATAAGAGAAGTAAGGATACCCGGTCCTTTGCAGGATGTGATGTCGAGACAGGCCCAGGCTGAAAGAGAAAGACTAGCGCGAATAACTTTAGCAGACAGCGAGATCCAGATAGCCAAGAAGTTCAGCGAGGCAGCGAAGGAGTATGAGCGAGACCCTAACGCGATGAGACTGAGGGCGATGAACATGCTCTATGAGTCAGTGAAGGAGAGAGGCACCTACATTATAGTGCCTTCGGATGTGGTCAACACGATGGGATTCTCTGGTGCGCTTGCCACTACCGCCCTGGCTGAGGCGAGCAAAAAGAAAAAGAAAGAAGAGAAGGATTAGAAACTTATTTTCAGAAACATTTAAAAGCACCTATTTGAAATCAGATAGTTCGAGCTACTTTTTGCGTCTGAGACCTCTATACCAAAGAAAGATTATAACTGCGGCTATAGCAAAGACTATTCCTGCCTCTAACGGCGGTTGATACGCCTTGAACGGCTTCAGGAAATTCGCCACGCCGCCACTGAAGTTAAATGTGATTATAGTAAAAGCGTAGTAGCTGGCTATCCCGAACAATATGCCTCTCGTGCTCCATATCTCCCTCCAATGGGCCAGAATGACTAATAGGACGAAGGCTGAGGCGAAATGGTGCAATTGTTCTAGCTTGAGCATCTCGCTGGTCTCGAACAGGGCGGGCATGAGGGGGCCGTTGAAAATCCAAGCAATGACCGTCGATATGGCGAAACGGTTGCGCGGCAGAAACAGGAGGACCAGGCCGGCCATAAGCGCCGTGATAGGACACACCCATAGTAGCCCCCATAGAGGAACGGAACGCGAGATAGCGATGATGTAAGACACTATGCCTAACGCAAGGGGCAGCAGGCCGACCAAATACCAGTCCCGCTTCCAGAATTCTCTCCAGTCCATGATGTCTCCAACTCATTGCCAGTTTATAAGGATTTTGCGATTTTAACCAAGGAGAGTAGAAAAAAGATTATAATCGGGTTCCAAACCAATTAGGGATGTGGACAGAAGACAGAGCTGGAACGAACCTCTTGACAAAGACAATATCTTGCTAATCAGGATACTCTATTCCGAAGATTTCAAAAGCATAGATGAATTCGCTATCGTCTATTGCGCAATTAAAGACAATGCCAGTCATGAGATAATAAGATATGACTGTTCCAAAGACGAGGCGGTTAATGTCCATCAGTTTTTCAAAAGACCGCCCGTAAAGAGGTACCTGGGGCGAGAGAAGAACTGGGGGACCATTTACGATTTAATCGCAGATATAAGGAGGAATTGGAGGATCTACCGCAGCGAGTATTTCAGATAACATTTAAGGTTATACGTTTAAATACTTGTGGCGCTGTAATGTCTAACGTGATCGTATGCAGAAGCTCATTATCAATATAGGCGGGGACATGCTCAAGGACATTAAAGAAGTTTTTGATGATCCGAGCAAGGGAAAGCCCGGCACGCACACCATGTACCTGAAGACCAGCGAGGACCTGTACGAGATGCTGTCGCCGAAGAGGTTAGAGTTATTGCGCTACATCATAGAACACCAGGGCGAGAAGAAGAGCATATCCGAGCTGGCCAGTGAGCTGAAAAGGAAGCAGGAGGCCATAAGCAGGGATACGAACGTCCTGGTCAAGTACAGCCTAGTTAAAAAGATAAAGGAGAAGAAAACAGTCTATCTGAAGGCGCTTTACAGTTCTTTGGTGATAAACCTAGCTTAGCGTTGCGAATTTTAACCATAAAGAGTAGAAAAATGTTTATAAGCGCCAAACAAGCCAATAATAGTGCTCGACAAGATGCCCAGATGATTGATTCAAAATGATACATATATAAAGCATAAATGGTACAATAATAAGACGGTGGTAGGAATGAACGTCATCTTGAGGGGAATGACCAAGCAGATTGTCGAGGAAATGGTCAAAGCAGGCTATGCAAACACCCAGTCCGAAGCTATCCGATTGAGCATAATAAATTTCAGGCAGAACCGCATGAGCGAGGAGGAGCTCGTCAACAAAAAGCTGGACAGAATCGATGAGCAGGTGCGGGCCGGCAAGAGGAAGCTTCTGAACGCCAAGCAGGCCCTAGGACCATATTCAAAGCGCTTAGAGTAATGGCATGTATACTCCGGCGTTCGATGAGAACTGGCCCGCTTATTTTGAAGGACTGGACAAGGACACGCGGGAAAGGGTCGCCAGGAAAATCAAGAAGATAATCCGTTTCCCCTATAAGAAGCACCTGAAAGGCAGAGCGAGGTTCTTCGCGGACGAGGTCGGGCAGTACAGGATCATTTACCGCGTCTTTGAGAAGGACGAGACAGTTGTATTCTATTTCGTCGGGAACCATAAAGACTATACAAGATGGTACAGCCAGCTCTTCTAATCCGTCTCAGCGTAGCAGTCGTCAGTCTCCCATACCCGGACTCTGGCCTTTTTAGAAATAGCTTGGTCTATCCTGCTCTGTATCTCCAGGGCGAAGTTCTCTGCTGTCGGGTTGGCGATAGTCACATTCAGGTCCTTGTTCTCATAGCTAGCCAGGGTCTCTTTCAGCTTGTTGAAATCCACTATAATGCCCTGTTCCGGCTCTCCCTTTACCCAGACCTCTATAAGCCAGTTATGTTCATGGGGTTGGTTGCATGGGCTATCATAGAGTAAAGAGAGGTGATGTGTTGCCTTGAACTTGTGCTTGCAGTAGATTTCCATGCCTATATTGTTGTCCAAGCAGGTTTTTAAGTATTGTCTCCCCAAGATAGTGGTCGTGTTCTATATGCAGACCATAGAGATTAGAGGCTTGACTAAGGTATTCAACGGTACTATTAGGGCTGTGGATAACATAGACTTGACCATAAAAGAAGGGGAGATATTTGGATTGCTGGGCCCTAATGGCGCGGGAAAGACCACCACCCTGTCTATGCTTTCGACTATATTGAACCCGACGAGAGGCAAGGCCAGAGTCTGCGGCCATGATATAGTCAAGGACAGGAACGCGGTCCGCCACTGTATCGGTATAGTGTTCCAGGACCCCAGTTTAGATGATGAGCTTACTGCCATGGAAAACCTCTATTTCCACGGACGACTGTATGGCATGACAGACGGCCAGATAAAGGACAAAGGGATGGAGGTCCTGGCGCTGGTCGAGCTGATGGACAGGAAAGACAGCCTCGTTAAGACTTTTTCAGGGGGGATGAAAAGGCGATTGGAGATTGCGAGAGGCTTAATGCACCATCCTAAAGTGCTGTTTTTAGACGAGCCAACGTTAGGGTTAGATCCCCAGACCCGAAGACATTTGTGGGACTATATCAAGAAGATAAACGAGAAAGAGAAGATGACGATAATACTCACTACCCACTATATGGATGAAGCTGACTATCTCTGCAACCGTATAGGGATTATAGACAAGGGCAGGATAATCGCGCTCGATAGCTCAGAGAGGCTCAAAGACGTATTGGGCGGGGATGTTATAACGCTCCAGGTGTCGGATACAGCCAAGATGAAATTGCTGATAGAGAAATTGGAGTGCGAGAAGTGCGTGAAGAAAGTGGATGCGTTTGACGGAAACCTTAACGTGACTATCAAGGACGGCGGAAAGAACATCCCGAAGATAGTACAATTGGCTGAGAAGAACGATATCAAGATAGATTCGGTGATACTCAAAAGACCCAGCTTAGAGGACGTGTTCATTCACTATACAGGCAGGACTATCCGCGAGGAAGAGCCTGCTAAAAGGCGATGGAGGGGTGGACCGCATGGAAGGTAAGGCCATCTATACGATCTGGCTGCGTGAGATGAAGAGGTTCATTAGGTCTAAACCGAGGATTATAGGGACGATAGCGACGCCGTTCATGTTCTTGGCTATTCTGGGGGTTGGATTGAGCTCGGCGTTCAGCGCGCCTGGCTCCGGCAATTACCTGAGTTTCCTGAGTCCTGGCATCATAGGGATGTCGCTGCTGTTCACCTCCATATTCGCCGGAATGTCGGTCATAGTCGATAAGCAGTTCGGGTTCATGAAGGAGATCCTGGTCGCGCCCGTGTCTCGCACTAGTATCGCTTTGGGCAAGATATTGGGCAGCGGGACCGTGTCTCTATTGACGGCGTTCATGATACTGGTCATAGCGGTTCTTATCGGCGGGATATCTCTCTCCTTTCTGTCGTTGCTGGCGTTAGGCACGGTCATAGCGTTCATGATACTGACCGCCTTTGTTTTTGTGTCTATCGGGCTGATAATAGCCTCGAGGATGAAAGATACCGAAGGATTTAGTTTGATAATGAACTTCCTGGTGATGCCCGTGTTCCTGCTCTCTGGCGCGTTCTTCCCGGCGACTGGCGTTCCTGGTTGGATGAAGGTGTTAGTCTACGCCAACCCGCTGTTCTATAGCGTTGATGGGATGAGGGGGGCGCTTATAGGTGCCTCTAGTGTTCCGATAGCCATAGACTTAGGGATAATGTTCGGGCTTAGCGTTCTGTTGATAGTCCTGGCCAGCTATATGTTCTCTAAGATGGAAAAATAGTACCTATTTCGTTTTTTATAATCTTTAACCATACATTTTATATATACGTAAATCCATAAGATGAACAATTAATTAGGTGATCATATGGAAGACGAACTGGATGCATTATTTATTCAAAAAGAAGCAACTATAAGTAATAAGGTCCTACGTGATCTGCTTATTAGGTATGTTCAATTTTCCCACGACGGTGAGATAAGCGTTATGCCAGATTTTACTAACCTAACTAATGAGAAAAAAATGTTAGTTGTTCTTTTAGCTAAGAAAGTGCTTGCATTAAAGTTGGGGTTAGAAGAAAAAACAAAACCTAAAGAAATTCAGCTTCTTACTGGATTACCCCCTGGCACAGTAAATCCCTCTTTAACCTCTCTAGCATCAAAACGATTAGTCCAGTCTGAAAATGGAAAGTACTGGGTTCCAAGCTTTGCGATTCACAAGATAAATGAAATTTTTTCTTAGATTTAAATAATCAAACTTTGCGGAGGAGACATACATGAGCGAAGAGTTAAAACAAATAATTGATAAAATTCAAAATCTTGAGAAGCGGATTACGGAGCTAGAAGCGATTATTAAAAGTAAAAAATCAGAAAATGTTCTGGTTATTGAGAAAGAAGATGTAATAAAAAAATTGGCAACCAAAATAGGTGTATCCGATGATAAATTCAATGAAGTATTTGATATCGAACCAGATATTATAACCGTGTTAAAATTCAAAGGTACCAACGTTAAAGAAAAGAGCCAATCTATTATGCTATTGACCCTTTTAGGCTACAAATATTTTAAGGATAGAATCGAAATATTGTCTCAGGAGATTCGCAAAAATGTTGCAGAAAATGGGATACCTTTAGACAATTTCAGCACTTATATTAACGAACTTTCTCCACAATTAGTACGCAGAAAAGGTGAACTAAAAAGCCCTAAAACAACCTATAAATTAACTGTATTAGGAGAATCAAAAGCGAAAGAGTTACTAAAAGAACTCATTGGTGCTTAGTATGGAAGATTCAGAGTTGGTAAAAAAGTTCTCTAAAATTGAGGACAACGACTTCCCAAATTTTTATAAGTATGATAAACCTTTGGAAAGAAGTCTTTGGATTTTATGGTTGGCCAAAGAAAAATTAGGAATCAGGAAACTAACTTCTGAGCAAATAGCGTCGATTATACGTGATGTAAAAGAAATTAGCATAGATGCGCAGTCAATTAATAATGCGTTTACAAGAGCTGGTGACAAGGTTCATATCTATCATGAAAGCGATGAGACTGTCTGCTTTGAAATAATGAAACCTGGTAAAGATTATTTAATGGCTTTAATAAAGAGCGGCTCGCTAGAATTATTTTATTTTGAGCCAGGGAAAAAATATGAGAGTAAAAAGACTATGTCTAACCACATATTGGATAATATGCATGGTGAAATAAAAATAGTGGATCCATTTTGTGGAGAAAGAACATTAGATATCTTGAAATATGGAGCAGATAGATCAATAAAAGTACTAACAAGACTTGCTAACCTAAGGGAAAAGGACAAAAATTCATTTTTACGTGAAGTTCAAGATTTTAAGTCTGAATACTCGAATATAGAAATCAGAGACTATCCTAATAATGATATTCACGATCGATATATGCTTTCTTCAGATTCACTAGTCATTCTTGGACATAGCATTAAGGATTTAGGAAATAAAGAATCCTTTGCAATCGTTCTTACTAGAGAAACGAGCAAAAACATAATTGAATCTTTAGAAGAAATATTCAATAGAAGATGGAAACAGGCAATTACAATTTAATTTTTTATATAAATAATTACGCGAATTCATATCCTTTATGCAGCTTCTTCTTGAACTGCAGGCCGAGTTAGTAATAGTACCTGCTTTTGTATCTCCTTGCACCTTGTCTCGCTAGATATCTCTTTTGATTTGATGAGTACCCCTTAATGGTTTTTTCTGCTTTTCGAGGATTGTTTGAAGGTATGCTCCCCATTAATCTAAAGCCACCTTGTTTGCCAACCCAGGTCTTGCTGTTTGGTTTATTTACTTCGTGTATATGTTCCCCGACTCTCGCTCTCACGGATCTAGTTGTTGATCCAGTATAGATTTTTCCAGAAGGAGTTCTACCAAAATAGACATGGCCCGGTGTTTTTCTTTTCCCAAAATTGAAGAATCCCATAATACCATCTATTTATTTATGAACGAGAGAGTTAAAATATCCTTATGCTCGAGCAAATAGCCGTGACAATAACCGAGATAATAGTCCTGGTGGTTTTTGCCTACTTACTCAAGGGCAAGTTGGACGCCTATCTCAAGCGCCATGGAACCAGAGAGAATGGCCTAAGGAATGTCAAGTCACTGTTTAGGATAGACTTCAAAAAGCCGCTGCTGGTCATAGTGATACCGGCTGCGCTCGTCGTTATAGTCGATTTGGCTCTTGTCTATATCACCAATCAGCCCCTTATAGCCTATGACTTACCCCTTTGGTATCTACTTGTTCAATCGGTTATAGTGGGACCCATATTCGAGGAATTCGTGTTCAGAGGAGCATTCTTCGGTTCTTCTCTCGTAGCCATAACCAAGAAAGCCCCAAAGTCTAAGTACTTCTGGTACGGCATATTGCTGGTCGCCCAGGCGTGGCTGTTCATGATCTGGCACACGATGGGAACGCCAATGATGTTCTATTTCAATATCTTCAGGTTCGCGGGAGGATTCTTATACGGCCTGCTCTATATAGCTTATGGAAGAAACTTAGTGCCCTGTATTGCGGCGCACTCAGTTAGTAACTTATTAATTTTATTGATTAAATAATGTTTATATACTTATCAATAAGAAATGATTATATGATACACGAAAATTATTTTGATTATGTATTTAGATTAAATTGTGAGGTCGTAACAAAAAAAGAATTAGAAGACGATCAACCATTAAACCAATACCTGGAGGGTGGATCATCCGAATGGTTTACTAAGGAAGAAAAGTATACAATATTTTTTAAAAAGCTATTACACTCCGCCGGAATAAAAAAAGAGAAAAAGAAAGATATCACGCCAGAAGAACGCGATAAACTCTATTTTTATTATGAATGGTATGCCTTTAAGGGAAAAAAATATTTTAGAAATTATAAGAATGATATAGAAAACAAATTATTGGAAGATTTATTGTATAACGGGAAAAAATTAAAGAGAGATAAACAGGAGTTTTATTGTATAGTAACTGATAAAGCGGGAAAAACTTCAAAAGATTTTAAATTTATGTTTGATGTCGACGAAAAATTTAATCCTAATCTACCTATATTTATATTTTTTTTACGAGAAGATATATTAAAAACATTTGTTAAAAAATTATCAAAAAATGATTTTATTTATGAGGCCATTCTGAATAGAATTAAATTATCAAAAGAACTTAGAGAAAAAATAACTCGTTCATTTGGTTATACGCTGTCATTTAAGATGGTGCAAGTGAAGTCTATCGATAATGGACTATCGGATTCGCAAAAAAATAGATTAAATAATACCTATTTTAAAAAAGATGAGGACAATATATCACCAGAACAAGATTTAATGAATTTAAGAAACATTAGTTATGTTCGAAATAGATTTTTAACTAGTCTTGGTTATAAAACAATTAGTGATATTTCAAATTGCAAAATTAACGACATTCAAAACAATGCTATAGGGTTAGGTGAATCAGTATGCAAAGAGGTTATACTCTCTGCGAAATCATTTATTACTCAAAATAACTTCCAAATAAAAAAATTCAGATACCCAGATGAGCCAATTTTTATTGATGTTGAAACAACACCGTGGGAGTGCTTCCTTATCGGCATTTATATTTTAAAATTAGATTTATTTAAGCAATTTTTCTTAGAAAATTTAAATAAAAATAACGTGAAAATTTTTGAAAATAAAGTAAGAAATTTTTTAAGTAAATATGACGGCACTATCGTTACCTATTCAAAATACGATGTACCATTTATAGAAAAGATTATTGGGAAATTTAAACACTATGACCTCTATTACACAATTCGCTCTTGTTTTATCCTTCCAGTTTCCGAACATCTTGAATTTTCGGCGATAAAATATTCATTAAAGAATGTTGAAAAAATATTTGGTTACAAAAGAAAAGAGAAAGAAATTAGCGGTATTCTTATCCCAGGTATGTATATGGACTACCTAAAAACCAAATCTTTAGAGACTAAAAAGAAAATTTTAACTTATAATCAAGAAGATGTAATGTCAATGGTAACTATTATAAAAAACATTAAAAAAATCAAATTTAAAAAAGCACCCACAATAAACTAATTTAAGTATCATAATTAAAATTGAAAAGCTTTAAAATATAAGTATCATAACAAGTGATTAATGATGTATAACTTTAAAACGCTGACTAAAAATGTTTTCTCAGCTAATAATGGAACCTGGGAATATTTTTTAAATGTCAAAGAGAAACCACCCTACAAAATAACCGGTAAATATTTATTTTTTTCAGAAGAGCGTAAAAAACTGATTGAAATAGCCGTCAATGAAATCGAAACTAATGGTTTTCATGAAGCGAAAATTAATAGTAATAATAAGAAGATAGGAAAAGATTATGTTCTTTGTTTATACTATAAAAATGATAATCGAAAATTTGAATTATATACAAAATATGTGGGCATTAAAGATGTAAAATACAGATTTTGGAAAAGTGATGAAGACACCTTAAGTGGCAAATATTCTAAAGAATTTTTAGACGAGTTACCTAAGAAGGAACGAAAGAGATGGACAAAATCCAAAAATTAAAATTGACTATCGAATTAGTGCCTTTACCTCTATGGCATTCAAACTTAAGAAAAGTGCTATCGCATCTAGAATGGGATAAAATTAGAAAACAGAGCTACGCGGATGCTAATCATAAATGCGCTATATGTGGGGTTAAGGCTAAATTGAATTGTCATGAAATTTGGGAATATAATGACAAAAAGCACGTTCAAAAATTAACCGGTTTTATCGCCTTGTGTGATAATTGCCATATGATTAAACATATTGGATTTGCTGGAATTCAGGCTTCAAAAGGACTTTTAGATATGAATGAATTAGTTGAACACTTTATAAAAGTTAATAATGTAGATTTTAATGCTTTTCGTATACATTATAATAAATCCTTTGGCATATGGAAGAAAAGATCTAAATTAAAATGGAAAACTGATTTTAGTTATCTTAAAAAATAATTTCTATTTTTTATTAACTTTTAACCTAAACATTTAAATAGTTAGAATAGTTATAAAAATCATGCGAATCCATGTGATAACGCCCGGCTTTACTAAGGAGGTTTATCAGATACTTGCAAAGACCGGCGCAGACAGGATAGTGGCTGTGCATTCTGATTTTGGCACAAAGGAGACCAAGGAGAAGGTAGCCACGACGATCAGGGAAGTGGAAGAGCTAACGGGCCAGAAGATTGACGTCAGAACGACTAAAGGGGAGAAGTTCGAGGAGTTCATCAAGTACTTCATAGACCTGTTCAAGGAGTTCAGCGAGACCGACGAGATATTCATCCATCTGGGCGGCGGCGAGAGGTTTCTGGGCATAGCGGCTATGTACGCTTCTTTCTTCGTGAACAGGAACATAAAGGCAATATCGACAATCGAGGTCACAGGGAAGGACAAGCCTAAGTACAGCTACGACATCCTGCCCTCGCTGCCATTGTACAAACTGGGCAAGACCAAGCGCGAGATACTGAAGGTCCTCAAAAGCAATCCAGATCTGACATTGACCGAGATAGCAGGTAAGCTGAAAGACGTCTCTAAACCTGCGGTCCACACGCACCTGGCAGGCCTCAAGAGCAATGGTTTCATAGAGTTTGATGAGGGTAAAAAGACCTATCGTCTGTCTCCAACAGGCTCGCTTATTCTGGAGAAAGAGTAGTTAACTTTTTTTCTTTAAAATTCGTGAAAAGTTATAAATACTTCTTCTTGATACAATAATAGTCCGAGGTGTTTTCCATGGCAGATGAGGTAAAGAGGATTGTTGAAGACGTAGCGGACGAAGAGGACGAGTGTGAAGAGGAGCACCCGCAGCGCAAGGAGAAAGACTTAGACAATATTCTGGCAGCGTTCCCGCAGAAGAAGGGGGGCTCTGACAACTACATCGATTTCATGTCCGATAATCTGGGCCAGGACTTCGCGCTCAGGATAAGGGGAAAGGACATGAACGCTTGTGTGAAGATATTCGACAAGCTCTACAGCAAGATAAAGAAGGACACCGCGCCAAAGCCGTCCAAGAACGATAGTGCCTACCACTGAGGTGAAAAAATGAGCTTAGAAAAATGCACTTCCTGTCGTAGAAAGAAACCAAAAAATGCGATGCTGCTAATTTGGAGTGGGGGGACAAAGACAAAGAGACAACATATCTACATGTGTATACCCTGTTTTTTGAAAGATTTGGAGACCATACTATCAGAACGAATAGAGAAGATGCAGAAAGATTTGAAAGAAATATTTGAGGATTTGAAATAAACCAGAAAGATTTGAGCGATTTGAGGTGATTTGATGGACGCGATATTAGAGGGGGACAAGGAACTGGTGAAAGCGCTCAAAGGAAGGCTCGATTTCATCCAGAGCGACGCGCCGGTGATAGTGAAGCTGGCCAAAGGGGGAGAAAGAGATATCGTGGAAGTGAATGTTATCAATCCTTATGCTTTTGATATTAAGGTCGGCCAGGGTCTGACGCCAAAGGAGACGGCAGAGATGATCAAGGGCTTTATCCAGGACATCAAGGAGATAGACTACAAGAGAGCCAGGGTAGATAACAAGCGCCTCTACGCCCTGAAGAAGGGGTTCTGGGAAGGGAAAAAATGAGCGTAAAGGATGTCATTATCTGGCTGCTGAAGGGCGCGTTTGGCTTTATCAGGCAGGTAGCTGAAGGCTTATCTCAAGGAATCACGGAAATCCAACAGCAAGCGCCAAGACTGACTATGGGTGATTTTAAAGAATCAGTCTATACCAACCATTTTGAAGGATTTTTGGATTGTGACCAGAGCTTTGATGATCGGGAGTTTGGGAAAAGAATACGCGAATTCATAGGTTAGGTGTTATAATGAAGAAACGAATTTACATAGACACGCTTGACAACTACTACAACATAGGGTACGAAAGCTCGCTGAAAGGCCGAACCCTGGACGTTTATTTCAATTTCATGACGTTCAGGTTTCCTACGGGAGTAGATAGAGGCTATGCAGAGGGCTGGGCCAGAACATTCAAAGAAGGCAAAGAATTGGAGAGGGCAGATCCAGAGGGCAGGCGGGTGCTGCGCTGGCTGGATTCCAAGTACTCGAAGTCCAAAGGAAGATGAGTTTATGTTCATAGGAGATAAGGACTGGAAGCCAGAATATCCTGTCATAGCGTGGAAGAACGGCATCATGATTGAAGAGGACGGATATTACATCAGAGATTATCCATTGACAGAAAGAGTCTGCAAGAAATGCGGCAAGTCCTTCACACGCGCAGAGTACCCGCCAATATTCAAGTATAACATGGATGCTATTTTGGGCAAGGACGTCTGCCTGGACTGCGGTTACGCCTTCCTGGAGCGATCCCTGTATAAACTGACGGATTCGCGCAGGTACGATGAGTTCTTTGCATCTCTTCGCTAACTCTTTTATTCAAGAACATCGCTATACTGATGACATGACCAGTTTAACTTTCTACGGCGGAGTCAACGAGATAGGTGGCAACAAGATTCTGTTAGAGGACAAAGACACGCGCATATTCTTGGATTTCGGCATGAGCTTTAAGAGAAGAGGCATGTTCTTCGAGGAGTTTTTAACGCCCAGAACAGCCAACGGGATAGGTGATTTCCTGGCTACTGGATTATTGCCCGACCTGAAAGGTGTATATAGGTCTGATCTGTTGCAGCACCAAGGAAAGAAGCCGGAAGAATGTGCGATAGACGCGGTTTTCCTCTCGCACGGTCACGCTGACCATGCTAATTATATCTCTTTCTTGCATGAGGATATTCCAGTTTATTGCGGCGAGACCACCAAGCTATTATTGGAGGCGGTCCAGGAGCAGAGCGGAAGGGACATAGAGTCGGAGATACTGGACTTCAAGAAGAGGCCGTTGTATAGGAACGAGTACAGAGACGAACCAATAAAGAGGACTATCAAGACGTTCAGGACAGGAGATAAGGTCAAGATAGGCAGTATAGAGGTAGAACCGGTGCATGTAGACCACTCAGTGCCCGGTGCCTATGGGTTTATAGTGCATACCTCTTCTGGAGCCATAGCCTATACTGGGGATCTTAGACTGCATGGCAATAGGCCAGAGCTTACGAGAGACTTTGTGGAAAAGGCTGCCCAGGAGAAGCCAATAGCCCTAATTATAGAGGGGACACGCATTAAAGAGAAGAAAGACCGCTCTAGTGAGGCTTTAGTCCATAGCAAGGCCCTCAAAATGACGAAGAAAGCCAAGAATCTGGTGATAGCTGACTTCAATTTCAAGGATGTCGATAGGTTTAGGACGTTCTACGAGATAGCGCAGGAGACGGATAGACAATTAGTGGTCAGCTTCAAACAGGCCTGCTTTTTGGACAAATACAGCCAGGACAGGAAGCTAGGCGTATGCGACTGTAAAGGAAAGAATATCTGCCTGATGAAGCCGAAGAGAGGCACGGGAACCTATCTTTTGGAGGATTATTCTGACAAGTACATCAAGGAGAGGCTGGATTATGATAACGTGGTCACGGCCGAGGAGATAGCCAGGAAACAGGATAAATACCTAATTGTGCTAAATTATTGGTATATGCACACGCTTATAGACATTAAGCCAAAGCCAGGGAGCACTTACATCAGGTCATTATCAGAACCGTTCAACGAGGAGATGGAACTAAGTGATGAACGATTAAATAATTGGCTGTCCTTATTTGACCTAAAAAGAGAGCATGCGCATTGTTCTGGACACGCGCCAGGAGATGATTTGAGAGAGATAGTCAAGGAGATAAAGCCTAAGACGTTGTTTCCGGTGCATACTGAATATTCTGAAAATTTCAAGGTTTTAAAGCCATACACAGTAAGGATAAACTGGGGCATGAGGTATACACTTTAGAGAGGAGAGGTCCTTTTCCATAGGGATTTGATCAAGATGCCGGTTTTAGTGAAGGGTGCGGAGGATTTATTCAAGAAAGCTCTTAATACTCTTAAATCCAAAATTCCAAAGGCGTTAGAAGAGTGCGAATATTGTGAATGGGGTAAATTATTACAATAATACTTAAAAATGTGAGCGCATGATAGAGGATTACAAAGAATATTCACAAACGCTCGAAAACAAAGAACGTTGTGCTAGATGTAGGGAAAATGAAATTAGAAAAAAATTTATTAGTGAGGATTTTCACAAACAAGAAAAGTATTGCCCTTTTTATGGAGTTATATTCAAGAACATACTAAAACCACCCATCAATGTATTAATTGTAACACAGGGGCACGGCGGCGGTAGTTGGAAAGAATTAAATAACTCTAAAGGTGCTGCTGAGGAAATGTGTGACTATTATATAAATGGTAATTCCGAAAGCGGAATATCGGAAGACGAAAAAGAAAAACGCCATAAAAAATATGGTCCAAATACACCATATAAATTCGATAGTTTTCACCAAAGAGAAATCGTTTATTTATTGAAAAAATTAGAAGATTACTCTTGGGCAGTCACAGATTTTATTCATTGTTACGTTTTCAAGGACGATAAAGGAAAAAATATAGAAGAAGCTGCCAAAAATTGTTCACATTACCTAGTCAAAGTAATTAAAGATTTAAAACCCGAAAATATTGTTCTTATGGGTAACGATGTTGAAAGATGGTATAAAACTAACGTAGAACCCAATATAGAAAATAAACCCAACCCCATAAAAATAGCATTCCCATCCCAACGTGCTGCAGATAAATGGTGTAGATACGGCGGTGCTGAATATATTCTACAAAAATTGACTCGTTCATAAGTTTAAAGAGTTAAGAATTAGATGCCTTAACAATAGAATTAAAATCTTTTTCAGAAATCTTACGGATTCCGCCCTGGAAGCAGCTTCTCCAAAAGAACGTTCCTTTTGTGAGCTCCAACTGATCTTTTATTTCATCGACCCTGACGTCGCTTTTAAAAACTTTCATATTTTTCAAATTGATTAAATAATCACACCAAGACCTGATTGCTGGATGAACGTCTTTCGATCTCTGCGAAATTGGATAGGGGTTTGAAGCGATTGTGAATTTCGCTATGAAACGTTGGCCGCTCTTTCCAGCAAGGTAAAAAACACCTCGATCATTGGTCTTAATCTTTTTAACGAATGGAGTTCTAGCACCAAGGCCCCAGCATTTATTTTTGTCCATTAGCATTTCAAATTCGGATTTGTTTACAAAGACGTCTCTGTCGGGTCTAGCGGCTCCAATCACAAAAATCCAAAATCCCTTCATCTTTATCTCCTTTGAATACCCTTTAAATATTTCTAACAATATAAACAAATATGGCAAATACCTACCTATTTTTTCTTAACGAAATAAACGATTGGTTCAAAAACAGCGGCAGAAATTTTGGGTGGAGAGTTAAGAAGTTAACACCTTATGAAATACTCGTGCTAGAATTTTTGCTTCAGAAAACCAAATCGCAAGTTATAGAAAAATTTTACCCTAAATTTATCAAAAAATATCCAACTGTTCAAAAGTTGGCTCGTGCTAAAGCAATGGAAGTTGAAAAATTGCTTAAACCATTGGGGTTGAGTAAAGTTAGAGCACATAGGATGATAGGTACTTCGAAAGTAATTGTAGACCTCCATGATTCAAAAACTCCATCGGATTTTAAAGAATTGAAAGATTTGCCTGGAGTTGGTAGCTACATAGCAAGTGCCGTCATTTGTTTTGGTTACGGAAAATATCAAATGCCGATTGATGTAAACGTCAAAAGAGTGATCGGAAGGTTCTTTGATGGGCACATAATGGGAAAAATTCGAGAAGGAACTTCAAAAAATCACGCTAAAAAAATATTACAAATCGCAGAGACCGGAAAAAACGACCCCAAAAAACTGTGTTGGGCAATCATTGATTTCGGTGGTGTGGTGTGTACCTCAAGAAACCCCAAATGCTTGATATGCCCCTTGAGCAAGCGCTGCTCTTTCTTTCAAAATGCATAGCAATTTAAACATTAAAACTCCAATCTAACTTGGAGAAGATAAAATGTCAAAATCAACGGCTGAAGACCTTGTACGTGCTTTAGGAGCATACAACCGATGGGAAGGAATCGGCGGTTCTAAAACGCAAGCAACTGGAGAAGTTTTAGAAAATTTTGTTGGTGAAAAAATTAAAGGATTTTTCAGCAAAGAAATTTATTTCGACAGAAAGTTGGGCTCGCAGCAACATCCAGATTTTGCGTTTGTTTCAAATTTATTCAAACGCCAATTTAATAAATTTCTTGCCGATGAGGAATTAGAAACAGATGAAGTTACACTAAAAACTTTACATAAATGGGAAGGAATGGGTAATAATACACTGTGGGTGGAGGTTAAAAAAACAACCGCCAATAGTTACACCTTAAATGACACATTTCCACCATCACCAGACGTACGGCAGGAACTTTACGTTTTTTTTGACGTTTCTAATCGCGGAGTACACACGGTTACCAGTGATTCCATCCATCAAATTATTTCCAATCAGAGAGGAATTGACTTAACTGAAATGTATAGACATTCAGCGGAAATAATTAATAGATTTCAGAATGAATTAGACAACTGCTGGGCCGGTTCCGATGTTGGAACTGCTGCTAGGCCCACGTATAGCTTGCCTCTAGAAGTTGCTCATGTTGATGAATTAGACAAAAAACTCGTTTTAACTTCAATTAGCAATCTTTTAAAGCGTACTGGTTTTATTGACTAGCGTTATTTTTGACATATCTAAATGTTTTGAGCAGCCTAGTTTTTTGACATATCTAAAAATTTTAAAAGATGTGTTGCTAATTTTTGAGCAAGCAGCGGTGGCACGGCGTTCGCCAGCTGCTGGGATTGCTCACTAGCAGTGCCTTGGAAGACAAATGAGTCGGGAAATGTTTGAATTCTTGCCTTTTCCCTAATGGTTAGCCATCTGTTCTCTGTTGGATGTATAAACGGATTATCGGTTATAGTTAGCGATGGCTCGGCGTTGTCTAACCTTCTGTAATAAGTTCCAAATCTCGCTTCAGTCGACAAGCCAAATTTCACTTTAATTTCGTGCGGTATGTGAGCATGATAACCACCGGGCGGAACGTGACTCATTATTTCTTTGATTCTCTCGTCCACACCATTTATATTCATGTTAGGTAACTTTTCGTCAACTCCAGCTAAAACTTTTTCAATCGGAATGTGTTTTTCCATCAGCCTGCCGTCCAAGGAAAGTTGAGAGTATCTACTGTGCGTTTGCTCCGGAAGACTTAGTTTAACGTTTTCCAACCGAGTTCCTAAAAAGAAAATTCGTCTTCTCTTTTGAGGAACGCCATAATCGGCAGCGTTTAAAACTTTATAGATCACATTGTAGCCAATTTTTTTAAATTCCTCCACGATTATCTCCTTAACGTACTGCCCTTCAGCAGTTTTCCTGTTTGAAAGATCGAAAACATTTTCCATCAGAACGAATTTCGGTTTAATGATGCTTACCAATCTGACAAACTCTCGAAAAAGGCTGTTTCTTGGATCCTTGGAGTCGAGTTTCAAGTTGTTTAACCTGCTGAATCCTTGGCAAGGTGGGCCCCCCATAACAACATCAATTTGGTCGATTTTCAAGCCCTTGCTTTGTAAAATTGTTTCAATCTTTTCTTTATCCAAAACTTTGACATCATCTTCTGAAAAAACAACCTTTTGAAAATTCGCTTTGTAAGTTGTTGCCGCAGGTTTCCAAAAATCATTGGAAAAAACTACGTTAAACCCCGCACTCTCAAAACCTAAAGATAATCCACCGCAACCGGCAAACAAATCTACAGCGATCGGTTTATTTTCCATAAATCTCAGCTAATTATAAGGGAGTTCTGATTTATAAGATTTCCTTAACTTTAGAAGATTAAAACAAATCATTTTACTTTTCCAAGATTATTTCTCAATTTTTTCAGCGCTTTTTCATGTATAATCGGGTTCTTCTCATCCTTTATTTGGTTATAAGTCTTCTCATCAAGCAGATTCTTCAACGGTATCTTTAACTCCTTACAAGCCTCACGTAGAGCGATATACGTCTCCGCACTGTACTTGAAATAGCAGAGATAGCGCTTGTACTTGTGGGTCTTCAGATACTCCTTCACCCTGGCTTTCACGAACCGGATATAGTCTCTCTTGACCTTATCTGTCTCTAACCACTCGGGCCAGTCATAGCTGTTGAACGGGTAATAGTCAGAGAACTCGAAGGGGATGACGCCAGGGCTAGACAACACTATCCTATGCAACCTAGGGAACACCTTCGCCCCTTTGATGGCCTCGTAGATCTCGACATGGGTTCTAGAGCCAGCGTACGGCTTCCTAAACGAGCAGGGCAGGAACAGCGCTATATCCTTATCGATAGGCTTTTCGTAGAACCGTACGAAATAGTCCTGCCAGACGTTATAGTGACTATGGTCCAGACACGATAGGCCAACTCCTCTAATGAACTCCTGCCTCTCCTTAGGGATCTTAGGGACAAAGGCATAGTTCTGATAGTCGACCTCAATCTTCTTGTTCTTGGCCCAATGACTGACTATAGCCTCGAACTGGCCTTTGTCCAGCGGCTTCCATTTGCCTATAACCCACAGGTCGAAAAGACTGGCCTTAGCATGCGGGAAAGTGTTGATCAAGACAACGGAATCCGACTCGCGGATGGCCAGCGCGACCGTCTTTTCCAGCGTTCTGGCGTTTCCGAACGGGATATTGACCATGACATAGGTGCGCACAGACACGCGATTCTTTCGCAATAACTTTACAGCCTTGAGCCATTGCGCGACAGTGAAACCCTTGTGATAGGCACGCAGGACCTTATCATCGGCGCACTCCAATCCTATCGCTACCGTCAGCCTAATGCCTTTGAAGTCCGATAGGCTCTGTTTCGTGATATATTCGGGCCTGGACTCTATAACCAGCTCCTTTATCTTGCTTTTTCGGATATGCTCGGCAAACCAGCGACGAAAGGCCTTGGGAAACTGCTTATCATCTAGAAAAGACCCCGAGGCGAATACTTTCAGCTTAGTTACACCTAGGAGACTGGTGCTCTCTACCCGCGCCTTGAGCTTCTCTACATCCACAGGCGCTTCGAGCTTTCCCCAGCCGCAGGCGTAGCATTTACCCCAGCTGCACTTGCCGGAACTAAGTATCAGTGTCTTTTCCATAGCCTCTTTTATGCAGAACTAGCTATTTATCTTTATCAGCATTTGGCGGCTATGGCATATTTTGGATAGGTCTTGTGGACATAATCCTCGATTTCCTTGGTCGACTTATCCTTGAACTCAGCCACTGTGTCCTGAACCGCCTTCTTCACCGTTGGAGGCAAAGCATTCAGCAGCTTCTTCACCCGAACAGCATTCTTTAGCCTGAACCTCTTGATGACGCCCTTGTTTGAAGTGGCTATCTCCTCTTTTTCCACAAGGCGCCCCTCGACGAGTTTGTCCAGCTCGTTTTCAAGCGCGTAAGAGTATGGGCCGTAATTGTGCGGTCTCCAAGAAAACGGCACAAAATCGTTCAGGTGGAGCCGTTCAGAGAGAAGGAACAGCATCTTGAACAGGTTAGTTTTTCCTATCTCCTTATTCAGGTAAACGACTATCTCAATCCAATCCCTAAGGTCAAGCTCCTTAACATTATCGAGATCATCCCTGACATTCTTGTAAATTCCCGTCCTTTTCTCCCACTCCTCCAGAGACAGGACCCCGCTGTCGTCTTCCCAATCAAGCTCTTCTTTCATGCTTATCCCCTGTACCTATTTAGTAAGGACCGCGCATTTTTATACTTTTGTCCCTTTTCCTCGATTAACCGCGTTATCATCATGAGTGCGTCGTGTTTCGATATGCTGTTGTTCTTGACGCACTTCTCTATTATGTCGAGATGGCTCAAACAGCTCATGCCCAGTTCATTCCTCGCTATGGTAACCGCGGCCTTTTCCTCGAGCAAAAGGAACTCAGCGCCCAGTTCCTCGCCGAAACACATCACATACGCCTCAGTCTCATGGTGTTTTGGCACAAGGCTCTCCCTGCTTTTTGTGAAATATTCCAGGGCCATCTTCGTGGTGATTGAAACGACCCTCTGCTTATGCTTCTCCCTATCGATTCCATAAATCAGTATTTTCTTCTGCTTTATCAGATCATCAAGTTGGTCCTTGGTTTTCCTATCTTTTATCTCATTAAGCACCAAATCCGGCACTATTATTTTCAGCTCTTCCGGATATGTGGTGATTCTAGTCAGCAGGTGCAGCGAATCGACGTACGCCAGATTGATTAACGGACTGCTATCGCACACGATTATTGATGATTTTCCCATAGGCATCCTTAGTTAGTCCTTTTCGATTTGCCATGTGTCCGATGCTCCCTTCTTGTTGATTATATTTATCTGCCATTTTTGAGTTAGTGATTTTTTATTTCCGGTTATCTTTTCCATCTCCTTCCCTTCTTCTTCAAGCGCGTCAGCCAAGTCTCTCAATTCGTTTATACTGACTTCCATTGCCTGTCTTTGCATTTTAAATCACCTGTCATCTTTAGAATTAAGCTCTTCGGCTATTTATATGCCATTTGCGATGCTTCGGTTAATTTTGGTTAACTATTTTAGCCTTTCGTACAGCTTTCTCAGCTCAGGTATATCCAGCGTGAACAGATTTCTATTATCCTCTATGTCCTTCTTGAACGCTATCTTGACCGAGTTATGAACATCTTTGCTCGGATAGCGGAACAGTTCTCTAATGAACACGTCGAACTCTGGCTCGCGCTTGACCTCTTTCCTTACCAGACTAACTATAGCAGAATCTACTTTTGGCTGCGGATAGAACGCATTCTTTGGGACGACTTCTAGAATCTTGGGCTCGAAATAGTACTGGACCATCACAGACAGCCTACCATAGTCGTTAGAGCCCGCTTCAGCGACCATCTTCTCAGCGAACTCCTTCTGGTAACATAGGACAGCCTTATCAAAATCATACTCCAGCAGTTTAAAGGTAAGCGGCGCGGATATTGAATAAGGGATGTTAGAGACTATTTTGTTGAACTTGGGCCAGTCCGCCTCTAACGCGTCAGCCCACACATACTCTATATTGGCATAACCTTTCAATTCCTGGCTTAGCACGGGCTCTAGTCTCTTGTCCTTCTCTATCGCTATTACTTTCTGTACAGAACGCGCCAACTGCTCGGTTAAGAATCCTAATCCAGGCCCTATCTCAAGGACCGTGTCAGAAAACTCTAGCTCGCCATAGCGGACCTCCCTTTCTATCACGCCTGGGTCTATCATGAAGTACTGGTCTAACACAAAAGAAGGACGAAAGCCGTAACGCACCATCAGCGAGTTAAGCCTATCGTGAAGGTTGATATTCCTCACTCCTTGGTGGTCTGATGAACAGATGGTATTTGGAACGACCCTGGAGCTCTTCTATGATCCTCTCAGTTATGACTCTTATAGGATCTGGCATCAGGTTGATCCTGGTACTAATGTCCTTGAAGTTCTCGAAAGGCTTCTTCTCGCGCTGGTTTATGATGTCCCACATGTGCTTTTTACCGATGTTTGGCAACAACTCTAACGAATGCTGCCTCACGCTGATAGGACCTGCTTTATTGAAGAACTCGATATACTTGGCCTCGCTCCTCTTGACCAGTTCCTCGACAACAGCTTTCAGCTCGTTGCGGCCAGTCACGGTCAGCCTCTCGTATGGCAATCGTCCTTTGATGAACTGGACCTTATCCCGCTTATCAGGTCCTATATAGATTCGCTCTCGCAGAAGCAGCGGTGTCTCTGGCCTTGGTACTAGTTCCAGCAAAGAAAAGTAGGTCTCACCGAGGGCTTGCGCTATAGGTTCCTTGCGGAACGCGTCTGCATATCCATTCTGCAAATAATCCAAAACTATTGCGTAGTCCTCTCTGAACATGTGTATCTCTCATTCTAACTCAGCTGCTATGTCTAGTATTTTTTTGACTTGCTCGTCTTTTAAGCCTAACCTCGTTTTCTCGAAGATAAGCCTGAGCTCTTCCTTGGTTTTAGGCCTAACGTCTATAATCCTAACGGCTATCTTTTCATCTATCCCCAAATCAGCCAGCTTCTCGACAGCCTCTTTGAGCTTTCTGGGCCCTATCTTGCCGAACTCCTGCGCATACTCTAGAGTCACTTTCTGCTCGTAAGTCAGCTCTCCCCTCTCTTTCCTGTCCTCGAGTATCTTCTTGACCTCGGATACAGATATTGGCTTTTCGGCTATCGTCTGTTTTCCTATTCCCATTTTATCACTTCTGCAATTTTAGATGAGCGGGATGAACGACTATATTCTTCTCCGCGTTCAAATCGTATATCTTGATCAAATAACAAGAGCCCTGTTTTCCGGTGACTACTCCAGTCTGCCCTATGAAGCGCCTGAATGGCATGCCTCTGTGGAGCGACGGGTCAACGTTGATATGCACTATATCCCCTATGTGGAAGACTTGGAGCATCTTGTTGACGGTGGGCCTGCCTTTCTCTCTCTTCGTCTTCTTGTACCTGGCCCTGGTCCCGCATCTGACGCCCCTGTGCTTGTGATGAACCATAGTATCTCTCCTATTTTAGTTACCATAGAATATATTTATATATGTTACTACTCATAAGTTACTACATGGATGAAGAAACCATATACGAGTTCGCTATCGCATTAGTTATAATTTTCGGGGCTTTTAACTATTTGTACCCCGGAGCGGCTTTCTTCACAACTCTAGTGACTGCCGTTGCTCTTATAGGAGTTGTCTTGTTCATCAAAGGATTGCTCCAGTATCTGGTCGGCAAGAACAAGGAGAACATCTGGGCAGGTGCTATCTTGATCATCTTCGTAGTAATCCTCTACGGCGGCCTTCCGACAGTCATCAACGCATTCAAGTTCGTGGCCGCGTTCGTATTAGGCTTTATCGACAATGGTCTTACTTATCTCGCTTCTCTGGTGTAAAATTTCAACAACACAAAGTTTTTAAATCAGTCTTTCCTACTCTTTCTCGGTGACGCGCGTGCAGAATCTCCTAGAGATGTTTAACGAGGAGGAGCAGAAGTTCTCTAAGTTCGGAGTTAGGGATTTGCACAAGCTGAAGTACATCTACGACTCGACCACTTCTAACAACTACGCCAGAATGCAGTTCGAACTCAGGAGCATCTTCGCACTCATAGAATCGATGGAGCCTAAGGAGCTGAAAATAACGATAGACGACAGCTTCAAGAAATTAGAGAAACTCGAGTTTAATCCCACTATTTCCGGACCGAACATAAGCATGCGCGACAAACTGAGGCGGGACTTTTCAATCTGGTACAAACCCATTTTCTATATCCCGACAGTAAACTCGGCGAGAGGGGTAATAGCTGACTTTGTGATAATGAGAGGAATCCATAGTTCTATGTACGAGCTGGACCCGGACCTGAAGAAACAACTATATTCTTACGAATTCCTGTCCAACTCTATCCTTAGGGACATCTCGATAAAGCTCTTGGGCAGCCTGAAGACCATTAGCCTGGGGGTCTTGTGCAAGAAAGCGTTTATGCCTTCCGATCTACGGGAGATAAAGATAGCCAATTTCTACCTCAAGGCGAACAGGCTATTGCTATTATCCGAAGATTACCTGCCCGATACTCTGAAGATGAGCCTGCCGGTGAACGTCACTTATGCTGAGAATGTGGACATGAACGCGCAGAAGTTCGTAGAGGCTGCTAAGAAAGTACTTTAGAGATGACCCTCTGCAGAAAGCATCAGGGTATTAACGCTTATCCATACGAACTGGCTACTGATTTGAAATTAGGACAGAATAAGTGGTTGGATTTGATAAGGCTAAGCGTATGAGTCTTTAGCATCTTGTGCTTTAGAATAAAAATGTTGAAGAGTTAAAATTTCTTCTTTTGATTTTCCTTTGATTACCTTAACTATTCGCCACTCAATATACATAGGATTATTTAGAAATCTTTGATATGATTCTATTAAAACAACATCGTTAGGCACTATATTTAATTCATCTGATATTGGGAAAACATGCTGAGTACCATTAGATTCAATTGCATAAACTAATGTAGCATTTTTTGATGGTTCAATAGATATTACTTCTTTATTGTCGGGTTTAAAAACACTTATAACTCGAAGTACAATATATCTCATATTAATATTTTGGGGTCTTGTTCCTTTAAAATCTTCCATATTTTACAAGCTAATTGAAAATCATATATTTAAAGACGTCAGTTTTTCAAAGTAAAGTCAGAAAGAGGAAGTCCCGTTAACTTTACAGCACAAGATGACCGAAATCTTTAAATACTACTTTAAAAGAACTATATAAGCTTATTGAAAAGCTCTGTTTCTTTCACAATGAAAAATAAGTCAGCGGATAGTGAAAACATGAAATCGATAGGAAAGGTAGTGTCTATATCCGAGGGCAAGCTGGTCGTGAGGGCGGACGACTTAGTCAAGCCAGGGACCAAGATATTCGACGAGAGCGGGAACTTCGTCGGCATAGCGGTCAACTATTTCGGCCTCACGAAGAAGCCTTACTTGCTGGTATCGCCCAAGAAGAAAGCCGAGCCCTATAGGGGAAGGGAGCTTTTCGCCTAATATATGGGGATGATTATGGAGAAAGCTAAGGAAGTGAAGAAGATGCAAGAACCACAGACACAAGCGCAGGCAGCGGGTCTGGCGTGCCCTGACTGCGGAAGCAAAGAACTGAAGAGGGATTATGCTAGAGCGGAGATTATCTGCAACAAATGCGGACTGGTATTGGATGACAACATTATAGATTCGGGTCCTGAGTGGAGAGCCTTTGATTCAGACCAGGCGAGCAAGCGTGCCAGAACCGGTGCCCCTATCAAGTACACAAAGCCGAATAAAGGGCTGGCTACCGAGATAGACCAGTACAATAGAGACATACGCGGGGTGAAGATATCCTCCCAGTCAAGAGCCCAGATGTACCGGCTTAGGAAATGGCACAAGAGAACATCTATCTCCTCGTCTATGGAAAGGAACCTGGCCATCGCTCTATCGGAGCTGGACAGGATAGCCTCTTCTCTTAGCCTTCCTTCCAACGTGAGGGAGGCGAGCGCTTTACTCTATCGTAAAGCGGTGGAGAAAGGACTTATTAGAGGAAGGCTGATTGAGTCTGTTGTAGCTGCCGTACTGTATACCATCTGCAGGCAATACTTGATACCTCGTACTCTGGACGAGATATCTGAGATATCGGGCATCAACAAGAAAGAGATTGGAAGGACCTATCGTTTCCTGAAGAGAGATCTGGGAATAGTCATGCCCTTGACGAATCCGACGCACTATATCCCGAGATTCGCCTCGGATTTGGGTCTGTCGGGCAATGTCCAAGAGAAAGCCAGGGAGATACTGGAACTGGCTATCAAACAGGGCCTCATATCCGGACGCGGTCCTACGGGGGTGGCTGCTGCAGCTGTCTATATCGCTGGCGTCTTAATGGGCGAGCGCAAGACGCAGAAGGAAGTAGCCGATACTGCTGGCGTCACCGAAGTCACAATCCGAAACAGGTACCGTGAGCTAAAGGACAGGTTAGGCTTGGATGTCCCGGCCTAACTTAAACCTTTTTATCTTTATTTATCCTAATTTTGAGCATGGGACTAGAATCTTACAAGCCACCTTCTAAGAAATGCAGCCGATGCACGTACTACGACTCCATAAACCAGAGCTGCCTCATAGAGAAGAGCAAAGAGGACAATTGCCGATTTTTCTTCCCTACAAAGTGATTGAATGTGCGGGATAATTGGGATTATTGGTAAAAACGAGGTATCTGGAGACATTTATAACGGCCTCCTCAGCCTGCAGCACAGAGGGCAGGATGCGGCAGGGATAACCACCTTCGACGGCCAGTTCCACGCGATAAAGGAGGCGGGCCTGGTCAGCCAAGTCTTCTCCAAGGATGGCCTGAAGAAGCTGAAGGGGACTATAGGAATTGGCCATGTCAGATACCCTACTGTCGGGAGTATCTTGAAACAGGACGCCCAGCCTTTTCACACCTTACTTCCTTCTCTTATTTCCATTGCGCAGAACGGGAACCTGGTCAACTTTAAGCAGCTGAAAGAGGACCTATTGAAGCAGAATGAAGAGATTTATTCAACCTGCGATGCCGAACTTATACTGAAGCTCTTGGCAAAGGAGGTCGCGAAAGAGAGGTCCTATGACGCTGAGGCGTTCTTCGCCGCAACCAAGCGTCTGATGGACAAGCTGAACGGTGGCTATTCCATCGTCGGCATGACGTCAAAGGCTCTGTTCGCCTTTAGAGACCCATGCGCACTCAAGCCGCTGGTGCTCGCCAAACGGGATGACGGCTACGGATTTTCATCAGAGACCACTGCTCTTGAGGTTCTTGGCTATAAGGTCGTCAGGGATGTTCTGCCCGGGGAGATGATATTTATCGACAAGAGCATGGAGATCAAGGCGAAGGTGCTCAAGCCGGGGAAAAGGGCGCATTGCATGTTCGAATGGGTCTACTTCGCCAGGACCGATTCGTCTATCGAGGATGTCGGGGTCTATGAAGCCAGGATAAAACTGGGGAGAGAATTAGCCAATATCTGGAAAGACAGGGGCATACAGGTGGATATAGTAATACCTGTGCCTGACACCGCTAGGCCTGCCGCCCTCTCCTTTGCGGAACAATTGGGCCTGAGATATACTGAAGGGTTCATCAAGAACAGGTACATATACAGGACGTTCATCATGGCCAACCAGGAGACGAGGGATGGCGCGATGAAACTCAAGCTGAATCCGATCATAAAAGAGGTCAAGGGCAAGAGGATAGCGCTCATAGATGACAGCCTGGTCAGAGGAACGACTTCGAAAAAGATAATAAATCTGCTGAGGGGCGCGGGGGCAAAGGAAGTACACTTATTGCTGACCTGCCCGCCGTTGAAGAGCCCCTGTTTCTATGGTATAGACATGTCCACCAAGACAGAGCTCGCAGCCGCCAAGATGAGCGTGGAGGAAATAAGAAGGGCGATAGGAGCCGACTCTCTGACCTACCAGAGCCTGGAGGGGCTGAAGCGGGCGATTGAGGTTCCATTGTGCACGGCCTGCCTCGACGGCATCTACCCGACGCAGATACCGGAAGAGATGATGAAGGCCTTTGAAAAGCAGAGGCAAGGGGAGAGGAAGTACAACTGGAATGCACTGTAACCTTTTTATTCTCCCATTTGGCTAATTCTATCATGCGGAAATATCTGATATTTCTTTTGTTTCTGACCACGGTCTATGGCCAGGCTATCTTGAACGCCAACTGCGGGGTGCAGGCGGACAAGTACGGCTTCGTCGAGCTGCAGGCTTACGCGGGCTATTTCGTCGATAGCGACTTCTACTGCTATAACGCTAACGTCACCGCAACCATCGCAGGCAACACCTATGATATGGAGCAGCTCTACACCTGCGACTACATCAAGCTGCTGCAATTGCCAAGTGGCAGTTATGATGTTCTATATGCGGCCAGATATCCGGACCATGACAGCCAGCAGACCCAATGCCATCTGGACGTGACATCGCAAGGGACGATGGACCTAGTCGTGTACGGCCTAAAGAACGGGGACAGCTTCAAGCCAGGCGCTACATTAAATATACAGACAGTGGCTGTCGTGAGCAGCTATAATGTGGATGCCAACATAACCGCGAAACTGCTCCAAGGCACGAATGTCCTGAGGGATATCGCCCTGACGGCTGACTCTTTTGGGGCGAAAGCCGGAAAGACAGCGCTCAACCTATCCGAGGGGGGTTACATCGTCAGGATAAAGGCAGAGTACCAGAACTTCAGCGTGCAGAAAGACTATAGCATAACCGTGAGCTCTAGCCAGGTGCAGAATCCCAACGTATCCGGCGTTAACCTGGTGATATTAGAGCCGGAGAATATCGTCTATCCCGAGAAGACTAAACTGAGCCTGCAGGTGGAGCTGCTGGACGGTAACAATGCTGTGGTGACCGGGGCGAGCGTAAGGGCAGACATCTATAAAGACGAGGAGAGGATAGACGCGGTCCAGCTCCAGCCGACCATGTGGTATTACCAGAATTCATACTTTTTTGAGGAAACGGGCAGGTACAAGATAGTCTATACCGCGACAAAAGGCACTTCCACGACAAATTCAAACGTCAGTTTTGTGCTTGGAAATGAGACCGAGATCTCAAAGACAGTCAATTTCTCAGTTTCCATAATCAATCCCACCTCTTCAGTCTATATCCGGGACAGCGTGATTAATGCCAGAGTAAAGCTAACTGAAGACACAGAGCCTGTCCCTAACGCTTCCGTGATTCTGATCTTCGAAGGCGACCAGATAAAGATGACCTATGACAGGTTCGGCGAGTACTACGCCAGGATAGGGCCGTTGGACGAGGGTGTCTATGACCTGAAAGCCGTCGCGACGAAGGACAATCTGGTCGCCCAGGATAAAGTCACTTTCATGATCAGCAGGCATGGTCTAAACATCGACACGATCAGCCCCTACTATAACCAGGAATTCGAGCTGAAGAAAGGGGACTCATTGAAAGTCAAAGCGATAGTTCTTGACGAGGGCAGGGACATAGTATCAGGCTCTCTTGTCGTGGCGAAGATACTTGAGCCGGACGGAAAGACTCTGGAAATGCAGCTCTTCCAGGACTCGAAGACTGGAGACTACGCTAGTACTTTATATCTCAACGAACTGAGCGGGACATACCAACTGACTATCGAAGCGTCGAAGGCCGGATATGTGCCTGATGCTAAAAACAGCCAGTTCGATGTGACTTTCAAGAAGGAGCAGATACAGATATTCTCTTACTATCTCACCACCGAGAACCTGTTGACGATAGTCTTGGCGATAGCGATAATCATCCTCATAGCGGCTTTGCTCAGAGCAGTTTTCTGACGTCTTTAAAAATCTCCATATTTTTCTTCTATCTCTTCTAACTTTTTCTTTCGTATAAACCATGGAATTTTCTTATCTCCAAGGATGTCTATAACTCTAGTAAAGTACTCTTTCTCTCTTTCATCAAAGTCAAAGCCAATTTGGATATAGTATTCAAGTTCTTTTTCATGCCTTTCAAACTCTTTTTTCTGCTCATCAAGGGGCCTGTTAATGTCGATGGAACTGAAGCGCTTTTTAATCAGCGTTTTTATTGGCTGTTCTTTCAAACCGGTAACTCCAAACTTGCTCAACTTTACAGGATGTTTTTTAAAAATCTTTGGGAAGCCTCTTCTGCGCCACTTGAGAAAACTCCTTTCTTCCGCATCCAGCGGATACTTCAAGGGCGCTCCCTTTAAACCAGAAACGCCATGCCCACTTAACTGAGTTTGCTTTCTTCTCATTATTTACAACCTCTTCACTTCTTTAAACGGCGCATTGGTTTTTAAGCCGAATGGGGAGAACTGGGTCCTCACCGTGCGATAGCCCTTGTCCTCTAACTTCTCAATCACCGTATCTAGCTTTGGCACATCTTTCTTCTTCGCCGTTCTAACTAGCGCATGGATGTCGTAATGCAGGTAAGGCATGTCGGCCTCTTCGTAAGCTGAGTCTATTATCCGGTTGTAGCCCTTAATTTTTTCTAGGAAGGATTTGTCGCTTATTTTCGCAATCCACGTTGGACCGAATATCTCGAGCTCCTGGCCGCAGACGCATTTGTTCGGAATCGATTCAAATATGGGGAAGGTCTGCCTGTATTCACATTTCCTGCAATAAGCTATATAGCCGATATTCCTGATCTGCCTGTTTGCTGTTTTTCTCCCCCCGACTATCCTAACGAACGTCCTGTAATAGTGGATATTGGCATAAGTGAGCAGCGGTTCTATCGCGAAGTTGTATTTGGCGCCCTCACGGAAGACCGCGGCTATCAGGTTCCTAACGCCGAGCTCATGGGCGAATGAGGTCTTGCCGGCTTTGATGAAATATTTCCTGAAACAAGCTGTCGGATAGTTGCCTGAGAGGACTCCTATGTCTGTAGCTGTAACGCACAAGAGACTATCTTTAGGCCGGATCGCTCTCATCGCCGAGTTGAGGAACTGTGCTGGTGAGCCGAACGGGTCTATGTCTATGCAGTCAAATTTATCATACTTATTCTCAAGCAGGAACAGGTTGGCATCCTTTACAGAACTATGGACCTTGACTTTGTTCAGTTTTGCGTTCCTTCCAACCAGCTTGACCGCAGAAGGCTGGATGTCGTTAGCATAGACGTCAAAATCGCCTTCATTGGCATACCTGACCGCCCTGGCCCCAAGACCAGAGAGTATGTCAGCTACTCTGGCTCTCTTCCCCAAAAAGTTGCTGAGCAGGATTACTGAGATGTCCCGGTCCGCCTTCATCATGGGATTATAGAAAATGGGCGCATACTCTGGGAGTTTATAGACGGACAGATCAGGGACAAGCAGTTTTGTTTTTCCTTCGGTTATTTGTTTAAGTTTGATTTCCATATGTTATTTTATATTTTGACTACATTTAATAGGTTAATGTTAATTCTCGGTATTGATGAGGCGGGAAGAGGGCCAGTCATAGGGCCGATGGTGATTGGGGGCGTCTTGTTGGATGAGAAAGACGGCCCTAAGCTGAAGAAAATGGGCGTTAAGGACTCGAAGATGCTCACCCCTGAAAAAAGGGAGAAGCTAGAAAAGAAAATCATGAAGACGGCGGTAGAGGTCCATTTCATAGCGATTTCTGCGAGCGAAATAGATGAAAAGCGGAAAAGGATATCGCTCAACGAGTTAGAGGCGATGAAGATGGCGGAGCTGATAGAGAAGTTCGAGAACAAGCCAGACAGGATAGTAATAGACCTGCCTGACCCGGACGGCAACAAGTTCGTGAGGAGGATCAAGAAGTATATAGACTTGGATACAGAGACGATAGCGGAGCACAAAGCCGATGTCAATCATGTCGAAGTGTCTGCCGCCTCGATCATAGCCAAGGTGGAGCGAGATAGACAAATAGCGGAACTGGAGAAGAAGTACGGGATAAAGCTCAGGACAGGCTATCCGCACGACCCATTCACCATAGAATTCTTGGAGAAACTGGAGGGGGAGACGCCTGATTTTGTGAGGAAGTCCTGGGAAACGTTCAAGAGGATAGTCGATAAAAAGCTGCAGAAAAAGCTATCAGACTGGTGAGCCGAACTCTTCCTCCTTAGGCTCTTCTTTCTTCCCCAGCTTCTCCGGATGGAACAAAAAGTTATAGAACATCTCGGCCAATTCCTTGACCTTCTCTTCAGCGTCCTCATCCTCGTAATAGAAGCACTTGAAGATGTTCTTGCCCGTCTCCTCCTCGAGAGTTGCTAGTCCTTGGAGGAATATCCTCTTTAAATCCGGCTCTTCCTCGCTGAACTGCACGATAACCACTAAATGGTCTGAATTGATCAGTTTCCTAGAATAAGCCAATACATCGAAGAGATCGAGCGCCTTCTTGACTTCGAAGTCGGCTGTCTCTAGCTTGCCTGCCAACTCGCTCTGGAATATCCTGTTCAGCTCGCCGCCCATCTCGACGATTCCAATCTTCATGGATAAAATTAGGAAAGGGGGTTTAAAAAATCAAGGGGTTTAGTCCATCTCAGGCATGCCTTCTCCGCCCATTCCGCCCGGCGGCATACCTGGACCTGTCCTTGGCTTGCTCGCTGCTATGATGTCGTCTATCTTCAGTATCATCCCAGCCGCTTCAGACGCGGACGCTATCGCCTGGCGCTTGACTTTCGTTGGCTCTATCACATCCAAAGACTTCATGTTGTCGACTTTAGAGCCAAGAACGTTTATCCCGAAGGTCCTGCTTCCTTTAGCATGCATAGACCTGAGCTTAACCAATGTATCTATCGGGTCCATTCCCGCGCTCTCTGCAAGAGTCCTGGGTATAATCTCTAGCGCATCAGCAAACGCCTCTATAGCCAATTGCTCTCGCCCGCCTATCTGTTTCGCATAGTCCCTCATCTTGACAGCCAGACTGGCCTCTATAGCGCCTCCGCCGAACACTATCTTTCCCATCTCGATCGCGCAAGAGACCGCTCCTATCCCATCGACAACAGCCCTCTCTGCTTCATCAACGACGTGCTGCGTGCCTCCCCTTATCAGGATGGTGACGGCTTTCGCGTTCTTGCAGTCCTCGACGAAGGTCATGGCCTCTCCTGCCACTTTCTTCTCTTCGACAGTGCCTGCATAGCCTAGGTCTTTCTCGTTCAGGTCAGACAGGTTAGTGACGATGCTGGCTCCAGTCGCTCTCGCCAGTTTCTCCATGTCGGACTTCTTGGCCCTTCTTGCTGCATAGATTCCGGCTTTAGCCAGGAAGTGCTGCGCCATGTCGTCTATCCCTTTCTGGCAGAACACGACGTTAGCGCCTGATTTGACAACTTTCTCGACCATGTCCTTGAGCATCTTCTCCTCCTGGTTGAGGAAAGCCTGCAGCTGGTCCGGTGATGTAATCCTTATCTCAGCGTCTGTCTCCGTCTCCTTGATCTCCAGCGCTGCATCGAGCAAGGCAATCTTCGCCTTCTTGACGACGGTCGGCATTGACGGATGCACCCGCTCTTTATCGACTACTACTCCGTTTATCAGGCTGGAGTCGTCTATGTCCCCGCCCTCTTTCTTCTCGATCTTGATGTAGTCCTCGTCTATGACTACCTCGTTCCCTCTCTTGTCTGCGACCTGCTTGACCGCCTTCACGATTATCTTCGCTAGTCCTTCTTTTGTCCTTCCTGCGGCTCCTTTCGAGGTCATCGCGATAACCGCCACCTTAGTGAGCTTTTCGTCGTCGTTGAGAGAGATCGGATCTGATATCTTGTCCAGCTCGTCGATAGCCCTTTCTTGAGCCATCCTATAGCCGTTGATTATGACGCTTGGGTGGATGTTCTGGTCCAATAGCCCCTCGGCCTTCTTCAGGAGCTCGCCAGCTAGAATAACGGCAGTTGTAGTTCCGTCGCCTGTCTCGTCGTCCTGGGTTTTAGCCACCTCAACGAGCATCTTTCCTGCCGGATGTTCTATATTCATCTCCTCCAGGATAGTGGCGCCGTCATTGGTTATCGTTATGTCGCCCAATTCATCTACGAGCATCTTATCCATGCCTTTAGGGCCAAGCGTTGACCGAACGGCGTTAGCAACAGCTTTCGCCACAGCTATGTTGGTTCGCTGCGCATCCCTGCCCAGTATCCTGTTTGCCCCTTCCGGCAGTATCAGAATCGGTTGTCCCCCTAATTGACTATTGTTCATATTTATACCTCCAAAATAAGTTTTACTTCAGTTAGAAACAGAAGCTTATATTTGATGGATATCCACTTATATAAAGCTTTTGCTATTTCTCTATGACTATCTCGAGCTTGAAGCTGTCGATGCTCCAGCTCTTCTCATGGCCCTTCATTACCTTCTTTTCAGTGACTTTTAGTTCTTTGCAGTTGGTGGCTTTACTGATCTCTTCCTGGTCCAGCATGATGGCGAATTCCGAAGGTCCGACAAGGTTCATGGCTATCTTGTCCCTTTCCTTCAGTTTCAATTCTTTCCTCATCTGCTGGACTCGCCTGATTACCTCTCTGGTCATGCCCTCCTTGGCGAGCATCGGGTCTATCGTCTTATTCAGGAATATCTTGATCTTGTTAACCTCCATCTCCGCGAAATCTCCCTCAGCTACCTTGCCGAACGCTAGGTCTTTGACGTTCGCCTGACTAGAGATAACGTGCTTCAGCGTATGGATGACTTCTTCAACCGCCTTGTCCTCCGATAGTATGTAAAGCTCCCTTAACGGCTGCCTCAGGTTAACGCCTATCCTGTTTCTGAGCGATGCAGTCCCCTCGATTATCTTGAGCGCGATATCCATCTGCTTTTCCAGCTTCTCGTCTATCGCTTTCTCATCCACCTCTGGCCAGTCGGTCATATGGACAGTATCTTTCCCCTCTATTGCTGTCTGGTAGATTTCCTCGGAGACGTGGGGGTAGGCGGGAGCCATCAGCCTTGTCAGTTTCTCTAATGCGGTGTATAGTGTATAGAACGCGGCCTTCTTGTCATTCCCTTCGTAAGCTGACCTGGTTCTCTCTCTGATGAACTTGATATAGGACTTGCTTAGGTCGTTGACTACGAAATTCTGAATCTCCTCCAACGCCTTATAAGAGCGGTGGTCCTCATTATAGGCTTCGACTTTCTTGATGAGCGAATTTAGCCGCGATAGCAACCATCTGTCCTCTATCTGCTCGTTCTCAAGTTTGGTCACTTTTTCGCAGTAAGTATTAAAGAAGTTGACTATGTTTGCCATAAGGCCAAAGTATTTGTTTGCTTCTTCCACCTTCTTGAGCTCAAATGCGAAATCAAGGCTCGTGTCTATCGAAAGGAAGTAATGCCTCAAAGAGTCGCGGGGATACTTGGCGAAGAACTCGGAGGTGGTCAGGCCGCCTTTGCTCTTGGACATCTTCGACTCGCCATGAGCATCCAACACAAAGCCGTGGAACAGTACTGACTCGAACGGGAACTTGTCGAAAGTAATCATCCCGCATATCGCCTGGCTGTTCCACCAGCCCCTTATCTGGTCCGAACCCTCCAGTATGAAGTCGGCCGGCCAGAGCTCTTTGAATAATTCTTTCTCTCTCGGATATCCCAGCGATGCCCAGGAGCATACGCCCGAGTCGAACCAGACGTCCATGATATCAGAGACTCTTTTCATCTCGCCCCCGCACTTGCACTTGAGCTTGACCTCGTCTATGTACGGCTTGTGGTAGTCTTTGAGTTTCTTCGGCAGTTCATCGAAAGAGCCTAATACCTTTATCTCTTCGCATTTCTCGCACACCCAAATCGGTAGCGGAACGCCCCAATATCTTTGCCTTGAAATGGGCCAGTCGTCCAATATCTCTAACCAATTGTCGAACCTCTTGCCTGCCCAGTCGGGAGTCCACTTGACTTTCTTGTTCTCCTGCAAGAGCTTGTGCTTTATCTTGCTCACTCTGAAGAACCATTGGGGGACAGAAATGAAAAGCAACGGAGTATCGCATCTCCAGCAGAATGGATACTCGTGCGATATTTTCTCTGTCCTTATCAGAACGCCGCGCTTGTCCAGTTCTTCTATGATGCTCTCATCGCAGGCCTTAACATATTTCCCTGCGTATTTCCCTACCTCTTCGGTATAGGTGCCATCCAGATTGACGGGCGATAGAACTTGGAGCTTGTTCTCCCTGCCTGCCTTGTAGTCCTCTAAACCGTGACCAGGGGCCGTATGGACAAGGCCCGTTCCCGTGTCCAGCGTGACGAACTGCTCGGATAGGATGACTCTGCTCTTGACATCTTTCTGTAACGGCAGGATATCTTTGAGCGGATGGTCGTACTCCAGGCCTTCGAGACTTTTGCCGGGCATCGTCTCAATTATTTCATGATTCTTTTCCAATTTGTCAAATAGTGGCTTGACTAGTTCTTTGGCTATGATCCAGGTCTCGTCTCCCGTCTTCACTCGAGCGTATTCAAAATTAGGATGAACCATTACTCCTGTGTTGGCAGGCAGAGTCCATGGCGTTGTCGTCCAGATGACCAAGAACTCTTTCTCTTTCCCTTTGACTGGGAACTTGACATAGACAGAAACATCATCAATATTCTTATATACAATTTCGTTATATGCGACGACAGTGGCACAGTGCGAGCAGACGTGAACAGGATAGATGCCCTTGTACAATAGGTCTTTCTCATGAGCCGCCTTGAACGTATGCCAGGCTCCTTCCATGTAGTCATTGGCTAGAGTCAGGTAGGGGTTCTCCCAGTCCATCCACACCCCTAAATCGTTGAACTCGTTGCTCATCACATCGATGTACTCAGTGGCATACTTGTGGCATTCTTTGATGAATTTCTCGACACCATATTTTTCTATGTCGTGCTTGGACTTCAGCCCCAACTTCTTCTCGACCTTGTTCTCGATTGGCAGACCGTGGCAGTCATAGCCGGGCTGGACCCACACATCAAATCCTTTCATTCTGTAATAGCGGATATAATAGTCTTTAAGAATCTTGTTGAGAGCCGTGCCAACGTGTATATCGCCACTAGCATAAGGCGGTCCATCTAGGAAATAGAACCGCTTCTTACCCTTCCTGAACTTTATCGTCTTCTTCGGGATGTCCTTCTCTTTCCAGTACTTCTTGACTTTCTGGTCCAGTTTCAGCAGGTCTGTCTCCATATCCTCACTTCAGCTTGTGCATCGCCCTCAGGTCTCTCTCGAACAGCAATAGCCTCTTTGGTATATTTGCAGTATATTCCGAATTAAGCGGAAGATTCTTTTCTTTCTTCTCCTTCCAGATCTTAGAATTGAACTCGACCAGGTCTGGCGTGACTTTTGTCAACTTCTTCTCCCATTCCTTCCTGGTCTTGGGAAACTCCTCGAGATGGACGCTGCTCCTGTAAAGCTCGCGATATATTTTGTCAGTCATGAACGGGCAGATTGGGGCCAACAGCTTCAGGACGCTCTTCAAAACAGTATGCAGCGTGTAGGACGCACTATCGCCTCCCTCATAGGCCCTGGTCTTAACCATCTCGACATAATGCGGGGCAAAGACGTTCCATATGAAATCCCTAATCGCATTAGCGGGTACAAAGAAATTATAATCTTTATAGCCAGATTCGCACTGCTTCACGAGCTTTCCAAGTTCGGCGAGTACCCATCTGTCAGTCTCTACCAGCAGTTGAGGCTCTGCTTTGTCCTCGAACACGGATATGAATCTCGCAGTATTCCACAATTTAGTGAGGAATTTCGAAGCGCCCACTATCCTCTCCTTCGACATCCTAAAATCATCGCCAAGTCCTGTCTCTGATGCAGCCCAAAACCTGAATGCATCAGCGCCAACTTCATCCAGTAATGGCTTTATATCAACATAATTTCCCAGAGACTTGCTCATCTTTTTTCCTTCTTCGTCCATTCCGAGGCCGTGGATGAAAGCGTATCGCCAGGCTTTCTTCTTCAACAGTAGATGGGTCTTGAGTATCGTGTAATAGAGCCATGTTCTGACTATCTCCCTTCCTTGCGGCCTTATCATGTTCGGGAATGTCTTCCTGAAGAACGGCAGGTCCTTCTTGTATTTGGTGATGTAGAGGTTGGAAATGCTAGAGTCCATCCATGTGTCGAAGACTCTGGTCTCGCCCGTGAACTCCTTTCCGCCGCACTTTGGGCATTTGAAGAAAGGCGCAGGCTCTCTCCAAGGCCTATAATAGCGGCCGCCTTTCGGGACGAGCTTCTCTCCGCACTTATTGCAGGTCCATATCGGTATTTCTGTAGCGTAGTATCTCCTTCTGGATATCGGCCAGTCTATCTTGATTGAATCTATCCAGTTGACTAGTATCTGCTTGTTCTTTGGCGGGAAAAATTTTATCTCATCGGCTCTCTTCCGTATCTCATCCAAGAACTCAAGCTGCTTCAGATAATACTCCTTGACCATAATGAACTCTACAGGAGACTTGCATCTCTCGCAAAGAGGGGTTCGGTGCATTATCTTCTCCTCTTTCAGAACGAGCCCGTCTTTCTTCAGATCCTCTATTAGTTTGGCTCTCGCATCTTCAACTGGCAGGCCGGCATACTTACCTGCCTTGTCTGTCATTTTGGCCTCCATATCTATAGCCATTATGGGCTCGAGGTTCAGCTCGCGGAAAATCGCTATGTCGCTCTGGTCGCCGAAAGAGCATATCATGACAACGCCCGTTCCGAACTCTGGTTTTGCATAACTATGGTCGATTATCGGGACTTCTCTGTTGTAATGCGGTACTATCAGGTTCTTTCCGTGCAGGTGTCTGTATCTCTCGTCGTCCGGATGTATCAGGACGGCCTGGCAAGCGCACAAGAGCTCCGGCCTGGTAGTCGCTATCAGAACATTCTCAAGCGTCTCTTTGACTTTGAAGTTGATGTAGTATAATCTAGTCTCGAGCTCCTCGTACTCTATCTCTGCATCTGCTATAACTGTCCGGCAGTGTGGGCAGAAGTTGGACGGCCTGAAGTCCTCATAGACCAGTCCTTTCTTCCAAAGGTCGATGAAAGTTGCCTGTGTCAATGTCCTATAATCTTCTGAATCGGTCTTATAGACATTCTGAAAGTCGCACGATAGACCTATAAGCTTCGCAGTGTCTAGAATGCTTTCGCCGTACTCGGTTATCATCTGCGCACAGAGCGCCAAAAACTCGTCCCTGCTGTAATCGTGCATGCTCTTGTTGTGCTTCTTCTCTGCCGTGCGCTCTATCACTATGCCGTTCCTGTCAAGGCCCATTGGAAAATATACCGCCTGTCCTGACATCCTGGCGGACCTGGCAATCATATCTATCAGCGAATAGCCCGCGACAGAGCCCGGGTGCCAGTCGCCTGAGACGTAAGGCGGCGGCGTGTCTATCGAAAGTATCTTCTTCGGAGAGTTAGGGTTAAACTTATAGAGGTCCTCTCTCATCCAAATCTGAAAAAGCTCTTTCTCAATCTTGGCTTCCCAGTTTTTTTCTTTTAGTTTTGGTTCAGTAGGCATAAGACTAGTCTCCAAACAATGCAGAATCAGCAGTAGTTAGAACTACCGTCAGACTATAATAATGCATTGCGTAATCTGCATTTTCCTCACTGTAAGTTATAGGCAGAAGGCGTATATATATTTGAGCGTCAAAAAGAGGAGCCAGGTCTAGGTCCAGGGAGAAAAGTATTTCACCTTCCGTTTTAGTTCTTTTTTCGCATCAGCCTACTCAAAAGACCCTGAAGTCCCTCCTGGCAATAATAATACAGAATAGAAGTTTAAAAACTTTTCCGTGGCAAACGTCTAATAGGCTCTTGCTATATAGACGACTTCTTTAGCCTGTTTTCCGCAGACCACGCATTTTCCCGCTGGTTTTTCATTCTTTCCATGCAGAACGCCCAGGACAGACGCTCCGATGTCCTTCTCGATAACTTCTGCACACTTGTAGCCCGCTTTATCTATCGAACAGAAATCGACTCTAACAAATCCGCCATTAATCAGATTCTTTTTAATCTCCTCAACAGAATGAGCCTTATGGATATTGTTTTGTAAATACTCATCGGCCTTCTTTTTCAGGTTCTCCAAGATGTGCTCAGCCGCGCCTATAATGTGGCCCTCTAACCCCTTGACCTTGACTTCCTCTTTCTTTCCCGTATCTCTCCTGACAAGAGTAACAGAGTCGTTCTTGAGCTCTTTCTCGCCAATCTCCAGTCTAATCGGAACGCCTCTCAGCTCCCAGTAATAGAACTTTGGTCCTGGCTTATCATCTGAGTCGTCTAGGACTATTCTGAACATCGACAATTCTTTCTTGAGCTCCTTGCATCTGTGTAAGACTCTCTCTTTGTTGCCCTTGTCGATGATAGGAACTATAGCTATCTGGACCGGAGCAAGAGCGAACGGCAGGACTAATCCTTTGTCATCGCCATGGATAGAGATTAAAGCGCCAAACGTCCGAGACAGCCCAGGTCCATAGCACGTCTGCCAGCCATAGTGCTCTTTTTCGTTCTTATCCAAAAACGTTATATGGAAAGGCTTAGCGAAATTCTGGCCGAGCATGTGGGTGGTTGCTATCTGGAGAGTCTTTCCATCTGGCATCAATGTGTCTGCTCCAAAAGTATAGACGGCCCCAGGAAACGTGTCCCAGTCAGGCCTTTTAAAGAACAAAAATGGAACGGCCCATCTCTTGTGATAGACATTCTCTGTGATCTCCATGTCCTCGAAGACCTGGTCATGCGCCTCTTTCTCGGTCTCGAAGACGTCATGAGCCTCAATCCAAAGAAACTCCCTGTCCCTCACAAACGGCTTGGTAGCTTTCGTGTCGTACCTCCATATCTGGCATGACTGGTAGATTTTGAGTGGTAAATCGCGCCATGACCTGATCCATAATGAATACATCTTGTACATCGCTGTCTCTGAAGTCGGCCTGAGCGCAACTTTTTTCTCCAGTTTGTTCTCTCCGGCATGAGTCACCCAAAACACTTCGCCCTTTAGCCCCTCTACATGCTCTTTTTCAAGCTCGAAATTCTCTTCAGGTATCACTGACGGGAAGAATGCGGGCTTGTGTCCTCTCCTCTCCAGCTCGTCCTCCATCATGTCGTACATTATCTTCTCGGCGAACGCTGCATTCGGCCGATGGACAAGAAAACCTTTTACATTGTATCTCTGGTCCGCTACCTCAGCTTCCTCTAGTACTGTCTGGTACCATTCTGAAAAATTCTTTTTTGATAATTCCATATAGTCACACTTAAGATTATAACGAGACATGATTTAAATAGTTTGCTCATTCCTTTTTCATTTCACAACTTTTTTACCAAATGGCCCAGAAAACTTTTTTTGGAAAACAGAGCAGTTTTAGGGGAGATAACAGGCAAATAATACAGGAAGTGTCCCCCCCTCCCCCCTAGACTTCTTGTATTCCTCCATTAGCCAAAAGGAGTTAAATCAGAAATCTTGCAATAACTTTTCATTACCCTTTGACCCTGACAATCATCTTCTTTCCCATTACGTCCTGGACCTCGAGCTCCTGGCCTTGGGCTATCTTTCCCTTGAACTCGTCCGGACACTCTATCTCGAATACTTCATAGGTGGCTAGATCCATCAGCTGCAGCCTATCGCCCATTATAGAGACGACCTGGGCTGCCTTCTTCTCGATTATAGGGATTTCTATCGTCGCGTCACCTGGCTTCATCAGTGTCTTTTTAGTGCCGGTGAACAGGGAGATAGCCTCGACCCTGGCTTTGTGCGCGCCGTGCTTTCCAGTCTTAGAGATATCGATGCTCACGATTTTGCATGGCTCCCCGTCTATGACCACGAACCTCCCCTCTTTCAGGTCCTTGACTATCCCCTGGTTGACTTGTCCAGCCATCGAAAAACCTCCTAATCACGTATGTAATCTTCAATATGCGGGCGCACCTTTTTTTCTTTCGCATTACTAAAGACTTTCAGGTATTTACTATTTTCCCCTTTTTCGAATATATCCTCGACTATCTCCTCTATTTGGCCCTCTCTCTGCACCATCGCCCTATTCAAGACGTCCTTTGCTTTCCTGAGCGCCATTGAGTCATCTGTTCCTGTTTTAACCTTAATGACAGACGCTACCGATGCTAAACTCTGGCTTATCGGCGCTATCACTGGTTGCCGGGCCCTGGCCTCAGCCATCTTACTTTCCAAGACAGTTCTTTCATTTACATTCCTGGTCTGGGCATACTTTTTGGACAAGGGCCTCAGAAATCTCCTAGACCATTCTGCCTGCTCTTCCCTCGCTTTTATCAGGGAGTCTCTTTCCAACCGGTGCGCAATCTCATTAACTTTTTTCCTCTCCTCGTCCAGCTCCTTATACTCCGTTATCTGGTCCATGATTTCCGCAATCTTCTGTTCCCTGTTAGTTACGGCGCTCGGTAATCTCCCCTCCAGCTCGTATTTCATCTCGCGCAATTTCTCGAATTCTTTGGAGGCTGGATCTAACTCGCGTAGCTTCTTTTCAATCATCGTAATTCTTTTAGTCCTCGAGGTGTATCTTTCCGGAAATCTCTCTTCCCAGATTTTGTAGCTTATCAAATCACCAATAAAACTCTTTCCTTTCTTTCTCATTTTCACGCCTTATATTTTTTGATTCCGAGATAATATGAGGGTATCAGACCGATGAAAGTCAGGCCCCAATAAGAGATGAGCCTGTCGATTATGGTGACCATGGCGGCTATTGTTATAGGTATCCCGGCTGAAGTGAAGACTATCACCATTGCCGCCTCGATGAGTCCGAGTCCGCCCGGGGAGATAGGTATGGCGCCAGCAAGGGCCGCTATGACTATCGCCCCCCCTATGACCAGCAGGCTGACATTGTTCCCTAACGCCACGAAGATAAAGTAAGTCCTGAATATGTCGAATATCCACGCCAACAGCGAGAAACCGAAGCCGTACGCCCAAAGATGCCTCTTCTTTATCATGCCTGCCACGCTCTCGGAAAAGAGAATGACGTCTTTCTGCAGCTTCTTCTCCCACTGAGCCGTCGTCCTCCATCGGGAAAGGAAGCGCTGGAACCTCTTGAAGAACCACATGACTATCCTCATGCCGACTTTCTTGTTGACCGAGATATAGACTATTATGACCAGCATGGAGAGGGCTATCAGGAACGCGGCCACTAGAAGGATTATAATCCAGGCAGGCAGGTTCCAGTAAAGGAAGATTGAGACCAGGACGAAGAGAGAGATGATAGAGAACGTGACAGCATCGAATATCCTCTCGACTATTATGGTTGATAGGCATAGGCTCGTACTCTTCTTCGTCTCGTTGCGCAGGAAATACGCCCTGACCGGCTCCCCGCCCATTCTGGAGCTTGGCATCAGATGGGAGAAAGCGATTCCGGCAAGCGTTATCATGAACAGCCTGGAGTCGGATATCTTCAGCCTGCAGTATTTGACGACCAGATCCCATCTGAAGAAGATAGTTATAACTGAGAGAACCTGGAATCCTATCGCGGCGAGTATGAACCAGTAGTTCGCCTGGGATAGGACCTGGAAAATCTTGTCAAAGCCGGCCAGGAAGGATATAACGAAGAAGATAAGCAGGCCCAGGACTACGACCAATACAATCAGTTTTGAGAGTTTCATAAATAAAGTAAAGCAAGATTTATTTATAAAGCTTAGAGGGGTAATTGTATCCATGATAGACTCTCACTGCCACCTCGACGCAAAGGAGTTTGACAAAGACAGGAAACAGGTGATAGAGGCGGCGAAGACAGCCGGTGTTAGGCTCATTATAGACCCGGCTTCCGATTTTGCATCCAACGAGAGGATAGCGGAGATAGGCAAGGAGTTCTCGGGCTATGTCCTTCCTTGCGCTGGGATAGACCCGGTAAGCTGCCTTAAGGAGAATAAAATCAACGCGCTGGAAAAATATCTGGAGAGTTGCGTGGCGATAGGCGAGGTCGGGCTGGACTATTACTGGAGCAAGGAGAAAGAGAGACAGATGGAAAACTTCAAAATATTTATAGACATCGCTAAGGAATATGAAAAACCGCTTATAGTCCATGCGCGGGAGGCGATGAAAGACGTCCTGGACATGCTTGAAAAGAAACATGCCGAACTTGTTATACTTCACTGTTTTTCTGGCGATAAGCTCGAGGCCAAAAGAGCAGAGGATTTAGGCTACTATATCTCTTTCGCGACCAGCATCTGCTACAGGGACAGCAAAAGTTTAATTAAGGATATTTCCCTATCTATAATGCTCGTTGAAACAGACTCGCCTTACCTTAGCCCTACCCGCTCTGGCAGGAACGAGCCGAAGAACGTGCGGCTGGCCATTGGGGAGATAGCCAAAGCCAGGGAGCTGCCTGTCGATGAGCTGGACAGGATGACTGAGAGGAACGCGAGAAAGGCCTTTGTATTGTGATTCTATGCCCAAGATATTCGACCGAGTAAAGCACAAATTCAGGAGAAAGGAGCACGCAGGGAAGAAGATAGGCCTGCTGGTCGACGGGCCCAACATGCTCAGGAAAGAATTCGATTTCGACCTGACCAAAGTCAAGAACCAGCTTTCTGCTTTCGGCGAAGTGAAGATAGGCAAAGTGTTCTTGAACCAGTTCGCGCCCGAGAAGCTGATAGAGGCGATAGTCAACCAGGGCCTAGAGCCGATCATAGTCACGACGGACGATGTGGACGCCCCGATGGCTGCGGAGGCCATGGAATTGATCTATAACCAGCATATAGACATAATCGCGCTCATGACCCGAGATGCAGATTTTCAGAGCGTGCTGCTTAAGGCCAAGTCCCATGGCAAAGAGACTATAGTCGTGGGCAGCGACCCGTTGTCCGTGGCTCTCAAGAACACGGCGGACCACATCATCATGATCAAGAATTTAGGCAGATAGAATGAACATAGCATCAGGCACACCGGTACAGAAAGGAGTGGCTCTAAGCGACGTCAATCCGAAAGAGCACGTAGTCAAACTCATGAGAGAAAAATTCAACGGCTATACTTGCGTGACCATCAAGGGCAAGAACGGCGTGGAAGAGGGGGTTCTGGTGTTCCATGACGGCAACATAGTCTCCAGCGACTATGAATACTACAGATACAACAAGAGGTACACTGCGGAAGAAGGGCTGATTAGGACGCTGAACGCCTTTCTGGCCAGCAGGGGCGTCGTGGACTCGTTCTCGCTCTCACCGTACCAGGTGCAGCTGATTATGACACTTAATGACGACTGCAACCTGAAGAACGAGATAATGAGCGCGTCTTCGATTCCCTTTCCGAACGCGTTTTCCTACTCATATGAAGACGCTCTAATGGAGACGAAACGCGAGACCAAGGAGTATGCGAAAGATGTCCTGCTCAAGAAGTACGGCCTATCGCGGATGGTCGGACCAAAAGTCACCAGAGCCGTCCTGCTCGAGAGCGCTGATGATGAGAACAAGAGAATAGACAAAATGGTCAAGAAGAAGGGGAAAGAATGACGCTCAGAAGCATTTGGCTCAAGGTGATAGGGAAGAAGACTCCAGGCCAGAATAGGGACGAAAGGGTAAAGTTCCTCAAGGAGCTGTTATGGATTGAAGTCCGGAGGATATCGAAGAAGCCCGGCGAGTATGTCAAGAACCTGGCAAAAGATTTTTATGTTGATTCATTGATAATCTCTAAAAAAGACGGCTCTGTCCTCATGTCGTCAGACGGGGACGGGTTCGCTCGGGCTGTGAAAGGCTCGTCCATCTGCGAGTACATAACGTCCGAGTTCCCTGATGCGAAATTCATAACCATCAAGGACGAGAGCGGCTACAACATAGTCTATCCGGTAGGGGACCTCGTCTGTCTCCTGAGATCGTCCGGCGAGATATCCGATGTCGAGGTCAAGAGGATAGTGCAGAGGCTGGACGAGGGCATTCACAAATTTGCGTTGAAGTGATGGCATGGGAAGGATAATAGCAATTGCATCCGGGAAAGGGGGAGTTGGAAAGACTACCCTGGTCGCTAATTTAGGCATTGCTCTGGCCAAACTAGGGAAGAAGGTAATCATGGTTGACGCGGACCTGGATATGGCCAACCTGGAGTTAGTCTTGGGGATGGAGGGGAGACCGATCACCTTGCAGGACGTCTTGAATGGCGAGGCGCACTCACAGGATGCCGTTTATGATGTTATTGAGAATGCGAAATTTGTCCCCGCGGGCATATCGCCGTCTCAGTTCAGGAGAGTTGATCCGGAGAAACTGCAGAGAACCGTCTTAGAGTACTCGGGCAACGCCGACTTCGTCCTGATAGACTGCCCCGCCGGAGTCGGGCGAGATACGATAGCCTGCTTCGCCGCATGCAAGGAAACTATCCTGGTCGTGGTTCCAGAGCCGATATCAGCTACAGACGCATATAAGACGAGGATAGTCGCGGAGAAGATGGGCTCGGAGATACTCGGAGTGGTAATAAACATGATAAAGGGCACCAAGGGCGAGCTGACCGAGAGAGAGGTCCAGACCCTGCTCGAATGTCCTATATTGGCGAAGATAAACGACGACCCGCTTGTCAGGGAGTGCGTGATGGCCGGCAAGCCTATCGTCAAGCAATATCCTACCGCACAAACCAGCGCAATAATAAGCCGACTAGCGTCTGAATTGGCGGGAGTAGCTTTTAAAGCAGAAGCTCCTAAACAATCTATACTGGGTAGATTATTTGGTTTTTTAAAAAGAAAAAGGTGATTTGATTGGCAATTGAAAGACCGTTCGATTTGTTGAACAACTCGATGCACAAGGCAGTACTAGTCAGACTGAAGGGGACAAGACATCTCCGAGGCAAGCTGATGGCATTCGACCAGCACATGAACCTGGTCATGGAAGACACGGAAGAGCTCGAAGGAGACGACCTGAAATCAAAGATAGGGACTGTGATTGTGAGAGGGGACAACATTCTCTATATATCGCCGTCGGTTTAATTTCTTCACACAAGCGCTTTTTAGTAAATACGCTTAATAATTAGCAGCACCCATAAATTTTGCATGGGCACTTAGATCAGCTGGAAGATCGCGCCCTTGGCGTGGGCGAGGCCGGGGGTTCAAATCCCCCAGTGTCCACTAACTCATGGAAAAGTATTTAAATCACAAATGTTTTTTAATTTTATGCAGTTTTTACCTATCACTGGCATCCTACTTTTGATACTTGGTGGTCTAATCCGGATAATCAAAGAAGGAGTGGAAAAGTGTGGTTCTGCATCTCCTTATCCTTTCTATCTTGACTTTGGTGGACTTTTGCTTACTATCGGTTTAATACTTATCTACTTGTACTTACATAAGAAAATAGAGGCTAAACCTTGGAAAGAAATAGCTTTAACCTTATTTGTGGTTATTATTTTATTCGCAGCACTTTTGGCGGTTACGGATTTTATAATACATCCTTTGTGCTGATTTAATTATTTCTTCTTCTCGACAATGATAGAACTACCGGGCATCTTCTTGGCGGCTCTCTCAAGGCCCTTCCATCCGTCTTCCCTGAACTTCTTTGTAGTATAAACGGTCATAACTGCCTGGCCGTCAGTAACTACGGCGGCTCTTCCGGACGGTTTGCCGAAGGATAGCCGCATGCCAGACGATATCCTGTCTGCGCCCGCGCCTGTCGCCATCGTGTGCTCTCTCAGGCACTGGTGGGGATAGACTCTCACTTTGAAAAAATAGTTCTCAGGCAGTATCTTCTTCTCAAATAATTTGTTAGCCGAGACTCTGGCCGACTCCAGCGCATTATCCCTAATCTGGACATGCCCCTGCGCGACTAAATCTATCTGTACGTCGAACTGGCTCTTCTTGCTCGGGCTGCCCATCTCAAACATATGGATTCTGGCGTCAGGTACTCCCTTGACGAAAGCCTTTGTAGCAACTCGCTTCGCTGTCCTAGACCAAGCTCTCCTAGGTGTTCTTACTGTCCTTCCGGGTCTTACTCCCATTGCAATCACTAATCTGTGGTCCTATAGAAATAGAACGTGATATTAATTTAGTCTCACATATATTTAAAGATTATGAGAGAAAAGGTTAAAAATGGGAAAGGTTTAATGTTTTTTATGTGCTACGAAGATCCTATGGTGCAGCTAACCCAACAACTACTCGGGATACTAGCCATAGTTTTAATTTATATTGTATACAGACTGGTTGCGACTAAGTATCCTGCCAAACGCAATGGGCTGAAAACAATTGCAATGGTGATGGGTACATTTGCAGTGCTTTGGTTGATTTTTGTTTCAATTATGCAACCTCTCTGCTAAGCGCCACGCTAAGTAAGGTTTAAAAAGAGAGATGCACAGAATTATTCAACTGGTTTTAAACAACCTGAATGTGGGGAAACCCGAACAGGAGGATAAAACATGAGTGCGACAAAACTGATTAAGGAGAGTTTTCAGAAAGAGTACTCTGGAAAGGACGATAGCCTCTGGAAACACTATAAGGAAAAACTGATAAAGTGGAGAAAAGAGCCTGTCGACATCAAGATAGGCAAACCTACGAATCCGGTCAGGGCGAGGGAGATAGGCTACAAGGCAAAGCAGGGATTCATAATAGTTAGGACAAGAATCAGGAAGGGCGGACGAAGAAAGCCGAGACCGCGCTCAAAGAGAATGCCCAGCAAGATGGGTGTCCTGAAGTTCAAGCCGCACAAGTCTCTGCAATGGATAGCTGAGGAGCGAGTCGTGAGGAAATATCCGAATCTAGAGGTCCTCAACTCTTACTGGGTAGGAGAGGACGGGAAGAGCAAATACTTTGAAGTGATACTCGTAGATGTGAACCATCCGGCAATAAGGTCGGACAAGGACATCAACTGGATACTGGGAAAGAAAGGGAGGGTTCATAGGGGCTTAACCTCTGCTGGGAAGAAAAGCAGGGGATTGACATGAAAGTAGTCCATAACATAGCTTTAGAAGCGTTCGTCTATCCGACAGAAGATTTGAAAAAAGTCAAGAAGGCTTTGTCTATCGTCCTGCCGGAGAAGGCCAAGCTGAAGAACGAGGAAGTCGATAGTTTCTATGGCCCGAAGATAGCGAAACTTACCTTCTGGACGGACAAGGCGGCCGAGATAAAGGCAGTGCTCCAGAAAATAATAACCGAATTATCTAAAGAGGACAGGCAGGCTATAGCCAACACTATAGATGAGAGAATGAACGAGAACGGCTCGCTATTCCTGAGGTTCAACAAGCAGAAGGCCTATGCTGGAAAGCTGGTCCTGGGCTATAAGGGGGATGCGATTAAGACCGTAATCAAAATAGCCTCTTTCCCCGCTAACCTTAACAACATGAAGTATAATGCGAAAATAATATTCGAGTGATGATATGAGGGAGTTTTACGACGCGCTGGTGTTCGATGAGAAATGCGTTGAGTTCGGAAAAAAATTAGGCTACCATAGAGTGTTGTTCGATGAGATAGCCTACTGCGAGCCCAGGAGCGCGGGTGAGATAAAAATAACGAAGGGTAGGCTCAATTTCGTAAGGGGGGGCGAGCTGGCTCTGAACCAGGCAATCGTCAGAAAGAAGGGAGTTAATGTCCTGCTCGATCCCATTGGCTTGAAGAGCGAGTTCGACACCGCGGTGGGCCAGATAGCGAAAGACTATAACATATTCATCGGCATATCCCTGAGGAACATCATAGAGACGAAACACGCGCACAGGGCAAGACTATTATCCAACCTATCCTCTATGGTCGAGATATGTAAAAAAATAAAGAATGATATAATAATAGTGTCCGGGGCGAGAGGCGTCTATGGGATGAGGGCGCCAGAAGACCTAGCGTCGATAGGGCCTCTGATAGGTCTGACTCGCGCCCAGTCGCTTTGGTCCATCGCCGAGAATCCCAAAGCTCTATTGAGTGAGTTGAAATGAAACCTTATCCACCCACGCTGAAAAGCAAGAAAAGATATGTCCTGTTTGAGGTAGTGTCTGACAAGAAATTCGGGAAAGAGGACGTCAAAAAGGCAGTTTGGTCTATCCTGCATGATAACCTTGGGAATATGGGGCTTGCTGATGCCGAATTATCTTTCATCGATTTTGACGAGGGATCTCAGAAAGGTATTTTAAGGTGCACGAATACAAAATTAGAACAAGTGAGGGCGGCCTTGGCTCTATTGCCCGAAATCAATTTATACAAGGCTTTCCTCTATGTTAGGACTGTCACAGGTTCTATTAAAAAAGCTAATTCGAGAGTGATTTGATGTATCCAGTTTCTTCACAGGCATATGACCGTGCGATTACAGTATTCTCGCCTGACGGCCGTCTGTTCCAGGTAGAATACGCAAGAGAGGCGGTGAAGAGGGGAACGACCGCCCTAGGTATTGTCTATAAGGACGGGGTTCTGCTTGCCATAGCCAAGGTGGTAGCAAGCAAGCTGTTGAAGAGCGAGTCGATAGAGAAGATATTCAAGATAGACGAACATATAGGGGCTGCGACTTCCGGTCTAGTGGCTGATGCCCGCAGGCTGATAGATTTCGCAAGAGAAGTCGCACAAGAGGAAAGGTTCATCTTCAACGCCCCGATAGACGTTGAATTACTGACTAGGAAGATCTGCGACCTAAAGCAAGCCTATACCCAGTGGGGCGGAGCCAGACCATTCGGTGCTGCGCTACTGCTGACCGGAGTGGATGATACTGGCAAGCGGCTATTTGAGACAGACCCGAGCGGAGCGATGTTCGAGTGGGCTGCCGCAGCGATAGGGGCCAAGAAATCTGAGACTGAGAAAATCCTGGAGAAGGACTATAGCGAGGACATGAGCTTCGACGAGGCGGGTGTGCTCGCTCTGAAAGCTCTTTCGCAGGTCGTGGAAAAGCCGATTACCAAAGAGAATGTCGATATCACTTATATTAATGAAAAGGACAGAAAGTACGTGTCTCTGGACAAGGAAGAGTTAGACAAGTACATTAAGGATTTGGGTAAGAAGTGAATTGGTTTTTATGATTTCGCTGGATAAGGCGGTTATTGCCCGTTACCAACGCGGGCAGTTGAACTTCGAGATTCTTGTTGAACCCGAAAATGCCTACAGGGCGAAGAGAGGGGAGAATGTCCCGCTCGATAACTTAGTCGCTTCAAGGGACGTATTTTCTGATTCTAAGAAAGGCTTACGTGCAAGCGAGTCGGACCTGAACAAAGTATTCGGCACGAACAGCTTCGAGATGATACTCAAAAAGATGATGAAGGACGGAGAAATCCAGTTAACCACAGAACAGAAAAATAAAATGCAGGAGGAAAAGACAAAGCAGATAGTGAACCTGATAGCGAAGAACGCGGTGGACCCTAGGACTCACGCGCCCCATCCGCCACAGAGGATAGAGAAGGCGCTGGAAGAGGCCAGAATCCATGTGGACCCGTTCAAGCCAGCGCAGAACCAGATGGAGGCAGCTCTGAAGGCGATAAAGGTTATACTGCCTATCAAGCTCGAGATAGTCAGGATCGCGGTCAAGATACCTGCGGAGAACGCTGTCAGAGTGTATGGCTTTGTCAAGGAGCATAAGATGATGAAAGAAGAGTGGGGATCGGACGGCTCGCTGATAGCATTGGTCGAAATACCGGCCGGCCTTCAAGGGGATTTCTTCGACAAGCTCAATAAGCTGACATCAGGCAATAACGAGACGAAAATAGTCGAGAGGATTTGACATGAAAGAAATTGTTGTGCCCGGAGATAAAGTCGACGGGAAAGTGGAATCATACGTATTCAAGGAAGGCAATAGCGTTTACTCTATGGTTCTGGGTGTGATGGACAATAGAGAAGGCTATGGCCGGATAGTGCCGCTTAATGGAAAATACTTCCCGCAGGTGGAAGACTACGTCGTTGGAGTGGTTACTGACGTTAAGCGAGGCGGCTATGTGCTGGACATCAATTCCCCATACGACGCTTTCCTTGCCAGCAGAAGGAGATACAACAATGGCGAGGTCATCTTCGCGAAAGTGGGGGATGTGAGCGAGGTGAGGAACGTTAGCCTGACGATGGACAAGCAGCTCTACGGCGGCGAACTCATGGAGATAATGGCGGTAAAGATCCCTAGGGTCATAGGAAAGAAGAACTCGATGGTCATGCTGATAAAGGAAAAGACTAAAACGGATATTTATGTTGGGAGAAACGGAAGGATATGGCTTAAGGGCGGAGATATAGACAAGGCCAAGAGAGCCATACTGAAGATAGAAAAGGAAGCTCATACTGACGGTTTGACTGACAGAATAACCGAATTTTTGAAGTAGGTGATTGAATGGGAGGAGCAAAAACTGATTTGGAATTGATTAAGAATGGAAAGAGAATCGATGGTAGAAAATTTGATGAACTTAGGCCGATAAAGATTGAAGTCGGCGTGTTGAAAAGAGCTGACGGATCTTGCTTTTTGGAATGGGGCAAGAACAAGGTGCTAGCCGCCGTATATGGCCCTCGCGAGTGTTTTCCGAGGCACACGCAGAACTCTTACAAGGCTAAATTGACCTATCGGTATAATATGGCGCCTTTCTCCGTTGATGACCGGAAGAGACCGGGCCCTGACAGGAGATCTACGGAAATATCCAAAGTCTCTCGAGAGGCGCTGGAAAAAGTAATTTTCCTAGAATATTTTCCAAGGACAGCGATCAACGTTTTCGTGGAAGTGCTGCAGGCGGACGCGGGAACTCGTTGCGCAGCCCTGACCGCAGCCAGCGTTGCTCTGGCCGATGCAGGAATACCGATGAGAGACCTCATAGTGGCGTGCGCTGCCGGAAAAGTAGAGGATGAGATAGTCCTAGACTTATGCCAGGAAGAAGATAACTTCGGAACAGCCGATTTGCCTATAGCGATTTCTCCCAGGACCGGACAGATACATTTGATGCAGATGGACGGGATACTGGACGAGGAAGAATTCAAGAAAGCATTCGATATGGCTATCAAAGGATGCTTGGAAGTTCATGAGATGCAGAAGAAAGCATTGAAAGAGAAATACGAAAAGATTGGTGAAGTTTATGGAAACGAGTGAAATTGTTTGGGAAATAAAGAGGGATTCGATAAGGAAAATGATCGAGTCGGGGAAGAGGTCTGACGGAAGAGCCTTGGATGAGTACAGGAAGATAGAGTTCCTTGAGAATTATGTCCCGAAGGCGCAGGGTAGCTGCCTAGTGAAGTTGGGGGATACCCAGGTGCTTGTTGGGGTGAAGATGGATATTGGGGAGCCATATCCTGATTCTCCAGATAGGGGGAATCTATCAACATCATGCGAACTTGTTCCTCTAGCCTCTCCCGACTTCAGCGCAGGCCCGCCCGACGAAGAGTCGATAGAGACAGCAAGAGTTGTCGACCGAGGCATTCGCGAGTCGAAGATGATAGACTTCGAGAAGCTCTGCATAGCCGAGGGGGAAAAAGTCTGGACAGTGATGGTGGACATACACGTGCTGGACCATGACGGCAACCTGATAGATGCCGCTTCCCTTGCGAGCGTGAAAGCTCTTTTGGACGCTTATCTGCCCAAATTAGAGGATGATAAGCTAATCTATACGGAGAAGGGAGACAAACTGCCCGTTAAAGAAAAACCGGTCTCGAGCACTTTCGCCAGCATAGGCGGAAAGAATTTGCTCGACCCGTCGTACGAAGAGGAGAGAGTGATGGACTCCAAATTTACTATCGTCACGACAGAGAACGGCGAGATATGCGCTATACAGAAGTCTGGCAGCGGTCCTTACAAAAGGGAGGACGTCGAGCAGATGATCGAAATGGCGCTCAAGAGAGGCAAGGAAATCAGAAAGCAATTCTAGGTGAACGATATGACTAAGTTGGGCTCAGCAAGCAGGTTCGGTTCCAGATACGGCACGCCATTGAAGCAGGAAGTAAGGGACATAGAGAAGACCCAGAAGACCGCCCAGATATGCTCCCAGTGCGGACGAAAATCTCTAAAGAGGAAAGGCTACGCTAGATGGGCATGCAACAAGTGCGGTGCGGTCATCGCTGGCGGAGCCTATTACCCTCGGACAGATGTGGGCGCCATCGTCGAGAGGATAATCAAGAAAGGCGAGAAGTACGAAGAGGTCATAAAAGAAGTCGAGAAGAAGGAGAAAAAAGAGGGAAAGTAGGTGTTCATATGGCTTGGAAATGTCTAAACCCCCAGTGCAGGAAGAAAATCGATGACATAGCTGCTATAAAATGCCCTTATTGTGGTTACAGGATATTCCAGAAAGAGAGACCGCCAATTGTTAAAAAGGCAAAAGCGATTTAGATGCTACTTATAACCACGTGTAGAAAGCCGTGCAAGAACACGAGGCTTTTTGCGAGGAACCTCAGCAACCTGGTGCCTGGTGCCGAGTATGTTCCGCGGGGGAAAAAGAACATATACTCTGTCATCGAAGAGGCGCGGAAGAAAGGACTGCGCCGAGTTGCTATAATATCGGACTTCAAGGGGAATCCTGGCGAGGTCGAGTTCATAAAATTGGACAAACGCGAATGGGACTGGGCCGAGAGCATTTTCAGAATAAAGAGCGTCGATTACCAGAAAAGCAAGAGAAAAATAGGAGCGATAGCGGTTGATGGGACGCTCAAGGAGACTATCCTGGACCTGTTCGACATCGAGGAGAGCCAGGAGCCGGAAATAGTGCTCACAGCGGACGAGAGGCAGATGAAGTTCGGAGACCAAATGAATATTAAGCTTGAAATCTACAAGAATTCGGAGGAATGAAAATGGCTGAACTTTCAAAGGAAACGCAGGAAGAGATAATACAGCTACAGAATCTCCAGAGGCAGCTGCAGATGATAACGAACCAGAGGCAGAGGTTTGACATAGAGGTAATACAGACCGACAGCGCGCTGGCAGAATTGGAGAAGCTCGATGGAAAGGCCTACAAGGCGATAGGCACACTGCTAATCGAATCGAAGGCGGTAGACCTGAAGAAAGAGCTGAATGAAAGGAGAAAAGAGGCGATTGCCAGAGTGGACACGCTTAAGAAACAAGAAGAAAAGCTCAAGGTCAAGGCGGAAGAGCTGCAGAAAAGCCTCGAAAAGACGTTAGGAAAGGCCTGAATACGGCATTTTTAAATACTTAGGCCTTTATAAATAAGGGTATATAAAGAAGGTGTTATGATGAAGCTGAAAGATGTCTGCCCTAAATGTTTTGCGGCTACTGGTTTTAGCATCATTATGGAAGAGGAAAAGGGCATTTATTTCTGCCCCAAGAACGCGACGCACAGATTCAAGAAAGACAAAGACGGGTTTTTGGTTCAACACACACTCTAGAGGAGGATTCTAATGGAAGAACCTAAGAAAATCAACTTTAAGATTGAGAATATAGTCGCTTCTGCCAATCTCGCTGTCGAGCTAGACCTTTACGGCATAGCGAGGGAAGTTGACAATGTCGAGTACGAGCCGGAGCAGTTTCCGGGCGCCATACTCAAACTAAAGGAGCCGAAGACAAGCTTGCTTCTTTTCAAGAACGGAAAGCTGATATGCACAGGTGCCAAAAGCGCTGAGGAAGTGGAAGCCGCTATCAACAAGGCCTACGACCTGATAAAGCACTGCATAAACGAGCCTGCCAAAGAGATACCAAAAGAGAAGGCCAAGCCAGCAAAAGTTAAGCACAAGAAAGTGAAGAAACACAAGCCGGCGAAAAGGGCCAAGAAAAAGAAGAAACGGTAATTAACCAACTTTCTTTTTTAATTCATCTAATTCTTTTTTGTTCAGACCTATCAGCGGAGCATAGACGGGCACTTTGTATTTCTTTTTTAGCCTCAGGAATCTGCCAACGTCTGTCTCTCCGGTCACAGCGCCGAGCGGATATTTGGCCTTGACATCCACCTCTATTCCCCTCTTCCTTATCATCCATGCAGCTAACCCAGAGTTCTTTGATTTTATTAAGAGCATCTTTCCAGCCGTGCCCAGCGGAAGGCCGCCAGCTCCCGCATGCTTATCGATAAATACATAGGCTCTGCCGTCGTAAATTTCGATGCCCAGCGTCACTTTCGGGTTATCCAAATTCACTTTTGCTTTCGCTCTCTTCCTCACAAAATCTCCTATAACCTCGTTTATCCTCTGGGACTCGAATAGCTCTTTAGTCAGACGCTGCGCTCTAACGGCGAACGTCTTCCCCTTAATCTTCGGTAGGAATCTTTCGACTGCTTTCTTGATTTTACCTAGCTCTGCGTCTGTCTCGATGCACGTAGAAAAAGATACCACACCAAACACCCGCTTGAGCTTCTCGACAGCTTTCCTCTCGTCCTCCGCGTAGACTAGAATCCTCCAGCGCTTCTTGACTATCTTAGCGTCGGGGAGAGCCGCCCTGATGTTCTGCGCCAGCTTCTCTATGAACTGTCTTCTGACCGGAGGAGACTTGGTGTAGATCTCCCCGTGTCTAACTATTATCATGTCAGAACTCTTTGGCGGCAAGCCGTACGTCTTCCGCAGTTATAGTCTTTCGTCCTGCATGCTTGGCTAGCTTGAAAGCCTGCGTGCTTAGGTCCTGTATAAAATCTGCGATTATGTTGGCCATTGCTTCAGATGCGTCTTCCGAAACTCTCTCAGCACCAGATTTCCTGATTAATCTATCTATCGGTGCTAATGGTAATTCATGCATAATACCGCCTCCGCAAATTTTTCCGCAAGGTTTAATTTGTTAGTGTGTCTAAACTTATACTTGAAGGGATATAAAAACCCGATAGTTTTGGGCTCTCAGGATGCCTTAAACAGTAAAAAGAGGTCTATAATGGCAGATTTTGAAAAACATCCTCTTTTAAAGCCAGAAAAAATAGAACAGAGACTTTACCAGAAGAACATAGTCGATAGCGTGCTCAAGAGGGGGAATAGCCTGATAATACTGCCTACGGCGCTCGGAAAAACGGTTATAGCGGTCATGTTATCAGCTCACGCACTTGAGAAGACGCCCGGCTCAAAAATCCTTATTGTCGCTCCGACCAAGCCGCTGGCGATGCAGCACTACGAGACGTTCAAGTCCGTCATGGAACTGCCCGAAGATGATTTTATCCTCTTGACCGGCTCCATAAGGATAGGGGACAGGCCGGAACTTTGGGAGAGCGCCAGAGTGATATCAGCCACCCCCCAGACGATAGAGAACGACCTGAAGAAGGGCAGGATAGACCTGGAGGATGTCTCGCTCTTGATAGTGGATGAGAGCCACCACTCAGTAAAGTCTTATTCTTATGTCGACGTCGCTAGGCTATATGTCGAGCAGGCCAAGAGCCCCTTAATTATAGGTCTGACCGCATCCCCGTCTATCGAAAAAATCAAGGAAGTCACCAAAAACCTGTTCATAAAAAATATCGAGACCAGGACGGAGCAGGATGAGGACGTTATCCCTTACATCCAGAAGAAAGAAATCGAGAGGGTGTTTGTCGAGCTGCCTCAAGAATTCCAGGAGATAAGGACTATCCTGAGAAACTACATGGACCAAATTTTCCAGAAACTGAAGGATGCCAATCTTGTCTATAGTACTTCGATGAGAAAGGGAGACATCCTGAAATTACAGAAGACATTGATAAACAACAAGAATTTTCACGGGATAATCCTGACCACGGCCCTGATCAAGGCATGGTACGCTGTCGAGATGCTAGAGACGCAGGGGATATCTAGCCTGCACACTTACTTTGAGAAGATAAAAAACGATAAGCGCAGGACCTCTGTCAAGCTAACGAAAGACCTGAAGAGAGCGATGGAATTGGCTGACGCACTCTATAACGAAGGCAAAGAGCATCCGAAGGTGGAAAAGCTGAAGGAAGTCTTGAGGAGGGAGATAGAAAAGAATCCGGACGTCCAGGGAATCATCTTTGCCCACTTCAGGGACTCGGCACAGAAGATAATCAACGTGATAGAGGATATTCCTGGCGTAAGACCGGTCAGATTCGTCGGGCAGGCCTCAAAGCAGGGGGATATAGGGCTGTCACAGGATGAGCAGAAAGAGATCATTGAGAGATTCAGGAACAAAGATTACAACTTCTTGGTCTGCACTTCAGTTGGCGAGGAGGGACTGGATATCCCCTCGGTAGATGTTGTCATATTCTACGAGCCGGTTCCGTCCGAGATAAGGAAGATCCAGAGGGAGGGCAGGACGGGCAGGACGCGCGCGGGAAAAGTGGTCGTCCTGATAACGAAAAATACCATGGACGAGAGCAGATACTGGACTTCGCACTACAAGCAGAAGAAGATGAGAGAGACACTAGAGAACATGAAGAAGCCGCAAAAGACTTTGGACCAGTGGTAGAATGGCTATAGTGATTTTTGCAGACTCGCTGGAAAAGGACATCATAGATATTCTGAAGACTTATGACTGTCACGTGGTCGAGAAGAAATTGGAAGTCGCTGATTTTATACCTTTTGAGAACATAGGAGTAGAGAGGAAGAGGGACGAGGATTTTGTCCAGTCGATAATAGATGGGAGGCTGTTCGAGCAGATGAGGAACCTGCGCGAATGCTTTGAAAGGCCTTTGCTGGTCATTGAAGGCAATAACCTTTATGGCACTAATGTCCATGAGAACGCAATCAGGGGCGCTTTGGCTTCTGTAGCCCTTGACTATACCGTGCCTATCATCTGGACCAGCAACAAGCGCGAGACGGCGGCACTGCTTTTCCTGATAGCGAAAAGGGAGCAGAGCGGGAAGAATAGGATATTTACCATCAAGGGCAAGAGAAAACCGCTCAGCACCAGAGACTATCAGGAGTATATTATATCCTCGCTGCCGGGCATAGGGCCCCTCACTGCAAAAGAGCTGCTCAAGGAATTTAGGAGTGTGGAGAGAGTTTTCACCGCGAACGAAGGAGACTTAAAAGAGGTTAACAAGATTGGGAATAAAAAAGCGAAACAGCTTCGGGAGATAATCACCAAGCATTACGAAGACAGATAGAATGTGGCCGTTCGTTCAATCGCGTCTTTCTGCTTCTCTTCATCCGGCTCGGTCAGGTCGCGAATCTTGAAGTCAAATTCTTTCCTGAAATTGGAGAATACCTTTTCACGGCTGTCGGACCAGGAGACAAACACGGACTTTTTGCCCGGCTTGCATTTCTCCAGCGCCCTCTTTATCTGCCTCTCGCCTGAAAACCGCACAAGGAACTCCAATTCCTCATTCTTGGCTATGCTATCCTTGTTTCGAAAGGCTTTTAAAGTCTGGAGAATAGAATGTATCACGTGCTTTTTACCGAAAAAGCATTTGCCATCGACTACTTGGGTTTTTTGGTTCTTAGACAGGAATTTCATCAGCCCCTCTGATTCGAGGTCCTCAAACTCAATTCCTTTGACAAGTACGTCCATGAGCATATTACATCGTTCATTTTTATAAAGGTGATTTAGAATGTCGGTCACACACGCGAGAGACCTGAGAAAGCCTACGGGTGGAAGGAAGAGGAAAAGCAGAGACAAGCAGAAGGCAGAGTTGGGCAGTTTACCGACCAACACCATCATAGGCAAAGACAAAAAGGAGCTGAAGAGGACTCGCGGC